>Ga0233426_10002466_pt1 | contig 15454 bp, 12 predicted proteins | sample SI_118_April2016_6_FD_179875 | JGI IMG/M metagenome (GOLD analysis project Ga0233426, IMG submission 179875) | Seawater microbial communities from Saanich Inlet, British Columbia, Canada - SI_118_April2016_10_MG | ecosystem: Environmental > Aquatic > Marine > Inlet | place: Canada: British...
TACCACCATGCTTCTTTGACATAATTGTTGTTATCGCTGCTGTAAGTGTTGTCTTACCATGGTCTACGTGACCAATTGTTCCAACATTTACGTGCGGCTTACTACGTTCAAATTTTTCCTTTGCCATTTCAGACCTCGTTAGCTTTTATTGTTTCTTAATTATTGCTTCAGCTACACTTGCTGGAGCTTCCGCGTAGTTTTCAAATTCCATGGTGTATGTTGCTCTACCCTGGGTTGCAGAACGTAAGTCCGTTGAATAACCGAACATTTCAGCTAGCGGTACTTCTGCTCGAATTATTCGTCCTGCTGGCGACTCATCCATACCTTGTACCATACCGCGTCTACGGCTTAAGTCACCCATTACGTCACCCATATAATCTTCAGGGGTAACAACTTCTACTTTCATTACTGGTTCAAGCAGCACTGGGTTCGCTTTTGTAGCACCCTGCTTAAAGCACTGTGAACCTGCAATTTTAAACGCCATCTCACTAGAGTCGACTTCATGGAAGGAACCGTCAAATAAGGTAACCTTCACGTCAACGACTGGATAGCCAGCTATAACGCCATTTTTCATTTGCTCTTGCACACCTTTGTCTACGGCCGGGATATACTCTTTTGGTATAACACCACCAACAATAGAATTGACAAATTCGTATCCTGTACCTCTTGGCTGAGGTTCAATTTTAAGCCATACGTGACCAAATTGGCCTCTACCACCGGATTGACGAACAAATTTACCTTCCTGCTCGACTGGTGCTTTAAGCGATTCACGATAGGCTACTTGTGGCTTACCTACATTAGCTTCAACCATAAACTCTCGTTTTAGACGGTCTACAATGATCTCCAAATGTAGCTCACCCATACCTGCGATAATGGTTTGTCCAGATTCTTCATCTGTATGCACTCTGAAGGATGGATCTTCTTGAGCTAATTTACCTAAAGCAATAGATAATTTCTCTTGATCAGCTTTGGTTTTTGGTTCTACAGCAACTGCTATAACAGGATCTGGAAAGTCCATACGCTCAAGTGTGATGATTTTGCTTTGGTCACACAATGTGTCGCCAGTAGTTACTGTTTTCAAGCCAACTGCTGCTGCAATATCACCTGCTCTAACTTCTTTAATCTCTTCACGAGAGTTAGAATGCATTTGTAGTAAACGACCTATGCGCTCTTTTTTGTGCTTAACCGGGTTATAAACCGAATCACCAGACTTCAATACACCTGAATAAACTCGGAAATATGTAAGCGTACCTACAAATGGGTCGGTAGCAATTTTAAATGCTAGAGCTGAAAATGGTTCATCATATGATGTTTTACGTGTATCTTCATTTTCATCTTCATCTACACCGCGAACTGGTGGTACATCTAACGGTGAAGGCAAATAGTCGATTACACCATCCAATACTGCTTGAACACCTTTGTTTTTGAAGGCAGAACCACAGTAAACAGGTACAATTTCATTGTTTATTGTTCTACTTCTGATCGCTTTCTTAATTTCATCTTCAGAAAGTTCTTCACCTTCTAGATATTTTTCCATCAACTCTTCAGAGTACTCAGCGGCAGCCTCAATGACTTCACCTCTTAACTCTTCACATTGAGAAAGCATATCAGCCGGAATTTCTTTATATTCAAACTTCATTCCTCGGCTTTCTTCATCCCAATAGATGGCTTTCATTTTTACAATATCTATAACACCTTGAAAATCTTCTTCAGCACCGATAGGTAATTGAAGAACAACTGGTGTTGCGCCTAAGCGCTTTTTAATCTGGTCAACCACACGTAGGAAGTTTGCTCCCATACGATCCATTTTGTTTACAAAAACAATTCTAGGAACGCCGTATCTGTCTGATTGTCTCCAAACAGTTTCGGACTGAGGCTCTACACCAGAAACAGAGTCGAATACCACGATGGCACCATCAAGCACACGAAGTGACCGCTCAACTTCAATCATGAAGTCAACGTGTCCAGGTGTATCAATAATGTTGACACGGTGTGGTTTATATTGTTGGTCCATACCTGGCCAGAAGCAAGTAGTAGCAGCCGAGGTGATTGTTATACCCCTTTCCTGCTCTTGCACCATCCAGTCCATGGTTGCAGCACCTTCATGCACTTCACCGATCTTGTGCGAACGGCCAGTGTAAAAAAGTACACGCTCTGTGGTAGTTGTTTTACCAGCATCAACGTGTGCTGCAATACCAATATTTCTATACAACTCTAAAGGTGTTAATGACACGGCTACCTCTCTATTAATTCCATCTAAAATGTGCAAAAGCTTGGTTTGCTTTAGCCATTTTATGCGTCTCTTCACGTTTCTTAACTGCTGAACCTTTGCCTTCAAAAGCATCTGAAAGTTCACCAGCCAGCCTCAACATCATACCTTGTTCGCCTCGTGAGCGAGCTGCCTTGACTATCCAGCGCATGCCAAGGGCAACGCTTCTTTCTGGTCTAACTTCTACTGGTACCTGGTATGTGGCACCACCAACCCTTCTAGAGCGCACTTCGACAGTCGGGCGCACGTTGTTTAGTGCTTTCTCAAAATGATTAAGGACATAGGAAGCACCTGTAGAACCTGCATCGCCTTCGCCTTCATCATTTTTTTTCATCTTCTTGACTCGATCTTCAAGTACAGACAACGCACCATAGATTACCTTTTCAGCAATTGATTTCTTGCCGTCAATCATAAGAACATTGATGAACTTCGCTAGAAGCTCACTGTGATGCTTAGGATCCGGTAAAATCTCTCTTTTTGGTACTTCTCTTCTTCTTGGCATATCAATTTCCTAAAATCAGATTATTTCTTATCTTTTGGCTTTTTTGTGCCATATTTAGAACGACCTTGCTTTCTATCGTTCACACCAGATGTATCTAAGCTACCGCGTACGGTGTGATATCGAACACCAGGTAAATCTTTAACACGGCCACCACGTATTAATACCACGGAGTGTTCTTGCAAATTGTGGCCTTCACCACCTATGTATGAGGATACTTCATACCCGTTGGTTAAACGAACACGCGCAACCTTACGCATAGCTGAGTTAGGCTTCTTAGGTGTTGTTGTGTAAACCCGGGTGCATACCCCTCGTCTTTGAGGGCAAGATTGTAGCGCAGGCACATTACTTTTACGTTTTGCCTCTTTTCGCGGCTTTCTTACCAACTGATTTATTGTAGCCATTTATTGTTAACTCCAAACTTTTGCTTGAGAAAATATCGTATGCATAAGGAGGCCGGATTCTATAAAGGTATGGCCTATTTGTCAAGTGCAAATGTTAATACTTTTCTAGATACTTTCTATGATTTAACTATTTTACTGCCCGTTCAAGTGGGCAATAATCAGTCATAGGCCCCAATTCTAGGGCCTTTACACATTAAGTACTTAGATAGAATCCTACCACTTTAAATTTTATGATTCGTCATTATTATCAGCATTAAGTGCTTCACTTAATGCATGCTGAACATCACTTGCTGATACTGTATGCCCTGCATGCTGGGCTAATGCCTTAGCTTTTCTGGACTTACGGCTTTGATGATACGCATAGCCTGTACCAGCCGGTATTAGACGACCAACCATAACGTTTTCCTTCAACCCACGTAACTCATCCATTTTACCACTAACAGCAGCTTCTGTGAGTACACGTGTGGTTTCTTGGAAAGATGCTGCTGAAATAAACGATTCTGTTGCCAGCGATGCCTTGGTTATACCAAGAAGAATAGGATCTCCACTCGCTGGCATTTTATCTTCACTATTTAATTTATCGTTTTCTTCCAGCATGACTGTATCTTCGATTTGTTCACCAACTAAGAATTTCGAGTCTCCAGTGCTATTAATGAGTCTCTTTCTTAGCATTTGCCTAACGATTGTTTCAATGTGCTTGTCATTAATTTTTACACCTTGTAAACGATATACGTCTTGTACTTCGTTTACTATGTAGTTAGCCATAGCACCTACGCCAAGCAATCTTAGTATGTCGTGCGGATTTGGTGGACCATCTGCGACAACCTCACCTTTGGCAACGTGTTCACCTTCAAACACTGATATATGACGCCATTTTGGAATGAGCTCTTCATACGTTTCATTATTTGCCGAGGTAATAATTAGTCGTCGCTTACCTTTTGTTTCTTTACCAAAGCTCACCACTCCAGATATTTCTGCCATAACTGCAGAATCTTTTGGTTTTCTAGCTTCAAATAAATCAGCAACTCTTGGAAGACCACCGGTAATATCACGAGTTTTCGAGCGTTCTTGAGGAATACGCGCGATAACGTCTCCGACATTAACCTGATAACCATCTTCATAGTTAATTACAGCATCTGAAGGCAGATAATATTGAGCTGGGACGTTTGTACCGGCCAGGAATATCTCTTTGCCTTTATCAGAAACCAATTTAACCATAGGCCTTAATTCTTTCCCTGCAGCACTCTTCTGTTTCACATCACTAACTACGATGCTACTTAAACCAGTTAATTCATCAGTTTGACGGTTCATTGTTAAACCTTCAATCAAATCAACAAACTTAAGTTTACCACTCACCTCAGAAATAACCGGATGGGTATGAGGATCCCAAGTTGCAATGACCTGTCCTGCCTCAACTGCTGATTTATCATGCACTGTAAGTACAGCACCATATGGTAATTTATATCTTTCGCGTTCACGGCCAAACTCATCAGCAACCGTCACTTCCCCAGAACGTGAGACCGCGACAAGGTTATTGTTTTCATTCGTTACCGTCTTAATGTTATGTAGACGCGTTATACCTTTATTTTTTACTTGGATATTATTAGCAGCTGTTGCTCTTGACGCAGCACCTCCAATATGGAAAGTACGCATAGTAAGCTGTGTACCTGGCTCACCAATTGATTGAGCTGCAATAATACCTACTGCTTCCCCTGTATTTACAATATGACCTCTAGCCAAATCTCGGCCATAACATGCAGCACAAAGTCCATAGCGCGTATCACATGTAATCGGTGAGCGAACATGAACCTGATCGACACCAACTCTTTCTAAGTGATCAACCCACTCTTCATCTAGTAAAGTACCTGCTGTTACAATGGGTTCTTTCTCATTTGGCAGATATACATCTTGTGCGACAACACGCCCAAGAACTCGCTCATGAAGCGGCTCTACAATATCTCCGCCCTCGATTAACGGCTGCATCAAAATACCATTTTCGGTGCCACAATCATCCTGTGTAATAACTACATCTTGTGCCACATCAACTAATCTTCTTGTCAAATATCCTGAGTTAGCTGTTTTAAGCGCGGTATCAGCCAAACCCTTTCTTGCTCCATGGGTAGAAATAAAGTACTGGAATACGTTTAGTCCCTCACGGAAGTTAGCAGTAATAGGTGTTTCAATAATAGAGCCATCAGGAGCCGCCATTAATCCACGCATACCAGCTAGCTGTCTAATCTGAGCCGCTGAACCTCTAGCACCTGAATCAGCCATCATAAAGATTGGGTTGAAAGAGGGTTGTCTCATTTTGTTACCATCTTTATCGATGACTTCTTCCGTTGCAATTTTGGTCATCATCGATTTAGCAACCATTTCATTGGTTCTAGACCAGATATCAATGACCTTATTGTATCGCTCACCATTTGTTAAAAGACCTGAACGGAATTGCGCTTCAATCTCTCGAACCTCGTTATCTGCCTGCTCGATGATTTTAGACTTCTCTTCTGGTATTTCCATGTCCTCAATACCAATCGATGCCCCAGCATATGTTGCATACTTAAAGCCCATATACATCAGCTGATCAGCGAAGATAACAGTATCTTTAAGACCAAAATCTCGGTAGCAACTATCAACAACTTTTGATATTGCTTTCTTGGTCATCGGTTTATTAACTTTAGCAAATGGCATACCCTTAGGTAATATCTGTGCAAGAATGGCTCTTCCCACAGTAGTCTCAATCAACTCATAACCAAGTGGGTTAGCTTCTAAATCTTCCGCAGGCATCCTAATTTTAATTTTGGCATGGATATCAAGATAACCATTTTCGTAAAAATTCTGAGCTTCCTGAACATTTGAGAAGATTTTTCCTTCGCCAAGCGCATTAATTTTTTCACGTGTTAAGAAGTACAGCCCAAGAACAACATCTTGGCTAGGTACGATAATTGGCTCACCACTAGCTGGAGATAAGATGTTATTTGTTGACATCATTAGTGAGCGTGCTTCTAATTGTGCTTCAATTGTTAACGGTACATGTACCGCCATTTGGTCCCCATCGAAGTCAGCGTTGTAAGCTGTACATACAAGAGGATGAAGCTGAATAGCCTTACCTTCAATCAATACAGGTTCAAATGCCTGAATACCTAATCTGTGAAGTGTAGGAGCACGGTTTAATAGAATAGGATGCTCTCGTATAACATCTTCTAATATGTCCCAGACGACAGGTTCTTCACGCTCAACCATTTTCTTTGCAGCTTTAATGGTTGTAGCTAAACCTCTAAACTCAAGCTTACTGAATATAAATGGTTTGAATAATTCTAAAGCCATTTTTTTAGGCAGGCCACATTGATGTAAACGTAGTGTTGGCCCAACAACAATAACCGAACGACCTGAGTAATCAACACGTTTTCCAAGTAAGTTTTGTCGGAATCGACCTTGCTTACCCTTAATCATATCAGCTAAAGATTTTAGTGGTCGCTTATTCGCTCCGGTAATTGCACGCCCTCTTCGACCATTATCGAGTAATGCATCGACTGATTCCTGGAGCATCCTTTTTTCGTTACGAACAATAATATCAGGCGCACTTAGATCTAATAATCTCTTAAGCCTATTGTTTCGGTTAATCACCCTTCGATATAAATCGTTAAGGTCTGATGTCGCAAATCGTCCGCCATCCAAAGGTACTAGTGGTCGTAAATCTGGTGGTAGAACAGGAAGAACGTTCATTATCATCCACTCAGGTTTATTTCCTGAATCATGAAAAGCCTCAAGTAATTTCAATCGCTTTGTGATTTTTTTGATTTTTGTTTCAGAATTAGTGGTGGGTAATTCTTCACGTAATTCTTTTATTTCTTCTTCAAGATCAATTTGTTTTAATAAATCTCTTATGGCCTCTGCACCCATTCGTGCGTCAAACTCGTCACCATATTGCTCCATGGCATCAAGATAAGCTTCGTCATTTAAGAGCTGACCTTTTTCGAGCTCAGTCATCCCCGGGTCAACAACCACAAATGCTTCAAAATATAAAACGCGTTCGATATCACGAAGCGTCATGTCTAATAAAAGACCGATTCTTGAAGGGAGTGACTTTAAAAACCAGATATGAGCAACAGGACATGCTAACTCGATATGGCCCATTCGCTCTCGTCTAACTTTCGCGAGCGCCAGTTCAACCCCACATTTTTCACAGACAACACCGCGGTGCTTGAGTCTTTTGTATTTACCACACAAACACTCATAATCTTTAATTGGTCCGAAAATTTTTGCGCAAAACAATCCGTCGCGCTCTGGTTTAAAAGTTCGGTAATTAATGGTTTCTGGCTTTTTTACCTCGCCATATGACCATGACCGTATTAAATCATGTGATGCTAACGCGATTTTAATACCATCAAACTCTTCACTTTGACCTTGTTGCTTGAGCATTCCTAGTAGATCGCTCATTACAGGGGCGTTTGTCATTGATTCGTTGCTTAAATTAGCCAAGTTTATGCCTCCAAAAATGGTCTATATTCAGTACTGCTTAGTCGTGATCTAGTTCAATATCAATACCTAATGCTCGGATCTCTTTCAATAATACATTGAAAGATTCTGGCATGCCCGGATCCATACGATGATCACCGTCAACAATATTTTTATAAATCTTTGTTCTTCCGCCGACGTCATCCGATTTTACGGTAAGCATTTCTTGTAAGGTGTAAGCAGCACCATAAGCTTCTAGTGCCCACACTTCCATCTCACCAAAACGCTGTCCACCAAACTGGGCTTTACCACCGAGAGGTTGTTGTGTAACTAAACTATATGATCCTGTAGAACGTGCATGCATCTTATCATCAACCAAGTGATTCAATTTAAGCATGTACATATAGCCTACAGTTACAGGATTATCGAATTGCCTTCCAGTTCGACCATCTATTAACATCATTTTCCCGTCTTGTGGTAGGTCAGCAAGCTTAAGCATAGATTTAATTTCTGGTTCACTTGCTCCATCAAATACGGGTGTTGCCATTGGGACACCATCTCGTAAGTTTTGCACAAGAACATTGAAATCTTCATCGTTTAACTTATCAATAGCTACACGTTGTAGATCATCATGGTTATAGATTTTATTTACGTACTCTTTAATTTCTGGCGTTGGTTGTTTGGTATCAAGCATTTTGCCAATTCGTAAGCCAAGTCCTTTTGCAGCCAAGCCTAAGTGTGTTTCCAGTACTTGTCCAATGTTCATACGAGAAGGTACACCAAGTGGATTCAATACGATATCTACAGGTGTCCCATCCTCCATGTACGGCATATCTTCAACAGGGACCACAATGGAAATTACACCCTTGTTACCATGACGACCAGCCATCTTATCACCGGGTTGAACTCTTCTTTTTACTGCAAGGTATACTTTAACAATTTTTAGTAAACCTGGTGCTAAGTCATCACCCTGTGTAATCTTCTTGCGATTGTCATTGAAGCGTTTTTCCATCTCTTTATCAAGCTCTTCTAATTGCTTTGAAGACTGCTCGAGTTGCTGGCTGCCTTTATCTTCTTTAAGTCGTATATCAAACCATTTTTTTCTATCTAACGACTCAAGATAGCTAGCAGTGACTTTAGAGCCAGATTTCAATGAAGACGGACCACCTGTTGCAACTTTATTCAACAATAAGTTGTACACACGTGAATAGATATCCTCTTCACGTATGCGCCTTTCATCAATCAAGTCTTTTCGTACACGAGCCAAATGCTCTTCTTCAATACTTTTTGCCCGCTCATCTTTTTCTAATCCATCACGAGTGAACACTTGCACATCAATTACAGTACCATTCATTCCAGAAGGCACTCTGAGCGATGAGTCTTTAACATCCGATGCTTTTTCACCGAAAATAGCTCGTAATAGTTTCTCTTCTGGTGTTAATTGGGTTTCCCCTTTAGGAGTTACCTTACCGACGAGTATGTCACCAGCGGTTACTTCAGCACCAATAAATACAACACCTGATTCATCAAGATTTGATAAAGCCGATTCGCCTACGTTTGGAATATCAGAAGTTATTTCTTCTGTCCCAAGCTTGGTGTCACGAGCAATACACGTTAGCTCTTCAATATGAATGGTTGTAAACCGGTCTTCTTGTACCACTCTTTCAGAGATAAGAATTGAATCCTCAAAGTTATAACCGTTCCATGGCATAAACGCTACCAATAGATTTTGTCCCAGGGCTAACTCACCCATATCGGTACAAGGGCCATCGGCTAAAACATCACCTACATTTATACGATCGCCTTTTGATACAATTGGCACTTGGTTAATACATGTATCCTGGTTAGAGCGGAAATATTTGGTTAAGTTATAAATATCCACCCCAGTTTCACCTGCAATTGTCTCGGCGTCATTGACTCTAACTACGATACGACCTGCATCAACCAAGTCGATAACACCGCCTCGTCGTGCTACAACGCAAACCCCTGAGTCTGATGCAACTGTGCGCTCCATCCCAGTACCAACCAATGGCTTTTGAGAACGCAACGTAGGAACTGCTTGGCGTTGCATGTTTGAACCCATTAAAGCCCGGTTAGCATCATCGTGCTCAAGAAATGGAATGAGTGATGCCGCTACAGAAACGATTTGTTTCGCAGAAACATCCATATAGTTGATTTTGTCTGGTGTCGTTAGTGAAAATTCATTCTGATGACGACATGGTACTAAGTCAGTATCAATCTTGCCGTTCTTATCGACTGGTATATTTGCCTGAGCAATATATTGGTCAACTTCTTCAATAGCTGAAATATATTCAATTTCTTCTGTTACCTTTCCGTCAACAACCTTTCTACATGGTGTTTCAATAAACCCATAGTCATTAGTACGAGCATATACAGATAGTGAGTTAATCAAGCCAATATTTGGGCCTTCTGGAGTTTCAATAGGACATACCCGGCCGTAATGGGTTGTATGTACGTCACGAACTTCAAACCCAGCTCTTTCTCTAGTTAAACCACCTGGGCCAAGCGCTGAAACGCGTCGCTTGTGGGTTACACCGGAAAGTGGGTTAACTTGATCCATGAACTGCGACAGCTGACTAGAACCAAAAAACTCTTTAACAGCGGCAGACACCGGTTTTGCGTTGATTAAGTCTTGAGGCATAAGATTTTCAGACTCAGCAAGACTTAGGCGCTCTTTAACCGCGCGCTCAACTCGCACCAAGCCAACTCTAAACTGATTTTCAGCCATTTCACCAACGCTACGAACGCGGCGGTTACCTAGATGGTCAATATCGTCTACCATCCCAATACCGTTGCGAATATCTATAAGTGTTTTAATAACAGCTAAGATATCTTCTTTTGTTAAAGTACCTAGTCCAGTATCTTCTTTACGTCCAACACGGCGATTGAACTTCATGCGGCCTACTGCTGATAAATCATACCTTTCTTCAGCGAAAAATAAATTTTTAAATAATGCCTCAGCAGCTTCTTTAGTGGGTGGTTCACCAGGGCGCATCATTCTATAAATCTCAACCAATGCTTCTAGTTGAGAAGAAGTAGGGTCAATTTTTATTGTGTCTGAAATGTATGAACCATGATCCAATTCATTGGTATAAATTGTTTCGAGCTCATGTATACCATTATCAATAATTGAATCTAACATCTCAGCTGTAACTTCATCGTTGGCTAATGCTAGAGATTCACCAGTTGATGTATCGACTATATCTTTAGCCAGTACCTTTCCGGTCAAATACTCCTTAGGCACGACTAAATCTGTCATCTTGTTTTTTTCCATCACATCAATATGACGGGCTGTAATCCTTCGACCTTCTTCTACAATTAGCTCACCTTTTTTTGGTGACTTAATATCAAATGAGGCAATTTCACCCCTAAGTCGGCTTGGTATAAGGTTAATGTGAAACTCACCATTTTTTAACTTAACTTGTGTTGTATCAAAAAATTCGGATAGTATTGTTTGTGTATCATATCCAAGTGCACGTAAAAGTATACTTACGGGCAATTTTCTTCTACGGTCAATTCGGACGAAAACGGTATCTTTAGGATCAAATTCAAAATCTAACCAAGAACCGCGGTATGGAATAATTCTTGCTGAATAGAGTAATTTTCCTGATGAATGAGTCTTACCCTTGTCGTGCTCAAATATTACACCAGGAGAGCGATGTAGCTGTGATACCACAACCCTTTCTGTACCATTGATAACAAATGTACCAACATCTGTCATAAGTGGTATTTCACCCATAAACACATCCTGTTCACGGATGTCTTTAATTGGCTTGTCTGTACCTGAAGCTTCTTTGTCCAATATAATAAGACGCACTTTTACGCGTAAAGGTGCTGAGTAAGTTAACCCACGAAGTTTGCACTCTCTTACGTCGAATGCTGGTTCGCCAAGTCTATAGCTGACATATTCTAACCGAGCATTTCCAGAAAAGCTTTCTATAGGAAAAACAGAAGAAAAAGCAGCATGAAGGCCCGTATTTTGCTGTTGGTCAGCCGAACCATCAGATTCAATAAAATCTAAATATGATTTTAACTGAATATCAAGAAGATTGGGAATCTTCATTTTGTCGGCTTGTTTACCAAAGCTCTTGCGAAATCGTTTTTTCTCAGCATGCGAATATTGAGGGTTAGCAACTGCTTCGGCCATGGTGTTTCCTCTTAAAAATTAGTGATATTTTCAAACTCGCAAACCCAGCCATGTAGCCATGGCTGGGTTAGATTTAACAATCTAAAGGTATTACTTTACTTCTACTGAAGCACCAGCTTCTTCAAGCTGTTTCTTAACTTCTTCAGCTTCGTCTTTAGCAACGCCTTCTTTTACAGTTGACGGAGAGCCTTCAACTAAGTCTTTAGCTTCTTTCAAACCTAGTCCTGTAATTGTTCTTACAGCTTTAATAACGCCAACTTTGTTTTCACCGAAGCTTGTCATTACAACGTCAAACTCAGTTTTCTCTTCGGCAGCAGCTACTTCACCAGCTGGAGCCGCTACAGCGACAGCTGCAGAAGCTGCAGAAACATTGAACTTCTCTTCCATCGCTTCGATTAACTCAACAACTTCCATTACAGACATGTTTGAAATCGTATCTAGGATCTCATTTTGTGATACAGCCATTACTAGCTCCTAATTTTAAGTATAAATAGATTACCGGTTTATCCTGCTTTGCTGTTTTTAACAGCTTCAAATGTACGCACTAATTTAGAGGTTGGTTCATTCAATGTACGAACAAATTTCTCTACTGGTGCCTTCATCACATACATCAATTTAGCTAGTGCTTCATCTTTAGTTGGCAAGCTAGCTACAGCATCTAACTGATCGACGCCAAGCACTTTTCCACTTATAGATAAGGCCTTAACTTCTAAATTGGTATATGTTTTAGTAAAGTCCTTCAAAAGCCTTGCAGCATCACTTGGAGCTTGCATTGATAAAGCTAAGAATAATGGACCTACTAATACATCATTTAAGCAGGCAAAATCTGTCTTCTCAAATGCTCTTTTGGTAAGCGTATTAGGAACAACCCTTAAATACACACCAGCTTTACGGGCTTCCGCACGTAATTGAGTCATTTGGTTAACAGTTAAACCGCGATAATCAGCAACTACTGCTGAAATAGCCTTAGAAGCAACTTCACTTACTTCTTCTACTACGGCTTTTTTTGCAGCTAATGTTAATGTCACGTTACTGACCTCCTAAGTTGTGCAAACCACGAATGGTTTGACAGTTATGGTGGCCGTCTCAGAACTTAATCGGAGCCGGTTCACCGTCTGCGCAGGATATTAAGCCGAAGCACCTGCGGTCTTCGACGGCATCGAACCAAAGTCTATGCCGTGAATGCTTTTTGAAAAGGTGATGTATTCTACACAGAAATTGAAGCAGGATCAATAGTTAATCCAGGCCCCATTGTTGTAGTTAAGGTTATCTTCTTAATGTATACACCTTTTGCTGATGTTGGTTTTGCTTTTTTCAAATCAGAGATCAGTGCAGATACATTTTCCATGATATCACTTGATTCAAAATCAATCTTACCAACAGAGCAATGGATGATACCGTTTTTATCTGTTCTATATCTAACCTGACCAGACTTAGCATCAGACACAGCTGCTTCCACATTTGGGGTAACTGTACCAACTTTAGGGTTAGGCATTAAACCTCGAGGCCCTAAAATCTGACCTAATTGACCAACAATTCTCATTGCATCAGGTGTAGCAATGACAACATCAAAGTCCATCTGACCCGCTTTGACTTGTTCAGCTAAATCTTCAAACCCAACAATATCAGCACCGGCATCTTTGGCCTTTTTAGCATTATCACCTTGGGCGAATACTGCTACACGTACAGTTTTACCAGTTCCCTTAGGTAGATTTGTTGATGAACGAACCATTTGATCTGATTTCTTAGGATCAACGCCAAGATTAACAGCTATATCAACTGGTTCTTTGAATTTTTTGCTAGCAAACTCTTTGAGCAATGTAAGTGCTTCTTCTACTTTATATACTTGAGATGGATTAACTTTTTCTCGTATAAGTTTAGTTTTTTTACTATATTTAGCCATTTTTTAACCCTCACCCATGCCTTCAACATCAATACCCATACTACGCGCAGTTCCAGCTATTGTTTTAACAGCAGCATCTAAATCAGCAGCAGTAAGATCAGGCTCTTTTATTTTAGCTATATCTTCTAGATGTGAGCGTTGAAGTTTTGCAACTTTATTTGTGTTAGGTGTACCGCTACCACTTTTAATACCAGCAGCTTTCTTTAATAGAACTGATGCAGGTGGTGTTTTAGTGATAAAGGTGAAACTTCGATCGTTGTAAACAGTGATTACAACAGGTGTAGGTAATCCTTGTTCCATATTTTGAGTTTCCGCATTAAATGCCTTGCAAAACTCCATAATATTAACACCTTGTTGACCTAATGCAGGCCCTACTGGTGGACTTGGATTTGCTTTTCCCGCAGGAATTTGCAACTTAATGTATGCTTCTACTTTTTTAGCCATTTCTACTCCTATTTGGGTATAACGCCATTTCGTTTAGCAACTACACTGGCTTCCCGGTTGTTAGGCATTTGCCTGTTACTTCTAAAATCTATGTTTTCTCTACTTGACTAAATTCAAGTTCTACAGGTGTTGAGCGGCCAAAGATTAAAACAGCAACCCTTAGTCTGCTCTTCTCATAATTAACTTCTTCAACAACTCCATTAAAGTCGACAAACGGGCCTTCTTTAACGCGTACAACCTCACCTGGTTCGAATAGAACTTTAGGTCTAGGTTTTGTAACACCTTCTTCAACACGCTGAAGAATTGCATTGGCTTCTTTATCAGAGATTGGCGTTGGTGTTTGACTTGTACCACCAATAAAACCGAGCACTCTTGGTATAGCTCGAATCATATGCCAAGTTTCGTCATCCATAATCATATTGACTAACACGTAGCCAGGGAAAAATTTTCGTGTGCTTTTTCTTTTCTGGCCAGATCTCATTTCGACCACTTCTTCAGAAGGTACAACTACCTCACCAATTTTGTCCTGTAGATTATAGTGCTCTACACGATTGTTTATTTCGCGTAAAACAAAATTTTCATACCCTGAGTAGGCATGAACTACGTACCATTGCTTGGCTTTTTGTTCTTCAACCATGGTCAACCTAAATGTGTTATTTTACCAATGATCCACATCATACCTGCATCTATACCCCAAAGTACTAGACCTGTCACCGTAACCATAATCATTACGATGGATGTGGTTTGAACCGTTTCTTGCCTATTTGGCCAAACGACTTTTTGTAATTCAATCTTTGACTCTTTTGCAAATTCAAAAGCTGCTTTACCTGCTTTGGTAAACAAGCCAAGTGCAAAAGTTACTACCAGCCAACCTACCCATATCATAGCTACTACTGGAGCTGTGAAGTGGTAATAATAAGTACCAGTAAATGCCAGTGCGGTTACAACTATAACTGCTAACCACAACATGATGTCTACAATTTTTGATGGTTTACTTTCTTTCTTTTTCATACTTATCATTTAGTTGGCAGGCCAGGAGGGAATCGAACCCCCAACCTGCGGTTTTGGAGACCGCCGCTCTGCCAATTGAGCTACTGGCCTAACGCTAAAATCCTTCTGCAACCATGTTGCAGAAGGAATACTCTTTGGGTTATCACCAATTGAGATTACTCAATAATTTTGGCAACAACACCAGCACCTACTGTACGCCCACCTTCACGAATAGCGAAGCGTAAACTCTCGTCCATCGCAATAGGAGCATGCAAGTTAACCACCATTTGAACATTATCTCCTGGCATTACCATTTCTGTAC
>Ga0233426_10002468_pt1 | contig 15450 bp, 16 predicted proteins | sample SI_118_April2016_6_FD_179875 | JGI IMG/M metagenome (GOLD analysis project Ga0233426, IMG submission 179875) | Seawater microbial communities from Saanich Inlet, British Columbia, Canada - SI_118_April2016_10_MG | ecosystem: Environmental > Aquatic > Marine > Inlet | place: Canada: British...
TTTCGGGAATATCATAACTTCAATGAGGCAGACAACAGCCGCGTCAATGCTGCAGTTTTCGATACTCTAAAGTCTGGTGGCACCTATGTTGTTATAGACCACACGCGGCGTCATATGCAGCAAGAGACTGGCACACTAGGTCGCCGTGAAGATCCGGTAGATGTAATTCTGCAAGTGCAGGCAGCTGGCTTCGTTCTCGATAGAGCTTCTGATATGTTCTTCCAAGCAAGTGACGACCTGTCTCAGGAAGTTGGACAGATTCCAAACATGACAGACCGCTTCTTCCTCGTGTTTACGAAGCCTTAAACCCTAGGCGGCACGCAGTCACGAAGCCTTCGATGGCCAGACCTTTGTGTCTAGCCTCGGAGGTTTTTTGCTTTCACTACTAGACCTTAATCTAGACCTACACTCTAATGCGGCGAATGCCGCGCTGTGCAAGCGCTGTGTTATAAAGGTTGAGTAGCGACGTCACTTAAAAATATAAAAAGGGAACTCACCATGAAACGACTACTACTCATCGCATGTACTTTTTCTGGACTCTGCTTCGCGGCCCTAGCTCAGGATTCCGGTGCTCCGCCCGCCATATTCAAACCCGGCGCAGAAATTGAAGCGGAATTGGATAGCGCTGCCGCGTCATCTGCTTCTGCAGGCGGCTGGTCAGTGACAGTCTCCCCTGGCGTGTCGGTTCGCCGCCGCAGCAGCGCGGTGGAGCAGTATGCCATCATTCATCCATGGAGCATGGAAATCTATCGCGTTTTGGAAGGCAGCGGAACGTTCGTTACTGGCGGCAAACTTGTACTGCCTCTAGCAGAATCCAGCGACCCGAACATCGTCCGCACTCAACATGGCATAGTCGGTGGACTTGCTAGGCAGGTTACCGCCGGGGACGTACTAGTTCTCCAACCCGGCACGCCACATTGGTTTCGAAGCATAGACGGCGAAACTATTACCTACATGGAAAGCCGAATCATGATTTCGACCCATCCGGTTCAGTATCAGTAAAATCTATTACACTAGATGCTGCGCATAGGCGCAGCAGTCAGATTACTGACCTAAGCGGGACCTTCGGCTAGACCAAGCTCCCGTCGCTGGACCGTCAGTCATTTTTACCAGTCTCAAACTACTTTAATCCGGCGTCGTCTTTGCCTTTGTTCCGCGCAATTGGATCATTGAGGAACTCGCGCAAGGCACTCTCCAGAGGACCCCGTAGAGGCGACCATGGACCGAGTAGTTCAGATGCAGTTAATGCTGTCCAGGCTTTCTGCCCCGCAGCCAAAGAGCTATATGCCATTATCATCGAAAAAATCACTCTCCATTCTTCATTCTTCGTAACTCTTGCCGGCTTTCCCTGTTCAGCTTCGATTCATTCTCCACGTGTATGCTCAACAGTGACAGTAGTATTCTTCTCGTTAGCTGTTCATTGTAGGAAGTGGGTGAATGTTATGGATATGAAAAAAATCTTGTTAAGCCTTTCAATTATTGGCGCCCTGGTAATCAGCCAAGCGGCATGGGCTGATAATCGCAATAACCGTCGCGGCTATGGCGCTTATAGCTCAGGCCAGCATAATTATGGCAATAACCACCGAAACAACTACCGCGGAAATCAACGCGCGAATTCCTATCACTTTGGCTCCAGTGGCAGGAACTACAATAGAAACTACAACCGGAACTACAACCGGAACTACAATAGAAACTACAACCGGCACTACAATAATAACTACGGCAGGGGTTATGGCAGTGGCTTCACTGTCTCCTACGGAAATTATTATTCGCGGCATAGAGGCTATGATTCTGGTAGTTTTTTCGGTGGCCTAGTTTTGGGTTCCTTGTTCAATTCTTCGAGACACTCCTCGGGAAATGTTGAGACGGTTGTGTATAGAAACGCACCAACAATTAGTACCCGCGAGATTGTCTATGTTGACCAAGCGAAGTCTCGCAGTGCTTCCGCTCCTGTAGCCAGTGGTCGGCGCCTCCTGCGTGACCTTGAAGGGAATTGCTTCGAGCGAATCGTGGATGGGCAAGGTGATGAGATTCGCGTTCAACTCGACGCTCAAGAATGCAATTTCTAGTTAGATCGACCTGTGTCTGCGCTATACTTCTCTATACAAAACTATTGGCATGCATCCCTTTTGGCCCTGCTGTCCCTTTGAAGTCAGGTGAAAGTTGTTTACTAGTCATGAGAAAACTTAGCGCAGTTATTACACTCCTTTTATCACTCGCCGCTTGCACCAGCTCCCCCTTAGATAGACGCCAAGTCGTACTTTACTCTGATGCCGACATGGCAGAACGAGGCATTCGCAGCTACCGCGAAATGCAGACACAGATACCTGCAACTGCAGACGCTAGAGAACTGCAGTATGTGCAGTGCGTCACCAACTACGTTGTGGCTGCACTAGATAACAAAGATCAATCCCGTTTCGATTGGGAAGTCACCGTATTCGACAACGAACAAGCTAACGCCTTCGCGCTGCCCGGTGGCAAGATTGGCGTTTACAACGGCCTATTCTCGGTGGTGGTCAATCCACTTCAATTAGCAGCTGTGATCGCGCATGAAGTCGGACACGTATTAGCCAACCACAGCAATGAACGCGCCAGCCAATCGGCATTACGCAATGTAGGAGTCGCGGCCGCGCAAATCTTAGGCGCATCGGATACCACACTAGAGATCTTCGACGTAGGCACGCGCTATGGCATCTTTCTCCCATTTAACAGAACCCAGGAAAGCGAGGCAGACGCCATCGGTGTAATCCTCATGTCCGAAGCAGGGTTTAATCCCGAGGAGAGCATCAACCTCTGGGTCAATATGAGCGCTGACGCCGGTCCTAGACCTCCCGAATTATTGTCCACCCATCCTTCGCCCTCCTCGAGAATGGCAGAGCTACAGCGTCTCATGCCAGCTGCCAATGCCTTAAGAGACGCAGCCAACAGTCGTGGATTGAGCCCGGATTGCATTCTATTCTAGCCCCCCTGCAGCCCGTTTAGGCCCAAGGAAGACACTGCTAGGTCGGCGAACCCGCAAACCTCAAACATACTAAAGTAATTACTTTAGTATGTTTAACTCCTTTTTAACAACCCTCTCTTCCAGGACAGCCTGCGACTAAGCTGAATACCTGCAAGCAGGTCATTTAGTTCCTTAAGCCTCTAATGGGTAACTCCTGTGGGACTTGCGGCCAGGAGCCGAAGGATTTTCGCAGGCCATTCTTCAAGCTCAGCAGTGAGGCGATTCAATCATTGTTTGAATTGGATGGTCGCGCCTTCAGAACCTTGTTTTTCTTGCTGACCAAGCCTGCGCATCCTAAGTAAAGAATATTTCAGCGGGCGACGTGTGCAATACACGCCGCCACTGGGTTTGTTCTTGGTAATCAGCGTTTCATTCTTCCTGCCTTGTGCGCTTCTACAGCTCGATCATCTTGAAAAACACGCCCCAATAATCAGGAGCCTTAACCCAAGCCCTAACCATGACATCTCCCGCATTACCACCGAGGGTCTTTAATGCCATGAAAGGCTCTGGATCTTAAAGAATACGCTCATCGGCAGCGATCAACTGAGTCAAGGCCTCAGAGGCCTTATCAGCGTCATCACCGTAAGCGATTCCGAACTCCGATTCTACGCGACGTGCAGGCTGTTTAGAAAAGTTGGTGATCGAGCTCGTGGCGAGTGGCCCATTTGGAATCAGTATCGTCTTGTTATCTGGTGTCGTTAGGACTGTAACGAAAATCTGAATCTCTTTTACAGCACCGATATAGCCCTGGACTTCGATCACATCGCCTATCTTATAAGGCTTGAAGAGCAGGATCGACCTAACCCTTGGTCATTATTGTGTTCGTGAGCGAAACCAGCATGTTGGCGATCATCAGTCTAACGGCAAGTGTGACTATGGCAGATACCAGCTTCATGCCATAAGGGATCGCCATTGCGGTTAGTGCGGCGGCATCCAATTCCCTAATATTACCTTTGCGTTTTACAAAAAAACCAGAGGAGAGTCATTGATCACCCCCAGTAGTTAAGCAAATACCAGTTCGCACTCCATAGACTACTGCGATTTGTTCTTCGAATTTACAGCTTACCCAATTCCAATTTCAGAGCAGGTGACACACTCTACATTTTGAACATTATAACGACCTTAAAAAGGCAAGTACTTGTTGCTGCTCATTCGCACCAAGGTTGGCGAAAGTATCAGGCATAACGGACTCATCTGAATCCCTAACCTGTGTTACTCGCTCCTTAAAATAAGTTACCCAGCGCCGTCCATCTGCGCTCTGTATTTGCACGGCTAGCTCTGAGTCGTTTCGAAAACGACCGCGAATTACAGTGCCGTCTTCTTGCTCGACTTCTTTCGTGCCAAAACCGCTAACTATGGAAGCCGATGGGTTCATCAGTGCCTGCAGCAACGCATCGTCAGCTAGTCGGCTGCTGACCCCATCCAGTGATGGCCCGACACTCCCACCTTTGTCATCATAAGAGTGACAAGTGGCACACTCTGCTGAGCCGTTGAATAGCATTTCGCCAGCAATAACATTTGGATCGTCACTTGGGCCGGAGTCGTCGTCACCTAAAATAAGGGCAGGCTTACCTTGCAAGTTGCGAATGTAGCTAGCGATATCGAAGATCTCAACTTCGCTTAACGAACCTTCCCAAGCGACCATACCAGTACCCGCACGTCCCTCTGTGATGACGTCGATTAGCTCCTGATCAGCCAGTCTGTTCGCTGGAGAATCAGTCAAGGGCTTGCCCATAGCTTGGCCTTCGCCCAGAACCCCGTGGCATATCTGACAATACGCATTGTAGAGTTCTTGCCCTTCACCGACGCCGGCCAACGACCCCGCCGAAAGGACACTGAGGAATAAGACAGCCGTCATGCTCTTAATGCTGCGCGAAAGTAATACTGTAAAAGATGATTTCAAGTTTTCGCCTATCTGTTTAGTCATAGCGTTCATTAGTTTGAGTACGCCGTTTTTGCGGTCTCTCGCCTACAGGCTGAACAGGATATAGTTGCCCGTAGCGATGCCAGTAGCGACACCCGCTCGCGTCACAGGATTTCGTGTGCCCGAAGCTACGCCGATGTATTGCTTACCGTCGATGGTGAAGCTGGTAGGCGGCGCATATATGCCACTGCCTGTCTGGAATTTCCAGAGTACTTCGCCTGTTTCATCGTTCATGGCGTAGACATGGCCGTCTGGCGCACCAGAAAATACCAATCCGCCGCCCGTTGACAACGTTCCAGCCCAGTTGAAGTTACCTGGCATTTCTTTCTGCCAGGCGATTTCACCACTTAACATATCGAAGGCTACGACCCAGCCTGTGCCCGTGGTGTCGAACTGCGGGATGCCGCCCAGATCCATTGTGCCCGCACGAGCATCGCCTTCACGACGGATGAAACGAGTTCCCCATTCGGTCGTTGGGATGTAGAGCATATGCGTATCAGGGCTGTAAGACGCAGGAGGCCAATTCTTACCGCCGTAGAGACCTGGAAAAACCATGGTATCTGCTGGCTCATACAGAGATTCCTTCAACACGGGCTTGCCGCGCTCGTCTCTTTCTGCCCAATTCACTCGGGTGTACTCGCCGGCATACAGGAAGTCACCGTTCATGCGATCTAGTGCATAAACGTGTCCGTTTCGGGAAACCTGCACGATCATCTTGCGCATTTCACCTTCGAACATCTCTTCAATGATCATCGGCTCCGAGGTGGAATCGTGATCAAATTCGTCTCTGGGTGAGGTTTGGAAATACCAACGCAGATCGCCGCTATCGGCATCTAGGGCTACTACGGAGTTGGAATACAGATTATCACCTGCACGCACCGCATTATTGATGTCTGGCCAAGGATTACCCGTGCCCCAGAACACCATGTCAGTCTCAGGATCGTAAGTGCCCGTCACCCAAGTAGGGGCGCCACCGGTCTTCCAAGAGTCGCCTAGCCAAGTTTCGTTGCCAGGCTCGCCTTCTGCAGGTGTGGTATAGAAGCGCCAGCGACGCTCGCCTGTGTTGACGTCATAGGCATCGATGTAGCCTCGAATACCGTATTCGCCGCCGCCCACGCCAATCAAAACCATGTCTTTAACGACTAGTGGCGCACCGGTAACCGAGAAAGACTCACGGTGGTCGCCCACCTCGGCATCCCATAATTGAATACCTGTAGCAGCGTCGAAAGCCAATAGGTGGGCATCTAGTGTTCCATAAAACACCTTGTCTTCATGCAGCCCTACACCCCGATTGTGAGGACCACAGCACAAATCTACATTTTCGAAGTCATGGTCGTAGCGCCACAGCTCATCGCCAGTTAAAGGATCGACTACTATTAGGTGGCTATTCGCCGTAGTTAGGTACATGCGGCCATCATTTACTAGGGCTGTAACCTCATAGGCACCCCCTGTGACGCCATTCTGTTTGATCCAAACAGGACGAAGATTGGCTACTGATTCGCGATTTATCTGAGTATCCGGCATATAGCGCCACGCGCCGTAGTTCTTGCCATAGGTAACCCAGCGGTCGGAATAATCCTGCGCATTCTCCAGAATGTCAGAAGTGACGTCCTGGGCGGTGCTGGCCGATGCAAACAGACCCAGACCGAGTAGCACCAACAATGACTTTGAAAATTTACTCATTTGAATAACCTTTTTTGCAATAAATAGCTGAATTCTTTACTATCAAATCGACGAATCGGCGTCTGATTGTCGCCCAGAAACCGGATGACAATTAAGCTATAAACGCCCTGCTTCTGTCAATTAAGATGCCTTGAATTAGGGCCTTTTTCGGGCCAAATCGCCCCTATTACAATCAAATCACGTAAATTGCACAAATTGCAGCTGCGTCATATCATCAAGCCTGTGTGACGCGCTTCCCGCGACATAAGCAATAAGAATAAGGATAAAAAATGATTATCTACGGTGTAGCACTACTTTCCGCTTGTTTGATACTGGGAATGCTCATTGGAGAGGTGCTGGGAGTAGCTCTCGGCGTTCAGGCCAACGTGGGTGGCGTAGGTATAGCCATGCTGTTCTTGGTGCTCTCCAGCAATTCAGACAAGTTTAAGGCATTGGTTAAGGGGGCGTCAGGAACTGGCATCCAGTTCTGGTCTGCCATGTATATCCCGATAGTCGTCGCCATGGCGGCCAGGCAGAATGTCATAGCAGCATTCGAGGGCGGTATGCTGGCCGTTGTAGCGGGGGTCGCTGCGGTAATAGTCAGCTTTGCACTGGTTCCTGTCATCAGCAAGATTGGCAACTCCGATACTTCTAGCCAGGAGAGCCAATAATGGAAATCTTAGAAACTGTCTTTGTTCGTAACTCGCTCGTAGTCGCCTTCGCGGTTGTAGGCTTAACTATCTGGATATCTTATTTTCTCGCGGATAAATTGACCAAGGGTCGGATTCACGGCTCGGCCATAGCTATTGCTCTTGGTTTGTTGGCTGCCTATTTTGGTGGCAAGGCAACAGGTGGCAGCACCGGCGTCGCCGATATCACCTTGCTAGGTGGCATCGGTTTAATGGGTGGCGGCATGATGCGCGATTTTGCAATCGTCGCTACTGCCTTTGGCGTCAAACTCAGTGAATTAAAAAAAGCCGGACTAGCCGGCGTTGTTTCTATTTTCGCCGGCGTCATCGTTTCCTTCGTTGTCGGTGCCGTCGTCGCGGTGCTGTATGGCTACACTGACCCTGTTGCAGTCACCACCATCGGGGCGGGCGCGGTAACCTATATCGTTGGCCCGGTCACTGGCTCGGCCTTGGGCGCGGACTCAGATATTATCGCACTGAGTGTTGCCGCTGGGCTCATCAAATCCATTCTGGTAATGATCGGTACGCCGCTTGTTGCCAAGACAATCGGCTTGAATAATCCGCAGTCTGCTATGGTATTCGGCGGACTCATGGGAACTACTTCAGGCGTGGCTGCAGGGCTTGCCGCTACAGACCCTAAGCTTGTACCGTACGGCGCGATGACTGCTACGTTCTATACAGGCGTAGGATGTTTGTTAGGGCCATCAATCTTGTTTTTCATCGTCAATGCAATCTTATAGCTTCTAACTACACTCAAAGTGATCTCTACGCCGGTCACGGCTGCCCAGATTCACAGGAAAGGTACTCGAATGTCAGAACAAGTTTATCCACACTTAAATAATTCCAATAATAAAATTGCCCTGACCGAGGGAGATGATTCCTATAGCTACGCGGATGTGAATCAGCGTATAAATCAATTCGCAACGGGGTTGTTGAATGGCAGCGACGATCTGAATGAGGAACGCATCGCTTTCTTTATCCCTGCCAGTGTCGACTACGTAACAACCATGCACGGCATTTGGAGAGCTGGAGGAATAGCTATTCCTCTAAATGTTGCCTCGGCAGTCGCCGAGCTGGAGCACTATTTAAGTAGCGCAAGCGTTACGCGCATGATCGCGAACGGAAAATACCAAGAGTCGCTTACCGAACTCTGCGCCCAGATGAATATCGAACTACTCTCTGTAGCCGATGTGATGGCCGAAGAGGCTAGCCAGTTGCCAGTGATTCTTCCAGAACGTCGAGCGATGATGTTATTCACGAGTGGTACGACGAATAAGCCCAAGGGTGTAGTTAGCACGCACAAGACAATTCATGCACAAATTACCACACTGATAGAAGCATGGAGCTGGACTGATCAAGATTCCATTCCGCTATTTTTACCCGTCCATCATATTCACGGCATCATTAATATTCTCAGTTGCGGCCTATGGGCTGGCGCGACGGTGCACCTGTTTGCCAAGTTCGATATCCCGAAGATTACAGCACAGATCGTTGCAGGCACTTACAACGTCTTCATGGCGGTGCCTACAATCTATGTGAAACTTATGCAGTATTTTGACACCATCGATGAGAGCGATGTAAAGAAGATCTGTGATGGCTTCAGGCCAATGCGTCTTAATATATCGGGCTCCGCCGCGTGCCCGGTTAAGCTATTCAATCAATGGAAAGATTTGACAGGTCAGGTCTTGTTAGAGCGCTACGGCATGACCGAGATCGGCATGGGCATTTCTAATCCCTACGACGGCGAGCGTCGGGCTGGACATGTTGGCCAGCCTCTTCCAGGTGTCCAGGCGCAGCTCTTCGATGAAGACAATAATCCCGTCACCGAGGAAAACGTACCCGGCGAGATTCGCGTCAAGGGCGACAACGTTTTCCTCGAGTACTGGGCCAATGAAAAAGCCACCAAAGAAAGTTTCCATGACGGCTGGTTCTGCACCGGCGATGTGGCTGTTCTCGACAATGGCTACTACCGCATCATGGGTCGCTCTTCGATCGATATAATAAAGTCCGGCGGCTATAAATTATCCGCACTGGAGATTGAGGGTACGCTGCTCACCCATGACGACATAGCTGAATGCGCGGTTATCGGTGTTGAAGATGAAACTTGGGGAGAATCCGTTATGGCCTTCATAGGTCTTAAGGCCGGAAAATCAATGGAATATGGTGATTTGAAGGCATGGTGTGATGGCAAGATGTCTTCCTACAAGATACCCAAGGCCATACAGATAATCGATGCCCTTCCGCGAAACGCGATGGGAAAAGTAACCAAACCTGACTTGAAAAAATTGCTGTAGCCAAGTCAACTCAACAAGGAGCTGTAGCAATGATTAAATTCTTAGCCTCGATGGTTTTCCTTATAATGCTACCAATACAATCTCAGGCGGCAGATACATTGCAAGACATAGAGCAGAAGTTTCAAGGGGATTTCGAATTGGTTAGCTATTTCCAATTCCCAGAACAAGGCGATCCGATAGACATGAACTATGTGGGCCGGCTGAGCTACGATGCATTTGGCAATATGGCAGGACTCGGCATGCCCCGTGACCTTCCCGAAAGAAATCAAGCCACTGAAGAACGTGTAACTGGCGGATTCGGCTATTGGGGCAAGGTGTCATTCGATCTAGAGAATAGTCTCGTAATTCACCACGTGGAAGGTTCGCCCATGGTGCCGGAATGGGTAGGCGGCGACAACATACGCCATTTCGAATTCAGCGATGGCCTGCTAAAACTTTCACTGAAAAACAGCGAGGGCAGAACGACTGGCACGCTAAGCTGGAGAAAACTGGACTAAGCATAGGCCTTTAGAATTTCGACCTTTAGATTCACTCTGCGCAGTACTTACTGCAGTGCGCAGCTTTTACAATTTCAACTGAAAGTATTACGCCGTATAAAGGTCTTATTCAAGCAATTGACTACACAGTGTTGTGAGAAATAACCGGGCAAGGGAAATACATGGAATCAATTTACTACGTGCTCTGTTGGCATTGCCATCGACGCTGCAAGCATTGCTATGAGTCCCGTTTTCGACCTTACATCAGGGATGAACTCGAAGCAGTCGTCGCTGAGGCAGAGACGAATTTCCCGAACATAATCGCCAACCTGCCAGAACGCATGACTTTTCGAGAGACAAATCCCGACTCTTCAAAGCCTGATGACTATGTCGAGAAGACAGGAAAAATAATTCTATCCGGTGGTGACGTACTAACCGAGCCCGTTCGCGAAAGAATCCTTTATCCGGCGTTAGAAGCGCTGCAAGAAAAATACCGAGATAATGGTGGAATAAAAGTGGTGGTACAGACCACGGGTGACTTGCTGACGCCAAAAATTATTAATGAGTTATTGAGCCGCAACATCTGGTCTATCTCTGTATCTGGCATGGACGATTTTCATGTGGGCATGGAAGGCGATAAAAAGGACGCCCTCGCAGAAAAAGTTAAGGCGATGCTTGAAGATGCAGGCATCAAACACGCCGATGGGGAAAAAGACGAGCGTGCATTAGAAAAGGGCCCGATCTTCAGCATGTTTGGTGCTAGCGAAGATTCTTGGATCGGCAAGCTTTGGCCTCGCGGTCGGGCCTGGGAGAACGACCTTTCTCAAGCAACGATCGAAGACAATTTCTGCGATGCCTGGTCCGGCGGGCTTAATTTCTTGCAACATGGCTACGCCGGTTCAGAAGTTTCGATCGACCCTACTGGCGATGTTTACCCCTGCTGCATAAAGACCGCTCATCCACTAGGCAACCTTACCGAAGAGCCTCTTATCGCGATTCTCGACGACTTAGCCGGCATACCGGCTATTGAAGCTATTAATGCCGGGAGACCCGAACGCATGGGGTTAACCCATGGGTGGGATGAGGAAAAATTCATAGCCGAATCTACAACCACGACGCCAAAAGGAGACGACTACAGTAACCTGTGCATTGGTTGCGATAAATTTCATGCAGAGGTATTGGGGCCAGCCCTTGATGAGAAGCGACGTGATCGCCGTGCCCAGCGTATGGGTGTATTGGCTACTAATGGATAAATCAATTTCGCTATCAGCTGTCTTGAGATATCAATGGCGCAACTGAGACCATCATCTCCACTTATTCGAATATTCTTTTTATTCGTTCTATTGCCTCACTCTTCGCTAACAACAGCACAAGCAATTGATGTCGCAGATTGGTCAGCGCTGGAGCAGCAAGCGCGCGGACAAACTGTCTACTTCAATGCCTGGGGTGGCGAACCCAGAATAAATAGTTATCTTAACTGGGTTGCCCGGGCGCTAGAGCAACGCTTTAACATCACTCTTCAACATGTAAAAGTCGCTGACACTGGCGAAGCTGTCTCGAAGATAGTTGCTGAACGAACCGCTGGCAATGATACGAACGGCAGCATCGATCTGTTATGGGTCAACGGAGAGAACTTTGCAGCACTTAAGGAGAACCAATTACTGTTCGGCCCTTGGGCCGAAGAGCAGCCCAACTTCAGTTTAGTTAATGCGAATCGATTTCCCGAGATGCGCGAAGATTTCACCGTGCCCACTGATGGCTTAGAGTCGCCTTGGACCCGATCACAGCTGGTTTTCTATCACGACAGCCAATGGCTGATAGAACCGCCTCAAACAATAGCTGCAATACTGGATTGGTCGACGTCCAATCCTGGGGAATTCACCTACCCGCGCCCACCTGCATTTCTAGGAAGCACCTTTCTTAAGCAGGCAGTTCTCGAGATCTCCCACAAAGATCCAGCACTGTTTGCCCCAGTCACTGATGATGACTTCAAGCGAGTCACAACTGCATTATGGGAATACCTCGATGCGCTTCATCCTACTCTATTGCGAGCGGGTAGATACTTCCCCAACTCCGCCGCGCAGCTGAGACGACTCATGGGCGACGGCGAAATTTCTCTTGCGCTAGCATTTAACCCAAACGAGGCCTTGCTCTCGGTTCGCACGGGAGAGTTGCCAGACAGCGTACGAACCTACGTACTTCAAGGCGGCACGATCGGCAATGTCAGTTTCCTTGCGATTCCCTACAATGCGCAGCACAAAGCTGCCGCGATGATCACAGCTAACTTCCTTCTCTCCATCGAGGCACAGGCCAGAGCCAGTGACCCGGATCATATGGGCAGCACAACAGTGATTTCTATCGAGGATTTAGACGCAAGTGCCCGCCAGCAATTTGATTCAGTAGGCACTGATTTGGCTGCCGCTAGTCCAAAGGAGTTAAGCCGCAAGCTGCAGGAACCCCACCCCTCTTGGACACCCGCCCTTGAACGCGCCTGGATCCAGCGCTACAGCGCAAGATAACCGGTGCTACGCTGGGCAAGCCATAGCCTCATCTTCCTACTAGCCGCGCCGATTCTGCTAGGTACGCTCATTGCGAGTTTACCAGCCTTTGGCTATTTTCCACCCCTGGGAAGTTCGGAATTTTCACTAGAGGCTTGGCGCGATCTATTCGAAGTGCCAGGACTAACTCGAAGCGTATTGGTCAGCCTAATTTCGGGAATCTTAACGCCGCTGATTTCTCTAGCACTAGTATTCCTCTATCTCGCTAGCGCAACGGAGAGCAAATTAGATCTCTGGATTCGCCGACTCGTTTCCCCCTTACTCTCATTTCCACATGCTGCGGCCGCATTTGGGCTCGCCTTCTTGATCGCACCCTCCGGACTATTGAGCCGAATTATATCCCCGGAGCTAACAGGCTGGGAGCGGCCACCGGATATTCTTATTGTAAATGACACATGGGGACTCTTTTTATTGTTCGGGCTTATTGTCAAAGAAGTCCCATTCCTATTACTAATGTCCTTAGCAGCTCTACCGCAACTCCAGCCTAGGCATCGAATTGAAGTTGCACGAACTCTCGGTTACCGGGCCACAATAGCCTGGCTCAAAGTAATCGCGCCTAGCCTTTATCCCTTGGTCCGCCTACCGGTGATTGCAGTCATAGTATTCGCTTCTGCGACGGTCGATGTTGCGCTTATTCTAGGTCCGGCACTTCCTCCTACATTAAGTGTTAGAGTTTTGTCGTGGTTCAATGATCCCGACCTTAACCTTCGCTTTCTAGCGGCCGCCGGATCTCTATTGCAATTGGGAGTGAGCCTACTAGCCGTAGCAATTTGGTTAGTGCTAGAAAAATTTTTCAGCCTACTGTGGCAATTCTGGCTGTCAACAGGAAACCGTGAAACTGGAGAGAGTCTAGCGTTTGCATTAGGTCGAAGCGCAATGCCTATTGTATTACTAGTAATTGCAGGAAGCCTACTCGCCCTATTAATCAATGCTTTTGCTGGCCCCTGGCGCTATCCTTCTGCCCTACCATCTTCCTGGACGATTCAGCACTGGGCAAACAGCCTTTCAGACCTGTCTATACCATTTTTTAACACAGTGTTAATCAGCGTTAGCTCCACATTGCTTGCGCTGATAGTAGTAGTAGCAACACTCGAATCTGAACGACAATCTGGCAAGGGTAGATCTACCGCAATGTGGTTGTTGTATCTGCCTTTACTGATCCCGCAACTTGTCTTTCTGTTTGGCATCATCGTGCTGACCGAATTTGCAGGCTGGCAGGCGAATTTGAGTCTTGTGATAGTCGGCCACCTGTTGTTTGTGCTGCCGTATGTCTTCTTGTCGCTCTATGAGGCGTATCGTCAATTGGATCCACGCTGGACGCAGGTCGCATCCACGCTAGGTGCGAGCCCACTAAAATCGTTCTGGCAGATCCGGATTCCTTTATTGCTCGCACCATGTCTAACCTCTGTAGCAATCGGTATGGCTATTAGCATAAGTCTGTTTTTGCCTACTCAACTGTTGGGAGCGGGTAGAATTACGACTATTACTACTGAAGCTGTCGCCTTGACCTCGGGTGCGAGTAGAAATTTAATTTCGGTTTGGGCGATAGTGCAACTTTCATTACCAATAGTAGGCTTTATGATGGCTCTTTTTATTCCAAAATTTGTTTGGCGCAATCGCAGCGGAATGATGGATACACGATGAGTAATTCTGTCCTTGAATTGAATGATGTAAGCATTTCGCTAGGCGGCAAGCAATTGCTTGAAATTGATTGCCGCGTAGGTCCTGGAGAGATTCTCACCGTGATGGGGCCATCTGGTTCGGGAAAGTCTTCCTTGCTTGCCTATATCGCAGGATTCTTAGCGCCCGCTTTTGAGTCCAGCGGTTCTGTTCTGGTCAATGGTGACGACATTTGTTCACTCGCCGCTGAGCGCCGCCGTATAGGGCTATTATTTCAGGACCCGCTGCTATTTCCTCACCTTTCAGTTGCTGGGAATTTACGCTTTGCTATGCCCAGAAATGCGCAACACAAGAGCCAAGCAATCAGTGATGGACTCAATGATATTGGACTCGCGGGGTTTGATAACCGAGACCCAGGCACTCTCTCAGGTGGACAGGCATCACGTGTCGCGCTGCTACGACTATTGCTCTGTGCTCCAAATGCGGTTCTCCTGGACGAACCTTTTTCCAAGCTGGATACCCAACTAAGCGAAGAAATCAGGACTCTGGTTTTCGATAAACTGCGAGCCTCTGGGTTACCAACTATTCTCGTAACCCACGATAAGGCCGACGCTGAACAAGCCGGCGGCGAAATTCGCACCCTACTGTAAGAAATTCTGGCCGCTGCAGCAAACTAACGACCACTCGCATTGCGCCCGCTGTTGAGCGCATCCTGGGCGCCGGTCGATAGTCCTCCATCTAGCCCGACGGTAACAAATCGAAAACCCTGTGCTAGCCGCGCCTCGACAGTGCGTGAGTTTGTCGTTATAGCGCAGGGGACGTCGTGAGCTAAGCAGCTGCTAAGAACAGTCTGAATTGCGGCCTCGACCTGAGGTGCCGCTGCGCTGGCATAACCCATCGCCGCGCTTAGATCAGATGGCCCGATGAAGATGACGCCGGTGCCCGGGACGGAAATAATTTCCTCGATGTTTTCAACCCCCTCCGACGTTTCGATCTGAATAATGGCAAGCAACTCACCATTAGGGTCTAGGGGCCACAGATCTGCCTTCGCAATGTAGTCCCTTGTCCCCCAATACCAGACTGCATTCGATGGGTTGCGTCACGCAGGCCCGCAGGCTCATAGTCACCTGCGCCATTAAGTTGTGGATACCTGCTCGCCCGAATCGCCATCTCGGCCTCGGCGGCATTGTTAACAGAGGGAAACATGACGCCGAACGCGCCCACAT
>Ga0233426_10002472_pt1 | contig 15424 bp, 12 predicted proteins | sample SI_118_April2016_6_FD_179875 | JGI IMG/M metagenome (GOLD analysis project Ga0233426, IMG submission 179875) | Seawater microbial communities from Saanich Inlet, British Columbia, Canada - SI_118_April2016_10_MG | ecosystem: Environmental > Aquatic > Marine > Inlet | place: Canada: British...
GTTGAAGATAGTTCAGTACGCTTAATTTGGTTTAAAGTTGAATCACGATTACGACGTTTTTCACGTGGCCAGTGACCTTCTGCAATCTTCGTTTCTAAAGCCAAAATGGCTTGGGCTTTTTGTTCAGCGTTTTCTACTTTTGCAAAGGTAAGCATTTCAGCAATATGAGCAACATATGCTGCACGAGTCTTAGTGAATCGTTCACTTTCTTCTAAATAATATGAACGATCAGGCATTCCTAATCCACCTGCGCCAATAGACATTTCATATTTATCAGCATTTAATCGGTTGAACCACATCCCACCACCAATTGGGCTAGTGATACCATTTAACCAAGATGCACCAAAGATTTTAGTAATGTCATTAATTGAAGCTGCGGCAGAAATTTGATCAAGAGTAGACTGTATTGGCGACAAACCAAGCTTGTTAATAGTGGCTGTATCCATATAACTATTATAAAAATCAGCGATCATTTTTTCGTCAGCGTTCAAATCAGAACGAGAGGCAACATCATCAATAATTTCTTTTACTCGCTTTTCACTACGTTCAGCTAATGCAGTAAAGGCACCAAATCGAGTTTTGTCTGCTGGCATTTCATAATTGTCATACCAAGTGCCACTCGCGTACATAAAGAAGTCATCACCAGGTTTTATAGCTTCATTACGAGCAGATAAATCTACTCCAAAGCTGCCTAATTCAGCTTTATTTTCAACTGCTTGAGTTAAAGATGATTCTGTTTTTGTAATTGTATTTTCTGCAACTGATGTTGATTTATTTTCACCGCATGCTGTGAGCAATATTGAAGTAATCGAAAGCGCTATTAAGGATTTTTTCATTGAAATTCTCTTATAGTTATAAATTGTTTGATATAAATTATCTCGCAGCTATTTTGTCTGGTTAGCGATTAATGTCAACTGTTCTGAGGTAATTCGCTTTTTTTGAAAGGTGAGTGAATATTTTGAAGATATTTGACCAAGTTTATTGGAAGAGCTTTTATAAAAAAGATGAAACTTGTAATGATATACTTTTCATTACAAGTGTTTTTTCTGATCAACAAGCGAAGTGAGTAAACTAAATTACATCTAATGCTTTGCTTAGTTTTTTTACGCCTATTACTTCCATACCAGTTATTTTATTTTTAGGCATATTATTAAAAGGCACAATAGCTCGTTTAAAACCATGTTTAGCTGCCTCATTAATGCGTTCTTGACCACTAGGCACTGGACGTATTTCACCAGATAAACCTACCTCGCCAAAAACGACTAAATCTTGAGGTAAAGCTTTATCTCTAAAACTTGAAACTAACGCAAGAATTAACGCTAAATCCACACTTGTTTCAGCAACTTTAACCCCGCCGACAACATTGACAAATACATCTTGGTCGTTCATTTGTAAACCACCATGACGATGTAAAATAGCTAAAAGCATCGACAGTCTATTTTGATCTGCACCTACGGCAACGCGTCGAGGGTTACCTAATGCAGAATGATCAACTAAGGCTTGAATTTCTACTAATAAAGGTCGAGTGCCTTCCCATAGCACCATAACAATACTGCCTGGCGTATTTTCTTCTCCTCGGGACAAGAATATTGCAGAGGGGTTTTTCACTTCTTTTAACCCTGTGCCTGTCATCGCAAACACACCCAACTCATTGACAGCGCCAAAACGGTTTTTATTGCCTCGTAATGTTCTGTACCTTGAGTCGGTACTGCCTTCGAGCATGATAGAGCAATCAATACAATGCTCTAATACTTTGGGGCCGGCCAAACTACCATCTTTAGTAACATGCCCTACTAAAATCATTGCAACATGATGTTGTTTGGCAAATCTCGTTAAAAAAGCAGCCGCTTCTCTAACTTGTGAAACACTTCCAGGTGCAGACTGTATATCAGCCATATGCATCACTTGAATTGAATCTATAACGACAATTTTAGGCTTTTCTCTTTCAGCAATATGGCAAATGTTTTCGACGCTGGTTTCTGATAACAGTTTTAATGAGTCAGCTTTAAGGCCTAAGCGTTTGGCTCGCATAGCAACTTGCTGTAGAGATTCTTCGCCAGTGATATACAACGCAGTCATTTTTTCAGACAGCACACACATGGTTTGCAACAATAATGTACTTTTTCCTGCGCCAGGCTCCCCACCGATTAGAATGGCACTTCCAGGCACTATTCCACCTCCTAAAACGCGATCGAATTCTGAGAATCCAGAGGAAAACCTAGGTAATTCAGCTAAATCAATAGTGTCAAGAGTTTGAACTTCTGTACCAACCATCCCAGAAAAACCAGAAAGGTTGTTTATTTTTGTTGGTGATTTTGCTTGTCTAAACTCGGAAATTGTATTCCAAGCCTTGCATTCATTGCATTGTCCTAGCCAACGAGAATGTTCAGCTCCACAGTCAGTACAAACAAATGCAGTTTTATTTTTTGCCATGCTTTACCTTTTAAGGGTATGGTTATTGCTTAAAGTTATACTAAAATATAATGATATGACATTTAAGATAATCAATTTATAATGATTTGACTTAAATATAACATTTTTTATTTCCACTATTGTAATTAAATAGAAGCGTGAATGACTAATAATTTTTCAAAATATCAAACAATTATCGATGACTTTCGAGGGAAAGTATTATCTAAAGATTTTGAAGCTGAGTTTGCTGGAGTAACAAAAAACGTGCCTAAAACAGAACGATTTTTGTTAAAAATGGAATTGAAGCGCTTAGCAAATCCATGCACTCGCTTGATTGATTTAAGAGGGCATGTTGACGGTGAATGTCGTGCATTCGATCATGAACAAAGAACGCATTACCTTGATGACATTGCAATTAAAGTTTTTGAAGAAACTTATGCTGACTTTCAAGGGTATACGTTTGGTGTTTATGAAGCGGTAATGAACACTGAAAATAATTTTCGCGTTATTTATCAAAATGAAAAAAATCAAATACAAACACCAAATGTTGCCGTAAAACCGGCAAAAGTATTTGAAAAATCTCAATATCCTGCACAGTTATTTAGCTTTGGGCCATACTTTAACCGTGCAGAAGAGCGAATGAATTTTGCTATTCCGCTTCAAGTACATATCACTGATGAGCATATTGTTGAAGCTACGTGTTCCGATATTAGTATTAATGGCTGTAAATTTCGTTTTAATTCAATAGAGAACATTAAAATTCGTCAATTAATTACGCTTCGATTTACAGGGTTAGAAAGTGAGTTTCAGTTTGATAAGAATGATAATTTCACATATGAAGTACGAAATATACATATAGTTGAAGGGATACAACTTGTAGGCGTTAGTAGGGTGTACACTTCATCTGAAGAAAAAGATGGTTTTAGACAGTTTTTAAAAGGCTATATTCAAGGGAATAAACGTCGTTATAAAATCAATTTAGACAATACTATTAAGGCATTACAGTCGCGTAGTTTTGAACAATTTGCCTTACCTAAATCAAATGAGCTTCCTATTTTTATTGAAGATATCACAGGAAGGCTATCCCCACGCTTTGCATTGACTTGCCATAATAATCAAAATATTTATCAATACTGGCAAGATGAAAAACGACAATCGACCTTAAGTTATTTGATAACCGCTGATCGTTTCTTAAGAATCAAGAAAGCAGCGATGTTAGGTAAGTCGGTATTAGTTTATAGCTTTATTCATGTCAGCCAAGGGAAGATGTATTTTTATACGGCAGATAATATTCAATTGGATGACGATGCTGAATTTATGCGGCAATTTTTGGGGTTTGCTGCATCAAAAGAAAGTTTTGCAATTACGCAACTTAACTACTTAGCACTCAATACTGCACTTGCTGATTCACCGCTAACTTTAGCCAACACTATGGCTAAAAAAGATGAGTATTTGAACTTGCCAACGTCTGATGATGTTAAAGATACATTGTCTAAACTAACATCAATCATTACAGCAAAAAATATTACCGATAAAGATATCCACTCTTTTTATCAAGGGTTACCTTTTGATAATATCAATACTAGTAAAATTAAAAATTTCGGCCATAAGCGTTTAGTCGATGGTTCTAATGTTGATGATGTAGGGATCAATTATAATAATCAACGTCAAGAACCACGTTTTGTGTATAAAACAGGCGTGGTTGTTCATGCAGAAGATGTTGTTTCTAATGGTATTTCACATGATTTTTCTACATCGGGCTTAAAAATAGAGTTAGAAAATGCTTCATTATTAAAAAGAGGTAATGTGGTTAATATTACTTTTCCACAGTTACAAAAAATCACCTCTTCATTTGATTTACAAAGCCTACCTTATGAGGTAATGCGTGTAAATACGTCCAAAACGATGATTAATTTACGTGTTTATGTTGAAAAACATCAGCATATTGGCCGAGCATTTTTTAAAGCGTTGATTCAAAAAAATCGGGAAAAACTTACCCCCGATGAATACGCAATGCTCAGCCCTGGATTGGCTAAGGCTTTGCGCAATATTTATAGTGGCAGTTTAAATACGGTTGCACTCATGATACAGACCAGTGGTAGTCGATATAAAATAGAGACGGTTACAACTAATGATAAAAATTCTCGTATTCTCTCATATTGCAAACAGTTAAGTGATCGAAACCATCATTATAACTTGTATCCATTATTGAATAACTTACAAGCAACAAGCTTAATGAATGCAACGTTAAAGAAGATGCAATCAAATGATACCCCTATCGCAGATATTCTATATGTTGCGATAAACCCAGAAAATGAAATGGTAGATAAAGCGGTAACTACTAAGCTTGATTCAGAGTTACAGTCTGATAAATTGAAAAAAATATTTATCAGTAACGCATTAAAGCGAGGTGAGTTCTTTTGCTTGAAAGTAGTTGTTTCACGTACGGATGAACCTGATATGCAATATTTAAATCCTGAACTTAGCTATATCAGCTCATACGCTATTCATAGAGGCAAGCAATTAGAGCAAGATATATGGAGTGTTTCTGGTGTTGTACAAGTCTTTGATATTACTCAAGAGGCAATGTTGCGATATCATTTGATGAATGAATAAATCATGTGCGAACAGTCATTAGGTACGATTGATTAAATGACTGTTTCTTCATTGAACTGTTCAGACCGGTCTATTATGCTAACCAATGTATTAAACAATCTAAGCCTGAGAAGTTAATCGCACTGTCCGCTTGTTTTAAAACAATGGGTTTCGCATGAAAAGCAACACCAAAATGTGCGGCATTCATCATTATGAGATCATTTGCTCCATCACCCATTGCAACGGTTTGTTGAAAAGGAAGTTGGTACTGTTTTTGAAGTGACAACAAGCAATCCGCTTTAGCTTGAGCATCCACAACATCACCCAATACTTTACCCGTTAATTTATTATCAATAATTTCTAAAACATTTGCATGAGCGTGGTCTAACAAGAGTAAGTCTTTTAAATGATCAGCAAAATAAGTAAAACCACCCGAAGCGATTGCAATTCGCCATTGATATTTTTTTAGTTCAGTAATAAGAGTTTCTAAGCCATTCATTAAAGGGATTTTTTTGGCTACTTCGGCTAAAATGTTTTCATGAGAACCCACAAGTTTTGATACTCTTTGGTGTAAGCTTTGAGCAAAGTCTAACTCGCCCAGCATGGCTTGTTCTGTAACCGCCGCAACTTCTTCACCAACACCTGCTAGGGCTGCTATTTCATCAATACATTCAATTTCAATGGTTGTGGAGTCCATATCCATCACTAGTACACCCGCTTGATGGAGCTTTGGCGCATTTTTAATTAAAGCTGCTTCTATTTTATGTGTTAAGGCGATATTTGCTAATTGCGCTTTTGAGGTTTCAATGTTGGTACAAAGTACTGAAAACCTTAAGCTGACTAATGAATTACGGTGATTTATTGCTGTAATGGCTGTTATTTCTAGCTCGCATTGTTGGCTAATATTTAACAGTTGTTGAAACGTTACATCACTAAATAATACTAGCTCTATTTCTGAAGTATCTGGTATTGAAGGTATAGTTGCTTTAATAGGCTTTTTATTAATTAATTGGCATTGCTGAGATAGCTTCAATGATGTTTCATTGAATTGACAAGTTATTGGAAAAATATCAGGCTGCTGCGTGATTGATATACACTCTGCCAAGGTTTGAGGTTGAAGTTGATTAAATGAAATTTCGTTAACAGCAATTGACACAATTAAGCCTTATTAATAATAAAATAGATGAAATCTTAGTCGAAAATTTAAATTATTATCGACGGATATTTAAAATACCAGCAGAACCCTCTATAGTGTTTATAATGTTGGTAGTTTATAGCGGCTTTATGACACATTTGATGACACATACCGAACAGTCTTTATACCCTAAAATATCGTCGATTTATAATAAAATAATGCAATTAGCTATAGCTATTTTTTTGATTATTGTTTTAATGAATCTTTGGGTGTTTAGTTACGGTAATAATCAGCAATCAACAAAAAAGCATTTTGATGCCGTCTCCAAACAATACTTATCGCAAATAACCAGTGCTTCCCAAATTCTCCTGAGTCGTAAGGATGGCAATGAACGGGAAGAGATTCAGCAATATTTTGATCTAATTGCTGAAAACTCCTGGGTAAAAGGGATAAGTTATTACGATAAAACGGGAATGCTGCTTATTGCTACGACAGATCATACTTCAGTAAATGATTTATTCGGCATATCAACAAACAAAGCTAATCGTAGTCAAAAGTACTCTACTTTTGTTCAGGAAGTTTCGCTTGGCGAATTACAAGGTTATATTCGATTAACCGTGGAAAATCATTCATTTACCAAAGACATTGAAGAAACATCAGCTGAACATTATGATCTTGTTCGATTAATGATGATTTTAGCTGTTGTCGTTGGTTTCTTTTTAACGAGAGGGCTGAATCGCTTTAGTCGTCAAGGCTTTCGTTTAAATTAAACCAAAAATTTGTTGGATATTTTTTTCTATAGCTTCGGCTAATTTTTCCTGAGGCTCATTTCTAATTTCAGCGAGTCGGTCAAAAATAGTACGAAGATTTAGTGGACTGTTTATCTGTCCTTGCTTGCCATATAATGGCATCGCAGGCGCATCTGTTTCTAACACCAAAGCGTCTGTAGGAAATCTTTTAACGGCCTTAATAGTTTTTTCTGCTCTAGGGTAGGTGATCGTTCCTCCTATCCCTAATTTAAAACCTAAATCAATATACGCTTTACCTTGCTGGTAGCTACCTGAAAACGCGTGAATAATTCCGGAGTTTTTGACGGGGGTTGATTTTAATTGTTGTAAAATTTCCGGATGCGTGCGGCGGTGATGAACAATTAATGGCAAAGCATATTTATTGGCCATGTGAATATGAAATTCAAAAAATGCTTGTTGTTGACTGAGATTGTTTTGCTCTTTTGCAATTACACCATCTAACCCAGTCTCCCCAATTGCAATTATCTGTTGTTTGTTTTGAATGATAGTTGTTTCTAGAAGTGTTAAATGATTGGTATTCAAATCGTTTAAATACCAAGGGTGAATGCCTAAGCAAGGAAAAATTTGACAATTCGATTGATTGTTTTGAGCGATATTAAGTAAGGATTGCCATGTTGATGGCGAAACTGCAGGAATAATTATCTTGGTGATCTTTGCAGAAAAACACCGTGCTAATAAATCAGTTCGGCTTTCATCAAATTCAGCAAAATCAATATGGCAATGACTATCAGTAAAATGGCTCATCATCCGCTAAACTTATTATTGTTTAATAATTGTTAGGACTTAAACCTAAGTGCTTTTTCTTTTAGGCTTTCGACTTTTTCAACTAAATTGAAATGCTGTAAAAATTCTTTATCGATATCTTGCTCTTTCAGTAAACAATTCGCGATGTATACCGCTTGGCTTATTCCTAAGTTTTTACTTAATAGTTTTTTAGGTACATGATGCTTTAACACAGCATCAATTAAATAATAAGGAAAACTCCAAGTATGCAAGAGGTAAGCACCTATTTGAGCATGATCTGTTGAGAATATTTTTTCTTCTAGCTCTATTGCATCAGAAGTTCTCGCATTATTAGCGAAATATTTTAATGTGAGTACTTTATCAATTTCAAATAATACAAGTTTGCCAATATCATGAAGTAACCCCGCTAATAACGTATCCTGTTTTAAATTAGGCGAAACTAGTGAAGCAGCTAACCGAGCAGTTGCAAGAGAATGTGCTTGTTCATCTATTAGAGAAAAATTTGGAATATCAGGTTGATATGAGAACATTTCGGCCGTCATCACAATACAGCTTAACGTATCAACCCCTAGTTTAGTAATCGCTTCTGCAATTGAAGATAATGGTTTATCACTTTGTCCAAAAATATTATTCGCTGTTTGAATAACTTTCGCGGCTAGAGCTGGATCTTGAGTGATGATATCGGCAATTTTATCAGAATCTGTATTGGCGTTTTTTAAAATAGCATTGAGTTGTAAATATACTTTTGGTGGGCTAGGTAATGCTTTAACTTTGGCAACGGATTTAACAATAACATCTTTAGTTATCGCTTTATGATTACCGTGAAAAGACAGCACGGTATTAATTATGTTAATTGGCTCAATAGGGTGGTTGAAAACATAGTGAGCGTAATGATTGATTTTAGCGATTGGCTCTTCAATATGAGCGATACGGATCAGTTTAGGAAATTTAATGGTGATTGCTTTTAATAAATTTACAACGGTGGTCTTTTCAAGTCCGTCAGCGACTAGTACAACATCAAAGCTATGTTTTTGTAATAGTTTTAACCCAATTAGTGGGTCTGTTACAGAGGCTGTCTTACAAAGCTGCTGTTTGAGTAACTCATTAATTCTAGTTAACGAGTTACTTTTATTATCAATTAGCAAAACTTTCATTAAATTTCCTTAAAGATGAACAATATTTCGGTAAGATTAATCTCTACATACGTTCCATAACTTCAATGCCTAAAATATCTAGCCCTTGTTTAAGGGTTTTTGATATTTGAGCACACAAAGCTAAACGAGATTGTTTAACTTGTTCATCAATGCCTTCTTTTAATATCGGGCAAGCTTCATAAAAGCTCATGTATAAGCTCGCTAGCTCATAAAGATAATTACATAATAAATTTGGTGTACATTCATTAATTACAGCGTCAATGACGTCTTCCAATTGTAATAACTTTAAAGCCAATGCTTTTTCTTGAGGTTCTACTATATTGAAAGTCTTGTCAAATTGTTCTTGGTGAACATTAGCCTTAGAAAATATACTTTGGATACGTGAATAGGCGTATTGTAAATAAGGTGCTGTGGCGCCTTCAAAACTCAACATTGTTTTCCAGTTGAAGATATAATCGCTGGTACGATTTTTTGATAAATCTGCAAACTTAACGGCGCCAATACCAACTTTCTTCGCGACTTCAGTTAATTTTTCTTCAGAGTAATCTGGGTTTTTCTCAGCAATAACGACTTTCGCACGAACTATTGCTTCGTCAAGAAGTTCGGCTAACTTTATTGTACCGCCAGTACGTGTTTTAAAAGGTTTCCCATCATCTCCCATCATCATACCGAAAGGGCAGTGATGATAGCTGACATTGTTCGGTAAAAACTCCGCTTTACGAGCAACAATTTCTACTTGTTTGAAATGAAGTGCTTGGCGAGCATCAGTAAAAATAATAATACGATCTGCGTTTAATGTGCCGCTACGGTAACGACAAGCAGATAAATCTGTTGTGGCATATAAATAACCGCCACCTGATTTTTGAACAATAAATACAGAGGGTTCGCCGTCTTTATTTGCCATTTCATCAATGAATACTACTTTAGCGCCTTGGTCTTCAACGGCAATGTTTTTTGCCATTAGCTCATCAATAACGTTTGAAAGGTCTGGGTTATAAGCACTTTCGCCCATAATATCATCGCGCGTTAAAGTAACATTTAATTTTTGGTATATTTCTTCACTGTGAGCAATAGAAATATCAATAAATTGCTGCCATAAAATTGCGCAATCTGGATCGCCACTTTGTAGTTTAACGACGTAATCACGAGCTCTGTCAGCAAAACCATCTTCATCATCAAAACGAACTTTAGCTTCACGGTAGAAGTTTTCTAAATCTGCTAACGCTGTTTCAGCCACTTCATTTGCTTTTAACTTATCGCTTAAATGTGCGAGTAACATACCAAACTGCGTGCCCCAATCACCCATATGGTTTTGGCGTATAACTTTATCACCACGAAACTCAAGTGCACGTACAACGGCATCACCAATAATCGTTGAACGTAAGTGACCGACATGCATTTCTTTGGCAAGGTTAGGTGCCGAGTAATCAACCACTACATTTTGAGGCTTATCTTTAGGGTTATCTCCGCGTTGAGAAACGCCGAGTTTTTCGTCAATCGCTATTGAAGATAATTGAGCCGATAACCAAACCTTATCTAAGTGAATATTAATAAAACCAGGACCAGCTAGTTCAACTTTTTCAGCAATACCTTCTAAATCTAGATTTTCAACAACTTTTGTCGCAAGTTCTCGCGGGTTCGTTTTGAGTTTCTTTGCCGCGCCCATAACACCGTTTGCTTGATAATCGCCAAAATTCGCGCGATTTGAAATACTTAACGCAGGGTTAGTATCTGCGGGTAAACCTGCTGCTACCATAGCTGCTGAAACTTTTTCGGAAAGTAATTGTTTAATATTCATAATATTTCTTTGTTTTTATACTACCGCGTTGGCTAAGTAGATTGTTTTTTAGCAAAGCCGCCAAGTCTTTTTATAAGGAACTTAGTTTACTAAGTGACGAAATAAAAATACGTCGGCAATGCAGATAAAAGGCGATATACAGCGCCAACTAATGTTCACGTGTTTGATGGAACGTAATATCAGGATGACGCTCTTGTGCTAAATTTAAATTAACCATCGTTGGCGCAATATAAGTTAAGTTATCACCACCATCTAATGCTAGGTAATCAAAGGCTTTTTTCTGAAACTGCTCTAATGTTCGCTCATTATCACATGTACACCAACGAGCTGTGGCTACACTGATAGGTTCATAAATTGCGTCAACGTTGTATTCTGTTTTTAAACGTTGAACAACTACCTCAAACTGAAGAACACCAACGGCGCCAACAATCATATCGTTGTTCATTAAGGGCCTAAATACTTGTACTGCGCCTTCTTCTGAAAGTTGAATTAACCCTTTTTGTAGTTGTTTCGCTTTTAATGGATCGCGTAAACGAATACGACGAAACATTTCTGGTGCAAAGTTTGGAATACCGCTAAATTTCATTTCTTCACCAGCGGTAAACGTATCACCAATTTGAATGCTACCATGGTTATGTAAACCAATAATATCACCAGCATAAGCTTGTTCTACGTTAGAACGATCACCCGCCATAAATGTTACGGCATCGGCAATTTTTACATCTTTGCCTATTCGCACTTGACGCATTTTCATGCCTTTCTCGTACTTTCCTGAACAGATACGCATAAATGCTATGCGGTCACGGTGTTTTGGATCCATATTGGCTTGGATTTTAAATACAAAACCAGAGAATTTATCTTCAGTTGCTAACACTTCACGGGTATCTGTATTACGTGGTAATGGCTTAGGTGCCCATTTGGTTAAGCCATCTAACATATGGTCAACACCGAAGTTACCTAATGCTGTACCAAAAAATACAGGCGTTAATTCGCCAGCTAAAAACTCTTCTAAATTAAATTCATGTGATGCACCAATAACTAACTCTAATTCTTCGCGTAAATCTTCGGCGTAATTTCCGATAGCTGCTTCAAGTTCTGGGTTATCAATACCTTTAATTACACGTTTTTCTTGGATGGTATGGCCTTGACCTGTTTGGTAGAGATAGGTTTCATCCGTTAAAATATTATAAACGCCTTTGAACTCTTTACCCATTCCTATAGGCCAAGTAATAGGAGCACACTTAATTTTTAAAACTTCCTCAACTTCATCCATTACTTCCATAGGATCACGCACATCACGGTCCATTTTATTCATGAAAGTAATAATGGGTGTATCTCGCAGTCGAGTAACTTCCATTAATTTAATCGTTCGTGCTTCAACACCTTTCGCCACGTCAATCACCATTAAACATGAATCAACAGCTGTTAAGGTACGGTAGGTATCTTCAGAGAAATCTTCATGGCCTGGAGTGTCTAAAAGGTTGACTAAACAATTGTCGTAAGGAAATTGCATCACCGAGGTGGTAATAGAGATACCTCGATCTTTCTCCATTTCCATCCAATCTGATTTTGCATGTTGACCCGACTTTTTACCTTTTACTGTGCCTGCCTTTTGTAAAGCTTGACCAAAAAGTAATACTTTTTCTGTGATCGTTGTTTTACCCGCATCAGGGTGAGAAATGATCGCAAACGTTCTACGTAGGTCGACTTCTTGCTGTTGTACCGACATGCAAAATACCTGTTTATAAATGTAATTAACTAATGGTGAATTTTTAAAGCCCGACATTATATCGAAAACAACAGTTTAAGGCAGCAATAATCTGCTTTTAGCTTTAATTTTTTTTAGATAAAATAATTTTTATAGATAATAATTTGACAAATAAGATTACAGATGTAATTCTTTACTGGTGATTACATTTGTAATCAATGGTTTTGTGTAAATAGTATTTATAGTATTAAAAGTGAAAAGGCATGAGGATAATGAAAAATAGTGTAGATATTAGTCATGCAGAATTTGAAGTGCTTGACGCGCTTTGGCAAGAACATCCTGCCACCGCTAATGAGATAATAGAACGTTTAAATCAAAAAAAACAATGGCATGATAAAACGGTTAAAACATTGTTGAATCGGTTAGTGAAGAAAGAGGCGATTAATTTTGAAAAAGAGCAAAGACGTTATTTATATTTTCCATTAGTCGAACGTGAAGCTTATACCCAATCAGAAAGCCAGAGCCTAATCGAACGCATGTTTAGCGGGCGAGTTTCGCCATTAATTGCTGGCTTTGCAAAGCATAAAAATCTACAAAAAGATGACATTGAAGAACTTAAAAAGATAATTTCTTCATGGGAGCAAGAAAATGATGATTGATCTTTTTCTTACTTGGCTAATGCCATTAACGGTTTTATTATCTTTAGTGTTATTTCCACATCGCTTTCTTTTGCGGACACTAGGGCCGAACAAGCTTTACTTTATCTGGTTATTTGTTCCTTTAGGATTGGCTTTTTATAGTTTGCCATTTTCTTGGGGGACGTTGGGCAATAGTTATCAAGTGGCAAATAACCAAATACAAGAATTTCTTGTTTTGCCTACACAAACTTTACAGCAAAAATTTACGTTTGAGTGGTTAGTTTCGTGCTGGATGTTAATGACTACCTTAATGTTGATTTATTGGTTGGTTTCACACCTGCAGTTTTTAAAACGTACTCCATTACAGATGATTGATCAGAATAAATTACCAATTGATTTGCCTAAAAAATTAACTGCTTATCAAAGTGCTCATGCATACAGCCCCATGATTATTGGTGTTTTTCAGCAGAAACTATTATTACCAGAAGACTTTGCCACCTTGTATAACACAGAACAGCAAGCATTGATTTTGGAACACGAAATTTGTCATTTTGATCGCAATGACATTTATTGGAATCTTATTGCGTTTCTATTAGTAGCGCTATTTTGGTTTCACCCTTTGGTGTGGTTAGCGTATTTTCGCTTTCGCCGTGACCAAGAACTTTCCTGTGACCATATTGTTTTGGCGCGAAAACAATTAGCGAGCAGGGTAAATTATAGTCGAGCATTACTGGTGGCAGCAGAAACATCACCGCCGCTAGCTTTTGCTCAACTTTCTTTTAAGAAATATGGAGATAAAGAGATCATGTTTGAACGTATCAACCAGATAAAACTCAACACTAAAGCATCTAAAGTCAGTTTGTCATTCATTTCATTACTATCGATTAGTTTATTATCAGGATTAAGTTATGCGGGAAATATCAGTGATAATACTAATGAGCAACAATATCGAACTCCACCTAAAGTAAAAGAGAATGTTAGGGTGATTGAGCGAGTTGAACCTAAATATCCGCTGAAAGCCGTAGAGGAAAATATCGAAGGATCTGTGGTATTAAAGTTTGATATTAATTCAAATGGCGATGTGCAAGATGTTGAAGTGATGAATGGTATTCCAGCTTATGTTTTTGATCGTGTTGCTATCACCGCATTAAAACAATGGAAGTATGATGCAAATGGTAAATATCATAAAAACCAACTAGTGCAGCTTGATTTTAGAATGGATTCTAACTCTTCTTTTAAAGATGTAAACCTGATTGAGAAAATTCAAGTGACTCAATAATACACTTCAGGAAGTGATACTTTGATCAAAAAGCCTTTCATTTATGAAAGGCTTTTTATTATTAAAGCATATTTCATTGAAATTAATATTATACCGTTCTTTGCATAACGATCGCATCTTCATAGCCAATAGCACTAGGATAATAGCCTGTTCGTCTTGCTATTTCGGCATAACCATCGTTAATGTACATCATTAAAGCAGAGATGTTTTTTGCTCTAACTTCTAAGAGTAATTTATCAGCACCGAGTAACTTTGCTTCATTAGTGTAGTGGTTAATAATATGTTTTCCGTAGCCGTTCCCTTGATAAGTTGGAGAAATACAAATATCCATTAAAGTCGCTTCCCCTAATATATATTCTCCAATATAAAAGCCGATTATGTTGGTTTGATCTTTTAGATAATGTCCGAAGTATCGACCACCAATACAGCTTTTAAAGGTTTTTTCGCTCCATGGGTGAGAATGGCAATCATTTTCTATTGGTATTAAGTTGATAACATCATTTAGAGTTACAGGGTGAAAAGTAAGAGGCATAGTGTTCTTAGGAAATTAAGTTATGTTTAATGATGGTTTGCCAAAGTTGCCTTTTAATGACATTTGACTGGCTAATTTTATGGATAGATGGCGTTGTAAGCGTACATTTTTCATAGTAAATTTTTGTGTCTTCAACAAATTGCCAATTGAACAAGCCTAAATCAATATGCGATTTTTGCCATGAAATATCCGTTGTTTGAATCGATAAGGCACAAAGAATATCTTGAAATATTTGTTTGCTGCCTACTTCACTGGCGGATATCTCAGTGATGATATTGTTAACTTGAGTTTCTTCATCTGTCATAGTTTGACTAACCTGATTTTTACTAACCAGGGTTTTACGATGCCACAAGGTGATACCCATCTCTTTTAAGTGGCCTAATTGTCTTGTGGTTATTGTCATTTTATATATTTTATCAATGTTACAAAACGCTATCATTGCAGTATAAATAGCAAAACACTAGTTGTTAAGCGATAAATATTTTCAAGTCATATTTTAAGTAAAATTTATATGGCTTGTTTTATTGATGTATTTGTCAAATTACTTTTTGACGTAGTTAACAATGCTTCAAAAGCCGCTAATGGCACTGGTTTACTATAAGCATAACCTTGATACTCTT
>Ga0233426_10002476_pt1 | contig 15406 bp, 11 predicted proteins | sample SI_118_April2016_6_FD_179875 | JGI IMG/M metagenome (GOLD analysis project Ga0233426, IMG submission 179875) | Seawater microbial communities from Saanich Inlet, British Columbia, Canada - SI_118_April2016_10_MG | ecosystem: Environmental > Aquatic > Marine > Inlet | place: Canada: British...
AGTAATACGAGGCCGACCACCATCCCGGCGATTTTAGGCTTGCTCATTGCAAATTCTCCTTATTGTATGCAGAAAAGATGCACAATATATCCAATTTAGAGCTTTGTCCAATGACTGCTTTTGACGTCATCGATCTATCTCCATACCAACCCTGTGGCACTCGGATTTCATGGCGTAGCGAAATTTCATTGCTTCTTTAGTGGCCAAGAAACTTATCCTCATCAGTAGCAATTGAGGCTGTTTCGGGAGGAATCAAAATTGCCTTCTAATTGTATTAGAAGGCCTCTCCAGCGGAGCAAAACTCGAAATCATGATGCAGCAATCAATACAAGAGCTAGCGCTATAGGCAGCGCAGGGAATCATTATTGAAAACAGGACGCTTCTTTTATTGAAGCTAAGACCTAATAAGTGGAAGTCAATTGAAGTTGGCGAATACATGGTTCGATTACGAGTCGATTCTTTCGAAGCACCAAACAGTCAGTACCACAATCAATGCTTCCGGGGCAGACATATTTGATTCGAACGTTTTGATTTAAAGAAGCACTAAACTCGCTAATCGACAGAAATGCGCGCGAGAGCCTCCGAAAATTCTTTCTTGCCAAAACCAACACGAAAGTAATCCCCTTCTACACCGAATAAATCTCCTGGCAAAACTAATACATCCTTCTCGAACCAAGAATCGAGCAGAGGCTTAAGAGGCTCGCTTGAATGCACTAAGCCCAGCATACCTGCTTTCGGTCTATGCCAGCTCAAAGATTCGTTGTTAGCAACAAAACCATCAAACAATTCAATATTCTCACGCACAATTTCATTGTTACGCTTGATAAGCGCATCAGCTTTGTGCATCACAAAAAAGGCCACCTGCTCATCCAGCTGCGACTGACAGATACTGTTGTAAGTTTTCAGATCACGAATCAATTTGCTCAGCTTTTCGTTTCTCGTCATAACCCAACCGATGCGAACTCCGGGTAAGCCAAAGGTCTTAGAGAGCACATTCGCTAGTATAGCTTTTTCGTATTTCAGTACGTTCAACTGACAGCCAATTCCGGAAAAATCCGAAAACGCGAATACATCATCGCAAATCAGATACAGGCCATGCTTTTCACAAAGAGCAAGTAGACTATCTACGAAACCTTGATCTAGCAGCATACCAGTTGGATTGTGTGGAGAGTTTATAACTATTGCTTTCGAGCGCTCGCTGATCTGCGCAGCGAAATCTTCAATGGATGGCTGCCAGCAATTCTCAAAATTAAGCTGTACTGACTTAAACACGCCGCCAAAGCACGCGGGAAGATCAGAAAGTGACGGATAGCAAGGTAGCATCCCGATCACTTCATCGCCGGGCTCCAGGATACAGGCCATGATAGAGAACAGGCCCTCCTGTGTACCACTAAGCACAGTGATGTGATCGACACCCAGTTCGGGGTAGAGCTGCTTATACAAATTATAGATACCAGCACGCAGATCATCCCTGCCCTCTACACTGCCATATGTCAAAGGTACTGACGCTATAGCGGCGATCTCATCAACGCTCAAAATATCTTGCAGAGTCGCCGTCGCCCCACAGGCATCGCTTAGGTTATAGCGGGCACGCCTGGGCAGCTTTTCATAAAATTCATGGTGCTTCATTGCGCTAATTTTCATGGGTGAGTCCGTCTAGCGCTTACGCCAAACTGTCAATTGAGCCACTGTATGCTGATGCTTGCGAGCTGTCTCGCGAATTACAAAGGGCACGTCAACGGCCTCTTCAAAATCGAAGCTGTCTGCGAGCTTTTGTTTAAGCGCGTCCAGAGTACTGAAGTTTTCACCATTCACTTTCACGCCCCCTAGCCAATTGGACTTATCGGTATATTCTTCAAGCCAGGTATAAGGTGAAGTCAAGACCAACAAGCCGCCAGATAAGAGGCGAGCTTGTATGTCGTTCAGGAAGATCGCAGGCTCGTAGAGCCGGTCAATTAGATTGCCGGCGAAAACCACATTGTAGTCAGTGAACTGCGGCTTCAGGTTGCAAGCGTCACCTTGCAAGAAATCAATACGGTCTTTTACATCGTCATAGCCCAATTTATCCAGCAAAACTTCTCGGTACTCGACGATATCGCCCTCGACTGGAAGCGTATAGCGCAGCCGATTATGTGCCTGCAATTTTGCTCCCTGCTGGACGAAACGCGCAGAAAAATCTAACGCATCCACATGCTGAAAATTCTTCGCCAATTCAAATGAGGACCGTCCTACCGCACAACCCAAATCGAGAGCCCGATCTGTAGCGATACTGTTCGCTTGCACATGAGCCATAAGCGCCTGCACACACGCAACCGGGAAATTTTGCACAGAGAAATATTCATTGCCGTAGTGGAACTCACAGTACTGCGCAATCAATTCATCTGTTTCATAAACATTATCTTGTGTCTGTGTTTTGGGCGCTTGCTCAGATATAACCATTCTAAATCCTGCGTGTTGAAAAAAGTGTCTGCGAAATGCGTAACGCGATGAAGCAAGGGTTTCGTTTCCTGTAGATATCCAAGACCCACCCTTAATCAAATTGTGCTTGCCATCAAAAGTCGGCGTCGAGAAATCGTCATACCAAGGGTGCACAGTAAAGCCTGGATAGCCATCGATAGGTGATTCTGTCCATTGCCAGACATTGCCAGTGACATCATAGAGCCTTCCATGCCGATTATCCGTCACCGGGCAGGACGAGGCATACTGCTCTAAATTAATATTGCCCGAGCCGGAATCCTCCCCTAATTCTGACTGACGCAGCGCAGACCATTCAGCCTCCACTGGCATTCTTACTGGCTCACCAATGCGCTCGGCCATCCAATTACAGTAGGCTTTCGCCTCCAGATAATTCACCTCGACGGGCCAATCCATTGGCAAAGGCATTTCCGAGAATAGATTCCTCTGCAGGTATTCCCCGTTCAGCGTAGTTCGCCAGAATTTTGGATGCCGTGATTTGGTGAAGGCTAACCACTGCCTTCCTTCTGCTGTCCAATAGCGAGCTTTCTTATAGCCCCATGCCTGCACAAATTTGAGGAAGTCCTGATTACTCACCAAGGTCGTAGCGACCTTAAATTGCTCTACCTTCTGCTCATCGAAACCGTACTCGTTATCCCAACCATAGCTACGATCGCTGTCGCTTTTGCCGAGCTTTACTGCAGTCGCAGGTATCGGCAACCATTGCACAGACGGGGCTATACCTGCCTTGGTGCAAACTGGCCACGATTCGGCTTGTCTTGCATCGATAAGATCCAGCGGCAACATACGCGCAATAACCGACGAGGTTTCAAGGTGAATCCGCTCATGCTCAATGCCCATCAAAACTAACCATGCTGGGCATTGCTGAGTGATAGGCAGCGTGATCTGCATGGATTTGATGAAGGCACAGATTCGGGCCTTGACCTTGTCTCGGTATTCTTTAACAAGCTCTCTTGTCGGCCAGTCATAGTAAGCGCAGTCCAAATCATCCCAAGACATCTCATCGACACCGATGGCGAACATGGCCTCCAACTCAGGATCTACACGCACTTCAGTAAATTGAGCCAAAATCATCTTATTCACATAGAACGTAGCCGTATGCCCAAAATAGAAGATCAGAGGGTGCCGCAAAGACTCCGCTGAGGTGTACAAGGCCTCATCCTTAAGAGCAGAGAATAGAGCCTCATACTGCTCCCAAGTAGAGACGAAATAAGCTAACAGCTGCTGCCGTTTAGCTTCGACATCGTTACCGTCGAGGGATATTGGGCGGGTTGTTAGTAGAACTTCATGCGATATTGCATGCTTTCCGGATAGGGCTTGCACTTTGCACCTGTTTCAATAAGAATTTTCTGTAATACGCCATAACTGGCAGCCTAGACCTGCCAAGCACCTTATTTATTTTCATCTGAGTTTTAACGCCTGGAGAGAACTGCGCTTAGAGGTTTTATCAATGCTCGGCCTAGCAGCAAGACGAGTAGGAAGAGTGCAAAAAAGTAGATAGGAAAACCGCGCAGAGCATCCAAGAATATGGCATCACGAAAGGCCGCCTCCGGCACTGTGCCTTCTTGTTGCGCTCGCAATAGCGACACATAAGCGGTGTATAGAAGACTCGCAAATCCGAGCCCCAAATTTAAGGCTAGCCCCTTAAAGCTGAGAACCGTCGCCCTATGCACTGAATCAACTTCCTTATTGATGTAGTAACTAGACTGAAACTGCACCATCCCCATCATCGCGAACGCGCCCACAGCGAAAATTACACCGTAGTAAGGAATAGCTAAACCAAGCCCAATCAACCCTGTCATTAAAAGAAAAGAGAGTGTTAAAAAATTAAATAGTGGCGAATGGTTTGTAACTAGATAGCGCGACAATATGGCATTCACCATTCCCACTAAAGACATGCCTGCCCCGATAAATCCGAACCAACTCACCGGTATATCGATAACGCGGTAGTATTCACTGGCAAGCACCACAAATTGTCTACCCACGCTGTCCAAGGCCAGCGCCGCCAATATGACAAACAACACAAATCGGTGGTTGATAGTCCATTTCGCGGCAACTACTATTTTACGAAAAGGGTCTAAAAGAGAATTCCCTGTTAGTTGCAGTGAGTCAGAGGATTCACCTTCGCCAATATCAATATCAATATCATGAAACCCTAAAGCGGTGCCGAGCACAATAAACGAGGTCATCAGCGTTAATATCACCGGCAGACGGATAACGAGATTGTTGGACAGCTGCCATTGTGAATCTATGGCCGAAAGCAAGCCATTCACCGTGTTCGGATCATAGGCGAATGCCCCAAGAATCATTGTCATGAAAAACCCGAAGGAAACAACTTGAGTCGTGCGTTGTAAAATCTTCGACCAGTCATCTTCGCGCCCCAGAGCCTTTAGCGAATCATAGGCTAATGCCTCATCAGCCCCACTTGCAGCTGCTTCAGACAAACCGGAACAAATTCTGTTCGCAAGAAAAAGGGGGAATAGAAAAGGCGATGCACCAATCGGCGCAAAGGCGATCAAAGCCATCTCGACCACCATCATGATCGCTGCAAAAACCACCAAGCGCTTGCGCCCGACAATATCTGCCAAAGCTCCAGAGGGTACCTCCGCCAGGACAATAGTCAGCGCCCATACAATATTAAGAATAGCGAACTGTTCTAGAGTCAGCCCATAGTCCAAGAACAACACGGTAAACACCGGATAATAGAAGCGCGCGGAGTAGAACAGGCGAAAAATAATAAAGCGGCGCAGGTTTCCCTGCAATTGAGCCGTACTGAGTTTTGATGAAGCCATTCTACGAGAACTCTACTATTTTGACTTATGAGCACGAACCAATAGCCCAGATCACATATTCCGTTGGTGCGAAGAGCTTAACCCTAACAGCATGCCAAAGATTCAGCTATGGCAATCCATAATTGGTTACAGGACGTACCACTTTCACCATTACATGCCAAAAGCAATTGCTAGAATTAATTAGGAAATAGCATGAACAATTTATCAAGCACTCAACAGCGCGCAGTAGCTTCATTGCAATCCATGTTTATAGGAGACTCTCTAGCAATGCCTGTGCACTGGTATTACAATCTAATGGATATTTATAAGCAGTTCTCCGGCGGAATCACCAAGCTTGAAGCAGCTCCTAAGCACCACCCTTCATCGATCATGTCACTTCATTCCACCAAGCAAGGCGGGCGCAATGCACGTCATTCCAAAAATTTTCAGGTCGAAATTGTGGGAGACGTAATACTCAAGGGTAAGCGACAGTTCTGGAATCAATCAAATCAACATTATCATCAAGGTATGCGCGCTGGAGAAAATACGCTTAATGCACATTGCGCTAGAGCTACGATACGAGCTCTCGCTGCTAATGGCGGGCACTACAATGAGGAGCTATTTCTTGATGCCTACATTAAGCTAATGACAGCCGACCCGGCATTGCATCCAGATACATACGCCGAATCCTATCACCGAGGATTTTTTGCGAACTTGTCTGCTGGTAAAAATCGTAACAAATGCGGCGCAGTGACACATGATACGGCTTCTATCGGAGGTCTAGTAACAATCGCTCCAATTGTAATATCTGAACTGTTACGTGGCACGTCACTTGAAATCGTCCAAACCATCTGTCACAAACATTTGAAACTTACTCACCCAGACGAATATTTAGCAAAAGTTTGCAGTGACTATGTCGGACTATTAGATGCACTATTATTTCGACTTGAAGCGAATTCCGCTCGAGATATCATAGCTATCTGGGCAAAGCGTAGCATCGGAATGGCTATGCCCGAGTTACTAAGCAAAGTACATTCCGACAATGACGTTGTAGGGCGCCTGTTCTCTTCCGCCTGCTATATAAGTGACTCTTGGCCCAGCGTACTTTATCTGGCTTACAAATATGCAGAAAAACCAAAGGCCGGCCTACTCGCGAATGCTAACCTCGGTGGTGATAACGTGCACCGCGGAACTGTGCTGGGAGCAATTTTGGGACTCGCAATCAACAACATTCCACATGAGCTATATGATGAGTTGCAGGATAAAGATATTATCGAAGAAGAAATAACTGTCCTGCTAAACAGAGAAATTTCCTGATTGATCTCTGTTTATCCGCAAGTGGCACTAACTTCGTCCTGCGATCTTCCTAGTTTTTAAATGTTTGATCACCTTCAACATCTTATCTTTTTGGTGTTTCACTCAATCACCGCTATTTTTTATTTCTTATGGGATAGATCCAAAATGTCAAAGCAGACGTTAATTTTGTTTAAGCAAGAGAGCAAAACATGATTAAATTTTTTCACACTGGAAATCTAAGTCCGGCAAAAAAAGCCAGTGTATATTCTGGTTTCGGGTTACTTATTCTCTCGACTTTTCTTGCAGGGAGCGTAGTTCTCAATATTTTTGAGCTGGAATCATTCGCAGTTTTGGGGCATAGCGGAGTAAGAACTCTCGCTGGCCTGGCTGTTGTAGGCTGCTTGCTAGCAGCTATTGGTTTTTTTGACGAATAATCGAGGAAAGAATATGTTCAAACAGTCAGACTTTTTTATATTAATGGCAGTGGCAGTATCATTTGCCGTATCTGGTTTTCTTTGGTTCTCAGGACAGCATGAGGAAGGACTTTTCACTGCGGTGTGGGTGCCTTCAATATTGTGCTTTGGAATCTACTTCAAACTTATGGCGCTAGTGGGACGGAAATCATGAGTCCTATGACGCTGTTTTATATCGCTATGCTAGTTTTCAGTCTATTGATTGTAGGTCTCTATTTTTCGGTTCGTGAATTCCTTTTAGTGAGCAAAGAGCCTTCTCAATCTAAAGGTCCAGTGCCTGCTAATGAATGAATGGCAGTTTTAGGTTCACAGCAATACTGCACAGTTGTATTTTCTCTAAGTAGTCCCTCTTGAAAGCTTGCCTAACGCTCTGTTTCCCATCGGAAAGAGAGCGGGGCCGGTTTAGGGGCAGTTAAACCAGGCTACTTCTAAAGCTATTCTACCGAGGCGCGGCATCCAAATTTGGGCAATATATTCCATAAACTAGGCAATATCGAGATTAGCTACTGACTCTTGGTTCGGCCTAGCTATCGATAGCGCTGTTTTCAGCTCCTAGGCTTCACACTGCTGGGCTCAACGGCAGTTTCGTCTATAAAAGAAGCTGATCAGGCTAGAGAGCATTGGATGGGAGCGACCCATAGAGCACTGCTATTGCCAAGGCGATACAGGATATCCAAGGGTAGATTAAGACTTCTTGCGCAAGCTTGGAGCGCTAGTCATCTTGTTCTAACTGACAGTTGACGTAAGAAGAGTTAGAATATTTTGCAGGCTAGGCAAGCACAAAAGCGTGCCTTGACCTCGATCAATAGGCTAGCGATGCTGCTTGCGTCTACCGCAGTGGATTGAATCGCACGCGCTCAACCGGTCACCGAAGAAAGAACCCAGCCTCAAAATTCTTTCGAAGAACGTGCCTTTGAACATGTCTGCGATGAGGCTACTAATTTGCTGAATTCTCTCGAACTATTTTATGTAGAGTCTCTGATTAGTTCGGAGTAATCTTTGGTTATGCCTAATGCACCTTCGAAAATTCTACTATCTTTGCTGTTTATTCTTTCGACGCCTCACTTTTTATCCGCGCAATCATCCTTAGTAGAACGCCTAAGACAGGATGAGGCACTGCAGGATGCAGCAATAATCGTTGTGCGCAGCGCACTTGGCGCACAAAAGCAGACTGTCGTTGTTCGTCGCAGTACATTCGCAGTAGAGATTGGAATGTATATCCAAACTTACCGCACAACGCGCAATGCAAAAACGCTGGAGAATATTCAGACGCGCTACACACTGGCGAAGTCGGAACTACTGGAACCGAGTCTGCCCGCTACTATGGAGGAGTTAGTCTCGATTCTAGAAATGCTCTAATTCGTGCTATTGCGCCTCCCTCTTAAAAAAGGCCTTACATCCCCTGCCTACACCGTGAAATAGTCGTTTTACCAATGATAGTAACCGAAACAGATTTTTTACCAATGAATAAATCCCGCAACTATTTGCTTCATCAAATCTACTTAACGTACGAAGAGGACAAGATAGAACAGCAAGCAGCAAGCAAGTGACCCATATTTCAGAAGTAACATTTAAGACTTGGATTCGCGATGAATCCGTGGAACGCGAGAATTCATTTGCCTGGAAGGGCGTTATGAGCCCCGAGATTTTCAGGGGAAAACGCGTAATAGTAGTTGCCCCGCTAGGTGCATTCACGCCGGCGTGCAGTAGCACTCACCTTACCGACTATGAGAAGCACTATCGTGAGTTGAAAGAACTGGGTGTAGATGAAATTTACTGCGTTAGCGTCAACGATGCATTCTCGATGTTTCAATGGGCGACACAGTTGAACGTGAAAAACGTGAAAATGCTGCCAGATGGACATGCTAGTGAAAAAGGAAAACCTTGGCTTTGGATATCGCTCTTGGCGCTACTCGATGTAGATTGAAGATAGCGAGGTAGCTGTACTCTTCGAAGAAGCCGGTAAATTGTCCTGATGATCCGTTTACACGCAGGGTAAACGACGGCTGCACTGTGAAATCGGCGATTTTTCTGCAAACAATAGTATCCGAATCGACAAAGCCGTCGGCTCCACAGTTTTCATAGAGCCGCAAGGGTCCATTAAGGAAAACTATGGCAAGACTCAGGTCTCCATCGTTATCATAGCCTCTGCAGACATTCGATTGACCAAGCGGATCGGAGAAGGTGTCAGTATGCACTGCAGTGAATTCAGCAACGGCAGCTCACGCATTCAAAGTAACAATGACCAAATCAGGTTTGCGAAGCAGAGCGATAGAAATTTCCTACTTCGTTCTGAGTTCAATTTCGACTTTCTAAGCATGTGCTATCCCCTGAACTGTTGCATCTAACTAGAAATATACGCATGGATTCAACGCGTCCTTCTGGCCTTATAGCAATCACTAGCTCTAAATCGGATCACCGGGAGGCAATCGTAAGGCAGGCGCTGGAACAGAATTCTCAGGCCGATGCTGCCAGCGGCGAACATCGGCGGCGGCGGCAGTCTGATGTGCGCTCGCATTTCTACGTCTCTCAATTTGATTGGCCAATTTATCTAGACGATCGTAAAGTACAGCTTTAACTGCACCGGAGCTATCCGCACTGCTCGCTTGCACCATCATTTCATCTACAGTGACTCGCTGTACCACGTGCAAGAGCTGCATTTTATAATCATCATCGGGCGAATCTGCGTCCCATGTGACTTCTAACAACCGATCTATCACTTCCTCGAGGTCAGGGTAGTCACCCAAGCTACCGTACGCAACCAATCTTGCCATGCGTGCTGGATGCAGCAACTGCTTAACAGACAAACTTGCCGAACCCTCAGCAGCGCCAAGCGTATCGAAGAGCAAACCTGTACGGCCGAGAAATGGCTCGCCCTGCGTATAGCGATATGCAGGAGGTGGAATTAAATCCAGAATATTTCGCGGCAATGTCAGAAAGTCTACCGACAAAGTTGAGAGCACCGCCTCCAATGCGTCTCTTTGTTCTTCGCCATCGATAATGGCGAAAGGAGTTTGACCGTCGCCCCTCACAGTATATTTGTAGTCTGCGCCACCTATGCTTTGCGCTGCCGAATTCAACTGAAATCGATGGTGCATGTAGAGAGGTAAAAGCACATATTCAAGTGTAGAAAGCGGCTCGCCATTGCGAATTAAGGCAGGGCCGAAATTCTCCAAACCTATTCGACGCACCTCAATCTCATGTTTTAAATGATCAACTAGATTTGATCCATTGTCCCAAACACCAGCAAACTGGTGTCCAGCTCCAACAAAATTATTATTGTTATGTGCCATGAATAACAGTCCGCGATCCAGACTTTCCTGAACTATTTTCCCCAGCTCTTCAGCCTCATCGGCGCCTGGGGGAAATTGCTCATAGGCATACCGAATAGCTAACTTGTCGTATTCGCCAATTCTTTGTACGTAAGCATTCGATAGATCTATCTTCCCATCGGCAGTAATTTCGACAAGAGGTGCCGGATAGTCCATAACACTTTCTCGGTCGTAGGAGCTGCTTAAATAGTTGTGGGGAAAACCTAAGGTGTGACCTACTTCGTGTGCTGCAAGTTGACGCACCCTATCTAGCGCCATATTTACTGAGGCTGAATTGTTATCTGTTATCGCTTCCAAATAGTCAAAGCCGGGAATAAGACCCTGCCCATGGAGATAGTCCTGCCTCAGCCGCAAGCTGCCAAGATTTACATTGCCCTTTATAATCTCTCCAGTGCGCGGATCCATAACCGAACCACCATAGGAATAGCCTCGAGTTCGCCTGTGGGTCCAATGAATCATGTTATAGCGAACATCCTGTCCGTCAGCTCCTGCTGGCAATTCCCTGACCTGAAAAGCATTGATGAAACCGGCCGCCTCATAGGCCTGGTTCCACCAACTCGTTCCTTCAATTAATGCACTCTTTATCGGCTCTGGCGTGCCTGAGTCGACATAGTAGACGATAGGTTCAATAGCTTCCGAACGGGCTGCACTGGGGTCCTTTTTCTCCAATCTATGCTTGCCGACCAAGCGAAGCTGCAAGTCTTCACCGATAGCCGTGCTGTAATCTTGAATAGTGGGTCCATTAGTGCCAATTCTTGGATCCGAAATCCGGACATTGAAGTTGTTATCAGGCAGCTTAACCAATGAATGATGCTGGCGCAGAGTGATTGAACCGCCAGTAGCAGCAACGCTATTCACGAGATTTCCTGGATTACTACTGGTAAAGGTAAGCATCGATTCAACTTCTACGTTTTCTGGAAAAGCCTTGGTGTTCAGCAGATAGAATGCGCTACGGCTTTTGTCCAGGGTAAAATTTCCCTGATTACGATTGGCGATGGCTCCCGTCACGTTTCGTGCATCACGCAAAAAGAAATCGGTTGCATCTACCAATACGCTACTACCACTTGTTGCTACAATATCGAAGCCCCAGTGCACAGAAGGCGCAAAGGCATCTTCTACTGACTGTCTTTCCAAGACATTGTCGCTCGAAGCGCGGTATTTGTAATTCGGCTGCACCAGCAACACTCTAGGCCCAACTCGCTTCGCTGATAAAACATAGGTCCCACGCAATTGCCCTCTGTCGATACCGACCGGATTTGAACCCAAACCAGAGCCCATCGATATTTGATATAGAAACTCAGTATCGAGCTTATCTATCTCCCAATACATCTTGCCCGCGAATTCGTCCCAATAGAGATTAAAATACCCTTCCATTGAACTTGAATTTTCCACAACTTCTTCTACCGGGGGAAAATTTTGTGCATTTGAAAACGTAAAGGAAATAAGCAGTGTGAGCGCAAAAATTGAACGCAAAACTAAGTTCTGGAAAAAATAGTTTGCTTTTGGTGAGAAATCTAACATTACCATTTTCAAATACCTCAACCCCGACAAAACTATCTTCGAGAAGATACTAAGTTGGGGAAATAAGAAATAAATTTATTACAGACTACCACTGTCTTTACATTTTTTGTAGAAATAAGAATTACTTAGTCCATCGAACTGGATTTCGATTTGCGCGTCGATTTCTGTGCTTCTTTTTGGAACAGAAAAAACAATGGCTAAAGGTAGTATTACCCAGTTATATAGCTCTTCCACCTCACTAAAAAATTACCCTTTTTACCGCACTAGCTTAAAGCCATTGTGCTGCATTGACTCGATAGAAAATTTATAACGAGGTCGGCAACAATTACAGCTCAAACCGAGCAAAAAATAAGTTTTTTATTCTTGAAGGGCATGGTTCATTCTAATAATGCTGATCGCCTAAAATTATCATCAACTATTATGGATTTCGTTATCTCACCACCTCTCTTAGTAAAATTATTTTAATGACCAATAAATTTAATTTTTTAAGTACAATAATTCCTCTAACCTGGGTCTGTATTCAAACAAATTAAGAAAGCCACAAAGAGGCTAGATAGATTTAATTGCAAGTAAGATGTAGTCGTTGGCTTTCGCACTAAAATGTGCACTATTAACGACCAGTCGACAGATGTTTTTCTAAAAATAAACCTTGAAATTAAAGGAAAAAACTGTTTTTACGCCAAGAAAAAACCGAATGAATTTTTTCCAGAACCAGTTGACCATTGGTTACAACATGAGGAAAAAATAAGAAATTACCAATCAATTCGAAATACCAGGACTACACAATTACTGTGCGGTAATACCCCACACGAATATGCAGTAAATCGGTAAAGTTGAAGGTGGCGTCCATGCTTTGATTGACACCCTTTTCAGACACTTAGCACCTAGGAAATCTAGTGAAGGTTCTAGGTGCTGATGACGATAGCGATAGAATAGGCCAGCACTAGAATAATGAGCCTCCCTGTAGAGGAAGGCCAACTCCCTATGAAATTTTCTCTAGCGACTTACTCTGCGTAAAGTGAAACTCTTCTAGCTTAATATCGTCCAGACCTATCTGGTCGAAAGGATTCTCCAAAGCGCTTTGTACGTTATAAAGAGAAATCAATATGAATCCGTGCACTAAACTCAATGCGTAAATCACATAAGGCCTATTGTCGCCAAGATCATTTACCAAGGTTGGTATAAAGAGAAAAGGGAAGACATAGATAAAAACGAGACAGTAAGCCCTAAGGCTAACGGGCGTGCCATGCATTTTCAGTCCTACTGTATTTTCTACGCTTTCATGAACATCTTTTAGAAATCGAATTATCTTTAACCCTGTTCCATTAGATATAGAATCGGAATTTTCTCTGAGGAAAGCAAATACCTCATCCAATTTATTCCGTACCAAACGGGAATCATAGTCATCCTTGATAAGGGCATCGAAGAAGAGCTCAGATATTATTTGTAATTTTTTACCGACATATTCTTTTTTTTCATCCGACAACTTTGCGTTGTTGGCAAAGCAATAGTAAACCGCGTTGATAGACGATTTAAAAACACTCAATAAATTGATAATTCTGTCACGGCGCTTAAATGATTCTCGCATTGTAAACACTAATGGAAAAACCACAGCAATGCTGAAGAGGGTCATATTAAGATTGAAACGAAAATCATAGAGCAGGCAAACGTAAGTGATGCTCAAACAGAGAAGTAAGACGTAGCCGGTTCTATGGTTGATTGTAGCGAGGTATTTTTGCATAGATGCATTATTCTTATTATCAATCTGATGTGAGGTTCTTGGCACATGCTAATGAAGTGAGGCTCTAAAGTAAATCAACAGCAATATGACTGAGGTTGCGGTACATTGCAGCTGGGGGTACACTCAATGAGTATCAAGTCAAGTACTTGCATAAAATCAATAGCTTACCGTCAAAATTCTTCATTTTGAGGCAATAATGATCGCACAAGGAGATTGATATAAAATGAGCAGAGTAAATCGAAGCATTGTCCTGTTTCTCGCTATTTCCTGGATTTTCTTGGCGAATGCACAGCCTGCAGAACCTGACCCTCTCTTTGAATCTGATACTCCACTGAACATTACCTTTGAGGCACCCTTCGCGCAGATTGATCGAGAGCGTGACAAGGAGGCGAAATACGACGGCATCATGCGCTATCTAGATGCAGATGGTCTAGAAGTGAGCTTAGACGTTGGACTCGAAGTTCGTGGCAACTGGCGATTACAGAAAAGCAATTGCCACTACTCCCAGTTATGGGTAGACCTTAAACGCGGCCAGACGCCAGACACAATATTTGCTGAACAGAACCGGTTGAAACTTGTGGTTCAATGCCGTAGCCAAGATAGGTATAGAGATTACCTGGCGAAAGAACAACAACTTTATGACGCGTTCGAAAACTTATCGGACATTCATTTTGGCACGCGACTGGTCAACGCGACTTACGTTGATTCCGAGGATACTAGCAGTAGCCGAACTCATCTCGCCTTCTTCATAGAGCATCAGCGCCGCCTCAGGGATCGTTTCGATATGGAAGAGGTAGAGCTGAATAGCATTCCCTATAGTGCCCTTGACCCAATGCAATCTTCTCTGGTGGGTCTATTTATGTATCAGATAGGAAACACCGACTTTTCAATGATCCAGGCGCCCGAAGGTGATGAGTGCTGCCACAATGCCAAGCTATTGGTTGATGAGGCTGGGCGTTACTTCCCCATTCCCTACGACTTCGATTCTTCGGGGTTTGTTGATGCGAATTATGCAGCGCCCCCAAATCCTTCATTCGGCATTCGAAACAATAAGTCTCGCGCGTATCGCGGCTTCTGCTTTGAGCCAGAACAGTTGAACGCCGCCGTGGCTCGCATAACAGCCGAACGCGATAATACTATTGCGTTGGTTGCCGACACTCGCCATGTCAGCACTCGCACCGCAGATAAAAGCGTACGCTACATGGAAGACTTCTATGAAGTCCTTGAAAACCAGCGTCGTTTTCAGCGAAACATCATCGATGATTGCCGCGGCACATTAATCGAATGAGCTTTCTGGACAAAAGTAATTGTAGCAAGTCTCGTTCCACCACCAGCCTAGTCTGGACCGGCTTTCTATTTCTCCAGCTATTTGCCTCACAATTGCTATTTGCCGCAGAGGATCATTGGCAGGATGTAGAGCGCATAGTCGCGATAGGCGATATTCACGGTGACTATGACAATTTTCTAAAACTTCTTAAAGAAGCCAATGTCGTCAATCGGCGCGGGAACTGGATTGCCGGTGAAACCCATCTGGTACAACTAGGCGATGTGCCAGATCGCGGGCCAGATACCGACAAAGCTATTGCGCTACTGCAAAAATTGGAGAATCAGGCCGAGCGTGATGGCGGCAAGGTTCATGTGCTAGTTGGCAACCATGAAGCAATGAATATCTATGGCGATCTGCGCTATGTGGATCCGGGCGAGTACGCCGCATTTCGCACACGCAATTCACGCCGAATGCGCGACGATTTTTATGACCGAGACATTGAGAAACGAAAGCTAGCTGACCCTGAATTT
>Ga0233426_10002481_pt1 | contig 15364 bp, 15 predicted proteins | sample SI_118_April2016_6_FD_179875 | JGI IMG/M metagenome (GOLD analysis project Ga0233426, IMG submission 179875) | Seawater microbial communities from Saanich Inlet, British Columbia, Canada - SI_118_April2016_10_MG | ecosystem: Environmental > Aquatic > Marine > Inlet | place: Canada: British...
ACAATAAAATTTACGAGGAGTAGAGAAGGTATGTATGTTTATTTGAGAAACGTCTTACGCGAAGCCTTTTTTTTAAGCTACTAAATTTAATTGGGAAAAATGTGCTCTAGGGTGCGGAATGGTAGATCTAACCATTGGTCGCTTTCTTTTGAGCCTTCCTTAAATGGATTTTCACCCTCATCTCGATCTTTAAGGCCACACTCATAACCGTGCGCATAGCATTCTTCAAATGTTGGGTTGTTAACATTTAACTGTAATCGAACATATGGTAATAGCTCATTTGTAGTAGTCATAATAAATACCCCCTAATCATTAGTGTTCGCGAAATGTGCTAATCCTTGCAACATTTACATTTCACTTATTGTTATTTTAACTAATTCCCTTTCAATAATTTGCATTTGTTTGAAAATTTACAATTTTTTGACAATTACAAACATTGCGAACATCCAAATCTAAAAACTGTATCCTAAACCGCAGGGTAGTAGATACGTTATCGGCGGGTTTAATAAAAACTTAAATATTTTTTTAAGGGGCTAAACGACGGTGAACCCAGTGATTTTTTTCGAGGACATATTGAATCCTATCATGAAGGCGATTATCTCTTCCCTGCCAAAATTCTATTTCTGAAGGTATGATTTTATAGCCACCCCAAAACGCGGGTCTCATGATGGTTTCTTGCTGATGCTTTGCAACCAAATCATTAAATCTTTTTTCAAGCTCATGACGATCTGTTATGACTTGGCTTTGCGGTGAGCTCGCAGCACTAAGTTGACTGGGTAAAGGGCGTGAAGAAAAATAAGTATCTGATTGAGCTTTAGAGACCTTTTTAATCGCTCCCCGAACTCTAATTTGTCTTGCCGTTTGTGGCCAATAAAAATTAAGCGCAGCAAAAGGATTACTTTCAATTTGTTTTGCTTTAGTACTTTGGTAATTTGTATAAAAAACAAAGTTGTTATCTATAATTCCTTTTAACAGTACAACCCTTGAGTCAGGACGACCTGATTGATCAACTGTTGATAATACCATTGCAGTAGGATCACTGGCTTCAGACTCTAACACCTCATTAAACCACCGTTCAAATTGCTCAAATGGAGAGTCAGCAACTGCCGATTGGCTTAAGGATAAATCACCATATTCACGTCTAATTTCTGATATGGATTTCCATTTGCTCATGTATTGCTTCCTTTTATCAATGGCAACCTGAATGCAATGCTTTTAGGGTAAGTATAGTTATGTAGGCAAGATAGACGAGACGCCTACTTTTGCTCAGTAAATGTGTTATAAATAAGGTGTTGCATGGTTTTATTTACAATAATCAACATTCTTGCTAACGCATTAGCAAGAATGTTGAGAGGACTTCAATTACCAACCTGTAATCTCAGCCAATGCGTCACCCAGTAGCGCTGGAGACTGAACTGTCTTAACACCAGCCGCTTCTAGGGCTGCAAATTTATCTTCGGCTGTACCTTTACCACCAGAGATGATTGCCCCAGCATGACCCATTCTTTTTCCAGGAGGAGCTGTAACACCGGCTATATAAGATACCACTGGCTTTGTCACATGATTTTTAATGTAATCTGCAGCTTCTTCTTCAGCTGTTCCACCAATTTCACCGACCAATATAATGGCTTCGGTCTTAGCATCTTTTTCAAACAGCTCTAAAACATCAATGAAATTCATTCCAGGAATGGGATCACCACCTATTCCAACGCAGGTGCTTTGTCCAAATCCTTTATCAGTAGTTTGTTTAACAGCTTCATATGTCAAAGTACCTGACCTAGATACGATGCCTACCTTACCAGGAAGGTGTATTGAGCCTGGCATGATACCTATTTTACACTCGCCTGGTGTAATCACACCTGGGCAGTTTGGTCCAACTAAGCGACTATTTGTGTTGTTTTCAAGATACACTTTAACTTCCAGCATATCTAAAACAGGTACACCTTCGGTAATACAAACGATTAATTCTATACCTGCATCAGCAGCTTCTAAGATAGAATCTTTACAAAATGGTGCAGGAACATATATTACACTCGCTGTAGCACCAGTAGCATTAACAGCATCTTTAACAGTATTAAATACCGGTAATCCAAGGTGCTCTTGACCACCTTTGCCAGGTGTAACGCCACCAACCATCTTTGTACCATACTCAATGGCTTGCTCTGAGTGAAAAGTCCCTTGCTTACCAGTAAATCCCTGGCAGAGAACTTTTGTTTCTTTGTTAATTAATATGCTCATTAAATGACCTCAAGGTATTTGTCAGCGACCAAGCAAATGACGCTTTGCCGCTTATTAAATTTATGCCTTATTTATTGACCGGCAACTTCTTCTACAATTTTTTTAGCGGCATCAGTAAGACTTGTTGCGGCAATCACGTTAAGCTCACTTTGATTAAGTATGTCTGAACCTTTTTCTGCATTATTTCCTTCAAGGCGCACAACTACAGGCACATCTACTTGGACTTCTTTAACTGCTGCCAATATGCCTTCAGCAATCAAGTCGCAGCGAACAATACCACCGAAAATATTTACCAAAATGCCTTTGACGTTTTCATCTGACAATATGATTTTAAAGGCTTCACTTACTCGCTCTTTGGTAGCCCCACCACCTACGTCTAAAAAGTTAGCAGGCTCGCCACCATGAAGTTTGATAACATCCATGGTCGCCATAGCTAGACCAGCACCATTGACCATACACCCTATTTTGCCATCTAAAGGAATGTAGTTTAGCTCCCAGTCATGAGCTCGATTTTCACGCTCGTTTTCTTGAGTTGTATCACGCATCGCTTTTAATTTTGGCTGTCTGTACATCGCATTATCATCAATATTGACTTTACCGTCCAAGCAAATTAGATCACCTTGCTTATTGACCACCAATGGATTGATTTCTAACAAGCTTAAATCACATTCTACAAACATTTTACCTAAGTTGGTCATCAGTTTTGTAAACTGCTTAATCTGATCGCCTATTAGTCCCAATTTGAATGCTGTTTCACGACACTGATAAGGCATCACACCAACCATAGGATCTATTTCTACGTAGGCAATTTTATCTGGCGTTTCTTCAGCAACTTTCTCAATTTCAACGCCGCCTTCTGTAGAGGCCATGATAACAACGCGTCGAGAAGCTCTATCAACTACAGCACCTAAATACAACTCTCTATCTATATCGCTGGTTTCTTCAACCAAAACTGAGTTGACTGGCTGACCATCTTCATCTGTTTGGTATGTGACCAAGCGTGTACCCAAAATTGACTGTGCATAGTCTTGCAGCGCCTCTTTTGTATCAACTAGCTTCACTCCACCAGCTTTGCCACGTCCACCTGCGTGTACTTGCGCTTTAACAACCCAACGAGATGTACCTAGTTGAGATGCAACCTTTACAGCATCATCGGCACTGTGCGCAACTTCACCTGTTGGAACAGGTAATCCATAGCTCGCAAATAATTGCTTGGCTTGGTATTCATGTAAATTCATGGTTTGGTTCCTATATAAAGACAAGACAGATAAGATAAGCTTATCTGTCATTAAAATTAGAATGGATTAGACGTTTAGTATTAATCGCGCAGGATCTTCTAATAACTCTTTTACACTTACTAAAAATTGAACAGAATCTTTACCGTCGATTATGCGATGGTCATAAGATAAAGCCACATACATCATAGGGCGAATGACAATTTCACCATTCTCTACGACTGGACGCTGCTCAATTTTATGCATGCCTAATATTCCAGTTTGCGGTGGGTTAATAATTGGTGTAGCAAGTAATGAACCAAACACACCACCATTAGTAATGGTAAATGTACCACCTTGCATTTCATCCATTGATAACTTCCCTTGCCTTGCTCGTCCAGCATAGTCAGCAATATTTTTTTCAATTTCTGCCATGCTTAATTGATCGGCATTACGAATAACGGGTACGACCAACCCTCTTTCAGTTGAGACAGCAATACCTATGTCGAAGTAACCATGATAAATAATATCTTGTCCATCAATTGAAGCGTTTACTGCAGGGAAACGCTTTAGGGAATCTACTACTGCCTTGGTAAAAAAGGACATGAATCCTAATTTTGCATCATGCAATTTCTCGAATTTGTCCTTGTATTGTGAACGGATGTCCATTACAGCCTTTAAATTAATTTCGTTAAAGGTCGTAAGCATTGCTGCATTATGCTGAGCTTCTACTAATCGCTCAGCAATTTTTGCTCTTAGCCTGGACATGGGAACTCGACGTTCCTCTCTAGATCCTGAAGACATTGATTCGGGGGCTTTGGTTTGAACGCTTGAAGACTTGGCTTTGTCTCTATTTGACGCAATAAAGGCTACTACATCATCTTTTGTAATTCGTCCGTCTTTGCCACTACCTTTGATTTGGCTAGGTTCAAGATCGTGCTCTGCAAGCATACGTCGCACCGCAGGACTTGTTGACTGATTATCAGAACTCACCTCATCACCACTAGATTTTCCCGTGGTTTCTTCTTGCTTAGCAGACTCAGGCTTTGCCTTACTTTCAACAGCACCTTCTGCTATTTTAGCAAGTAGCTCGCCCGAAGTAACCGTATCACCCTCTGCAAACAATATTTCTTCTAATATACCATCTGCTGGTGCTGGTACTTCCAAAACAACTTTGTCTGTTTCTAAATCTACTATATTTTCATCTCGACTAACTTTGTCTCCTGCTTTCTTATGCCAGGTTGCGATGGTGGCATCTGCAACCGATTCTGGTAAGACAGGTACTTTCACTTCGATAGACATAGTTTTTACCTTATTACGTGTTAAATTTTAAAGTTTAATAAGAAGCTTTTTTCAATCACTTATCTTACAAACCAAATGAATCAATCCTTAAGACAGACCTAATGCATCCTTAACAAGCTCTTCTTGTTGCTGAGCATGAAGCTTTGGACTGCCTACAGCAGGCGCTGCTGCAAACTTTCTGCCCGCATAACTTAAGCTTTGATCTTCTCTCAAGCTATTTTTAATATTGTGCTGAGAAGAAAACCATACGCCTTGATTTTGCGGCTCTTCTTGACACCATACGACCTCACCGGCATTTTTATATTTGTCCAATTCTTTCGCTAAATTTTGTTTTGGGAAAGGATACAATTGTTCAATACGAATTATTGCACAATTTTTTACTGACTCATCACGACGTTTTTGTAATAAATCATAGTACACCTTCCCACAACAGAGAACCACTCTCTTGACTTTATCGTTTTTTAAATCATCAACTTCAGGTATAACATTATAAAATTTTCCTTTAGATAAATCATCTAAAGAAGAGACCGCAAGCTTATGTCTTAATAAGCTTTTGGGCGTCATGATGATAAGTGGTTTACGATACTTACGAATAAGTTGACGTCTAAGTAAATGGAAAATCTGAGCTGGCGTAGTAGGCGTACAGACTTGTATATTTTGCTGGGCGCTCAACTGCATAAATCGCTCTAATCTTGCAGAAGAATGCTCTGGTCCTTGTCCCTCATATCCATGAGGCAGCATCATGACCAAGCCAGATAACCGTCCCCACTTTTGCTCACCAGAGCTAATAAATTGGTCAACAACGACCTGGGCACCATTTGCAAAATCTCCAAATTGAGCTTCCCAAATCACCAATGTATTGGGCTCAGAAGCAGCGAAACCATACTCAAACGCAAGCACCGCTTCTTCTGATAGTACAGAGTCAATAACGGTAAATGGTTTTAGTGGATTTTCAACGACTTCTTCCAAGGGGGTATATACTTTTCCTGTTTCAGCATCATGAAGCACGGCATGACGATGCGCAAAGGTTCCGCGACCTGAATCTTGACCGGATAAACGCACTGAATAACTTTCATGCACCAACGTAGCAAATGCCAACGATTCAGCAAAGCCCCAGTTTATGGGCAACTTGCCCGCGGCCATCTCAGCTCTTTCTTTCAGTAAACGCTGAACAACTTTATTCGCTTTAAAGCCCTCTGGTAACGTCGTTAGTTTATTTGATAATTCTATGATTGTTTCTAAGTTTACAGCTGTATCTGCTGGGTCTGTCCATTTGGTATTAAGAAAAGGGGTCCAGTCAACCGACCGCTTTCCACTGTAGTTACCCTTAACCGTTTCAACAACAGCTTCACCTTTATCAAGTTTATCTCGGTAATTTTCCGCAAAGTGAGCAACTTCATCTTGCGTAATGAGGCCATGTTCAATTAACTGCTCAGCATATATATCTTTAACTGTTGGCATACCTTTGATTTTTTTGTACATCACAGGCTGCGTAACAGATGGCTCATCTGCCTCATTGTGACCATGGCGCCTATAACATACCAAATCAATGACGACATCTCTTTTGAATTTCATTCTAAATTCGAAGGCGACTTGAGTCGCAAAAATAACGGCCTCAGGATCATTGCCGTTAACATGTATGACGGGGGCTTGAACCATCTTCGCTACATCTGTGCAATATAAAGTAGAGCGAGAATCCAGAGGGTTACTAGTGGTAAATCCAATTTGGTTATTTACAACCACATGAACTGTACCACCCGTGCAATATCCTCTCGATTGAGAAAAGTTAAGCGTTTCCATGACAACACCTTGGCCTGCGAAAGCAGCATCACCATGAATAACCAAAGGAACAACTGTGTTTTTCTCTTCTAAATCATCCCTTCTGCGTAATCTAGAACGAACGGAGCCTTCAACTACAGGAGCAATGATTTCTAGGTGAGATGGATTAAAGGCCAAGGCGACATGGAGTACATTTCCTGATTCTGTTAGCAAGTCAGAAGAGTATCCTAAGTGATATTTCACATCACCAGTTCGCTCTAAGTTGACCTTACCCTCAAACTCTTGAAATAGCTCATCTGGCTCTTTACCAAGCACATTTACAAGCACGTTTAGGCGCCCTCTATGGGCCATACCAATCACAAGTTCTTTTACGTTATTTTCTCCGCCACAGCGTATTACTTCTTTTACCAGTGGGACTAACGCATCCCCCCCTTCGACAGAGAAGCGTTTTTGACCAACGTATTTGGAGCCTAAATATTTTTCTAAGCCTTCGGTTGCAACCAGCTGTTTAAGCAAATCTATTTTTTTATCTTTTGAAAGTGCCAGCCGACCATTTACGGGCTCTAACTTGCTTTGTAACCATTTTCGCTCTGCAGTATTTGCAATGTGCATATATTCAATGCCGATACTTCCGCAATATGTGTTTTTAAGTAATTCATAAATATTGGACAGAGGCATACGTTCTGTTGGGAATGATTTGCCGGCATAAAACTCATTTGCCAAATCAGAATCTTGTAAATTATGATAACTGAGCTTTAAACTATCTACAGGTGCACGTTCCACCATGTCGAGGGGGTCAAGGTTAGCAACCAAGTGACCATAGGTTCTATAAGCATTGATTAAATGTGCCACTTCAGCTTGCTTTATATCTTCAGGGATAACTTGCACAGAACCCTTACTTACATGTTCTTTGAAGTATTCTAAGATGCTTTTATGAGATATGTCTTCCCCATTACCAGCGACTGATGGCAAATCCTTAAAAAATTGTTTCCAATCCTCAGGCACTGAATTTGGATCATCTAGGTAGTCTTCATATAATGAATCTACATAAGCCATATTTGACCCTGATAAGTAGGACGTGGCTAATTCTTTCTGCAGATTACTGCTCATTATTACTCTCCAAAGTATTTATCAATTACTTATCGGCACAAACACCGTTTTCCTTAAATCAAAACGTATTTGTGCCAATCAGTACGATAATGCAAGCTTATTTACTAAGACGATTACATCTACATCTTATTCAATACAACTTAAGTTTCATCACGCAACATTTGTTGACGTATTTCTGCAATAGCCTTGGATGGGTCAAGTCCTTTTGGACACACATTCGTGCAGTTCATGATAGTACGACATCTAAACACGCTAAATGGATCTTGGAGATCATCTAAGCGTTTAAACGTTGCCGTATCTCGGCTGTCGGCCAAAAAGCGATGGGCTTGTAACAAGCCCGCAGGTCCTACAAACTTTTCTGGATTCCACCAGAATGATGGACATGAGCTGGTGCAGCATGCGCATAATATACATTCATATAAACCATCAAGCTTTGAACGCTCTTCAGGCGACTGAAGGCGCTCTCTCGCCGGAGCTTCTTCATCATTCTGTAGATACGGCTCAATTCGCTCATACTGTTGATAAAATTGCCCCATATCGACCACAAGGTCTCTAATTACAGGGAAACCTGGTAAAGGACGAATTACAATTTTATTGGTCTTTAGTTTTGATATATGAGTAATGCAAGCCAACCCATTTGTACCATTTATATTCATCCCATCCGAGCCACAAACCCCTTCACGACAGGAGCGCCTAAACGATAGGCTTGGATCTTGTTCATTTTTTATTTGCTCTAACAGCACCAGCAGCATGGTATCGCTTTTTGTAGAAACTGTTATCTCATAATCTTTCATGTAAGGCTTAGCATCGACCTCAGGATTGTAGCGATAAATCGATAAGGTCAGATTTTTAGTATCAGCCATGGTATATCCTCATTAATAAACGCGTTCTTTTGGTTCAAATGGCTCAACATATCGAGGCTTAACGTTTACCGGTCGGTAGTGAATAGAGTCATTTTCGGTTTCGTACAGCGTATGCTTAATCCAATTAGCATCATCCCTTTTAGGATAATCTTCTCGGCTATGCGCTCCTCGGCTTTCTGTTCTAGCTAGAGCTGATTGAGCCGTTGCATAAGCTGTTGCCATAAGATTATCAAGCTCTAATACAGTCACGCGGTCTGTATTAAATACATCACTCTTATCAGCCAGATTTGCATGTTGAAGTCGGTCACGAAGCGCATTTAATCGATCCAGTCCTTTCTCCATCACCTCACCCGTTCTAAACACCCCGAAGTCTTCCTGCATGACACGTTGCATTTCATCACGAATGTCAGCTGGATTCTCACCACCTGATGATTCCTCCCAGCGGTTATAACGCTTAAGACCTGCAGCAACGTTATCTTCATCAACAAAAGGCATGTCTGGTAGTTGATTAGATTGCCATAACTCTTCTACATGGAGGCCTGCAGCTCGTCCAAATACAACCAAGTCAAGTAGTGAGTTACCACCTAAGCGGTTGGCTCCGTGCACTGAAACACTCGCACACTCCCCAACAGCATAAATTCCTTCTACAATCTCATCTTTACCGTCATGGTTGGTAACAACTTGGCCATGCATATTAGTTGGAATACCACCCATACTATAATGGCAAGTTGGTACAACTGGAATGGGCTCCTCAATTGGATCAACGCCTGCAAATTGCATAGAAAGCTCACGAATACCTGGCAGCCTTGACTTAATTAAATCAGCACCTAAGTGGTCTAGTTTTAACTTAACACAGTCAACACCACCGTGACTAAATCCTTTTCCAGCTCTTAGCTCTAGCGCTATTGAGCGTGACACTACATCTCGCGATGCCAAGTCTTTTACATGAGGTGCATAACGCTCCATAAAGCGCTCACCATCCTTATTAATTAGATAGCCACCTTCACCACGACAACCTTCCGTTACTAACGTACCTGCGCCAGCAATACCCGTTGGGTGAAACTGCCACATCTCCATATCTTGAAGAGGCAAGCCAGCTCTTAGTGCCATACCAAATCCATCACCCGTATTAATGTACGCGTTAGTGGTGGACTGAAATATCCGACCAGCACCACCTGTAGCCAAGATACACACGCGACTTTGGAAAAATACGATTTCTCCTGTCTCAATGCATAGAGCGGTAACACCGGCAATTCGGCCATGGTTATCTTTTACAAAATCAAGTGCTAACCACTCACTAAAAATATGTGTTTTTGCTTTTAAATTTTGCTGATAGAGTGTATGAAGCAGTGCATGGCCTGTTCTATCCGCTGCAGCACAGGTTCTTGTAGCCTGATCGCCACCAAAATTTTTAGATTGGCCGCCAAAGGGACGTTGGTAAATTTTACCATTATCCATCCTTGAAAACGGTAGTCCCATATGCTCTAACTCATAAACTGCTTCTGGGCCTGTTTTACATAAATACTCGATACAGTCCTGATCACCGATATAATCGGCGCCCTTGACGGTATCATACATGTGCCACTGCCAGTTATCATCATCCGCATTACCAAGGGCTGCTGTTATTCCACCTTGTGCTGAAACAGTGTGCGAACGGGTAGGAAAGACTTTTGATATCAACGCAACCTTCATGCCAGAGCTAGCTAGCTGCAAGGCTGAGCGCATACCTGCACCACCAGCACCGATAATTACCGCATCAAATTTATTTCGTGCAAACGCCATTATTATTGCCCCCAAAAAATCATAATTGCCCAGATGAACTGGCCTAGCAACAATAGCGCAACTAAAAGCTGTACGGAAAGTCTAATCACCGTACATTTCATGTAGTCGGTTGTTACCGTCCATATACCAATCCAAGCGTGTAAAACATAGGAGAAAACGGCTACCACGCTGGCTATTTTAAACCAAACGCAACCAAATAATGCGTGCCATTGGCTGTATTGAAGCTGTGGATGCATCAATACATATGTAAACAAAACGAGAACATAGATCCCGAAGTATGCTGCAGTAGCACGTTGAATCAACCAGTCCTTCAAGCCATTACCAGTTAAACTTGTGATATTCGCTACCATATCCATATCCCCAAACATATTGCTAAAATAATAGCTAATGAAATAACCAGCACCGCTGTTTTACGCCCAGCACTTAATCCTTCCCCACACCCAAGATCCATTACAATATGACGAATCCCCGCAAGAAGATGGTATGTAATAGATGCCAAAACAATCCACGACAGAAGTTTTGTAACAGGATGGTTTAGTAGGTTTAAAGCCTGCATAAAGTGCTGCTCAGATGCTAGCGATAAACTAAGCAAATAAAGCATGCCTGGAAAAAATAGAAAAAGGATGATCCCTGAAATACGATGCAAGATAGATGCTATCGCCATCGGGGGAAACGACAAGGTCGTTAAATCAAGATTGACTGGTCTTTTTTGTTTCACCGTTAATTGCTTCCTTATTGAAACGTCAAGTTATTGTTATTTTAATTAAATTGCGATTTGCCTTATACAAAACAAACGGCCAACGGCTATTTTGTCTTCATTTCATAATCACATTCAGCTAGCATGACAATTAGCATCAATGAAAAAACCGTTAAAGTATAACACTGTGTTTTTGTTACGCAAAGTTTCAAACATTACAAAGTAATTGTTGCGCTTAAGGATTTAAAGGGATTAAGACTTATGTATACATTTCGATACTTTGGCGCAATCATTTATGATTGTATCATACTGACTGCGATTTTTTTTGTCGTGACAACAGTTTGTGTATTTTTCAACAAAGGTAAGGCCATACAACCAGATGTTTATTGGTATCAACTTACATTGTTAATGGTATGGTTTTATTACTATTACCTATCCTATCGATACGGAGGTCAAACCATTGGGCAGCGGGCTTGGCGATTAAAGCTTCTCTCAAGCACTAAACCCATAAGTGCCTGGCAAGTAATGTGTAGATTTCTACTACTTTTGCCAGCACTTTTAGTCAATATCTTCTCGCTAGGCCACTACGAAAAAACAATACAACAACTCACAAAAACAACGCTGGTTATCATCAATAAAAATAACAATCGTTGATTAAACCTTTAATGGTTTATTGTTTAGGTCTCGATGCAGAATGGGATGCATGCCGGCATGTATCACGTGGCGATTCTGAAGGATAGCCGTACCCTTTATCAGCCATTCGTTTAACAGTTTGCAAGTATCTCTCTCCCCACGCACCAGGATCAAAGTTTGTAACAATCACGTTGTAGGTGAGGTTGATAACCGATTCAAAGGCTTTTCGCTGACAAAGTTCATGACCTTCAAATGACACTTGGACTTCGGTGTCCGTATCTATCCCCGAAGCTTTAAGGCGCTCTATAAGAATATAAATCATCTTTTCAATTGTTAAATACATTTTACACATCGACATACCAGCAGAAAACATATCTTCGCCCTTCGACGAACTCATTTTATAACCCTTATCTTGTATAGAGTATACAAACTCCTGCTCATCGCTATCATCTGTAGGCTCAGGCATAATTATTTTTGGAGGTGAGTAAATGGGTAACGTAGGCTTTGTAACAATAAGCTCGAAATCAGCCCAGTTCCACCATAAATGGTAAATACGCTCAACCAAAGTGAGCGGGTCAAATTCGTTGTCTTCGAATATCTGCTTTTTTTCATTGGCAGCTATTTGAGCAAGAGCTTGCTCATCGATTTGCTTTTCATCAGCCATACATTTTACTCATTACGATAGATATTCTTAATCTTAGCTTAAAATTACGAATCAATCACGGCCATCTCGTAATAAACTGGAGCATTTACCTTACAACGAAAACAGCTACTTTGACAGGAGCTACTTTGCTCGCAAGGTTTTATAACCCCTTTGTTTACCCATAGAGCAAGCATTGGATCCAACGCTTGTTCATCAATTCGAAAAAAGCGAGCCATTTGTTGTGTACTCACAACACCATGTTTTTTTATATAATCACGGACTCGTACTAACATACCCACCCCGTTTTGATTTCGTGCCTACATAAAGAAAAGCAATAAACCCACCTAATAATAAAACCATTAACCCTACCCACAATATAGACTCTTTTGGGTGAGCTGAAAACCTCATTGTCTGATAAAACAATACTGCGGCAGCATAGGCAACCAAAGTTGACCATATTATGGAAAACCACATCATTTTACGGCTTGCCTCTTGCCTAATTACAGCCATAGTAGACACACATGGTACATACAGAAGTATAAATAGTAGGTAAGCATAAGCCCCTACTTTCCCATCAAACTTTCGGTACATAACACCATAAACCGATTGAGATATCTCTCCATCTGGTGCACTTGCAACAACTGGATTAAATAGTGCTTTTCCAAGATCCATAAAGTTTTCCGGCACAGACCATAGCGCTTCTTTGATTGCATCCCAAAAATTGAATGTAACGGCTGCAGTATGTTGCACAACTTCAGATGACTGAGCATAAAGGGTGTTTAATGAACCCACCACCACTTCTTTAGCAAGCATTCCGGTTAAAAGACCAACGGTCGCAGGCCAGTTATCTTGACTTAACCCCATAGGATAGAAAAGAGGTGTTAGACATTGTCCAAACCAAGACAATACGGAATCATTACTCGCTTCCATTACACTTAATTCACCATGTATGGTTAATGCATTTAACCCGCCTAATATGACACAGACAGGAATAATGAGTTTCCCTGCCCTAATTAAAAAATAGCGTAATCGCCTTGCTGTTTCTTTATAAAGCCGAACAAATGATGGGCGATGATATGCTGGCAACTCAATAACCAATGATGAAGCACCACCTTTTAACATGGTTTTTCTAAGCAATAACCCAGTCATCACTGCCATAAATATGCCAATTAAATAAAGCGAAAATACAACATTTTGCCCACCTGCTGGGAAAAACGCCGCAACAAAAACAGCAAATATAGCCAATCGAGCACTGCAAGACATGAATGGACTCATCAATATGGTTAACAAACGATCGCGCTCTGAATCAAGCGTCCTTGCCGCCATAATAGCGGGTACGTTACAGCCAAAACCAACAATCATCGGCACAAATGATTTACCAGGAAGTCCTAAGGCTCGCATCAACTTATCAACCACAAACGCCGCTCTTGCCATATATCCTGAGAGCTCCAGATAAGACAAAAAGAAAAACATCGCGGCTATAACAGGAATAAAGGTTAAGGTCGTATTAATGCCCTTACCAACACCATTTGCTATCAAGGCAACCATCCAAGCAGGGAGATGTATAGCAGTTAAAACTTGCGCCGCGCCTTGAACAAAAATTGCATCACTTGAAATATCAATAAGAGGCTGAAAGGCCCCGCCTATATTGATAGCAAATAAAAACATGAGGTACATAACACCTAAAAAAATGGGGAGTGCCCAAAAGCGGTGTAAAACAATCTGATCAATCTTTGCAGTTAGGTGCTCACTGGCATCTGAGCGCTTTGATTGGATACTAGAAGTCAAGTGATTCACAGCATTATAACGAGCATCCGCCATGATGATGTCTGCATCATTATAGGCATTGATACGTTCACCTTCTTGAGCAAGCAAGACCGTGTCGCCTTCAAGGACTCTTTTTGCCATGTATGCGACAAGATTAGTATCTTTGAAATCAGGTAACAACAGTTCTTCAACTGCACTAAGTGTGTGTTGTATATCTTTAGGTAGCACCAAGTCCAATGGGTATGGTTTAACGGACTGATGTAAAATACAATCTTTAAGGGCATCTACGCCTATATTGCGATGAGCTTGTATTTCAACCACAGCACAGCCCAATTGATTTGATAATTGTTTAATATCAAATGAAATACCACGCTGCTCAGCAATATCACACATATTAATGGCTATAACCATTGGCTTACCAAGCTCTAGTAGCTGACTGGTTAGATATAAATGACGCTCAAGATGACAAGCGTCTATCACATTTATGATGACATCTGCTTTCTCATTAACAATGGCTTTAGCTGCAATCTGTTCATCTTGACTTGAGGATTGTCGATTAGTGACTAATGAATATATACCGGGTAAGTCGGTCAACTGAATGGGCCTATCACCAATATTAAACACACCCGTTATTTTCTCAACTGTGACGCCAGCCCAGTTACCAACGCGCTGGTTTTCACCTGTAAGTGCGTTAAAAAGGGTTGTTTTACCACAGTTTGGGTTACCAACTAACATTACATGAGTCATAAGCGCTCCCATGATAAGTCGCTAGCCTCTTCTTTTCTTAAAGTAAGAGATGTACCACGCACTTCTATTTGAACAGGACAACCAAGAGGAGCTACTCGAATAACCTTTATCTCAGCACCACGTGTAAGCCCAAGCGATAATAGCCTGCGCCTATATTCTGGACTGGTATTTCCAAAATCTATTAGTTTTGCACGATCACCGCGCACCATATCGCTTAAATTGAACATAATTCAACATTAAAAGTTAAAGTTGTAGTGTACCACAAATGATATCGATAATCATTCTCAATTACAACCAAAATTAATGTAGGTGAAATTGACTTCATTAATAACAGTTGGATGAAAGGATACTGTGGTTGTTTATGTGTTTTGATTCCCGGGTATTTGACTTGTTGCAAGTTGGGGTAGCAGCCCCATTCGTATGAGGGTTTATTGTTTAAAGGTAAAATTTGCTCTAATGTAACTCGCCCTTTCAACCGCGAAGTGCAACAGCGGTTATAAAATGAACATGAACTAGAGTGAGTCACGTGAAGTTGATAGTCTCAAAGGTGAAACCCAAAGGAGATTATCATGGCAGCAGGCTACCATCA
>Ga0233426_10002484_pt1 | contig 15356 bp, 22 predicted proteins | sample SI_118_April2016_6_FD_179875 | JGI IMG/M metagenome (GOLD analysis project Ga0233426, IMG submission 179875) | Seawater microbial communities from Saanich Inlet, British Columbia, Canada - SI_118_April2016_10_MG | ecosystem: Environmental > Aquatic > Marine > Inlet | place: Canada: British...
AAGAAGTATTTCGGGTGTCTATTTTCGATCAACCCCTTAATAATTGGGATACTTCTAGTGTCCTTACAATGTTTGGTATGTTCAATGGTGCTGTATTTAATCAAGAATTAAGTAATTGGGATACTAGCAATGTCCAAGTTTTTAGAAATATGTTTAAGGATAATACAGTTTTTGATAAAGACATTTCTAATTGGGATGTAAGATCAGCTACTACTATGGATTCTATGTTTTATGGAACTTCCTTCAATCAGGACATAAGTAATTGGCAAACCCCACAACTTCAGGATATAGACTTTATGTTTGCTTATTCAACAGTATTTAACCAACCTATTGGGAATTGGAATATACCTAACGTAACTACTATGAAAGCAGTGTTTAATGGGGCTGAGGTATTCAATCAAGATTTATCTACTTGGGATATGAATGGTGTTACTAGAACTAACGAAATGTTCAAAAATGCTACCTTATTTAACCGAGATCTATCAGCATGGGATACAAGTACTATTACAGATATGGATGAAATGTTTTATGAATCAACATCATTCAATCAAAATATTGGGGCTTGGGATGTTGGGGCTTTAACTACAGCAATTAATATGTTTGTTAGTAGTGATATGACTACAACTAACTATGATAATTTACTTAATGGGTGGGTAAATAGCACACGTTTAGCAGGGGTAGAGTTTAGTAATGACTTACAATATAACTCCAGTGTATCTGGAGTGGCACATACAAATTTAGTAAATACACCGTGGACCATAACAGATGGTGGTCCTATATAATAAAAAATATGAAAAAATTATTAATCTTATTTTATTTAGTTATTCAATCATGTGGGTCTTATACATTCACAACAAACAAAGGATATGAAGTTAAAAGTATACTCGCCATTACAGAAGTTGGAGATACCATTAGTGTCCCCTATAGACAGTTTGTCAAATATAGAGATACTGAGTTTGTTAGATACAGATACAATAATAGCTGGTACTGGAACAACTGGAGATACAACGATCCTTACTTCTGGAATCAATACTATAACTGGGACAACTATAGATACTGGAATCAGTATAGAGTATCTAATAATAGGTATATTGTTCCTAATCGCCCGAGTGTTAGACCAAAGGTTAAACCTAAAACAAGACCTAGGCCAAGAATTAGACCAAATGAACCAAGACCAAGGACACCAAACAGACCTAGAATAACACCTTCTAATAATCCACCTAGGAGAGTTAATCCACCTTCTCCCCCACCACGTAGAGTTAGACCAACTACCAGAAGGGGAAGTAATAGTTCTAACGTTATTGGGAGGAGAAACTAGTATGTATAATCATACATAAGGTTGTAAGTAAAAATATAAATACCATACATTGTTTGAATTGGAAATAGCAATCTTAGTAGTAGTAATAAGTGCCGTAGTAGGTCCCTTATTAGTAACCCGTTACCGTCATTATCTTAATAATAAAAAAGTAGATCCTATTAAGGCTGCTATTGATTGTAATGCTTTGGTTGATGATCAATTAGAACAACTTAAAGATGAGTTAGATGCTGATCGTGTTTGGATATCCCAATTCCATAATGGTGGTAACTTTTATCCTACAGGTAAGTCAATCCAAAAGTTTTCTATATTCCATGAAATATACACTCCAGGTATTAGTCATATAAGTGAAACCTTTAAAAATATTCCTGTTTCTTTATTTAGTAAATCCATATCACATCTATATAGTGATGGAGAGATATTAATACCTAACTATTCTAAAGAGGATAAATATGGTTTAAAAACTTTCGCTGATGGGACTTCTGCCAAATCCTCCTATTTATTTTCTCTAAACTCTATTAATGATGAGTTTATAGGTACTTTAGGAATCGAATATTGTTCTAGAGTAAAAAAGTTGAATGAAGAACAAATTAATGAAGCTCGTTCTAAATCTATTACTATAGGAACTTTGTTAAGTGCTTACTTATACGAAGGTAAGAGAAAGTAATATGCGATTTATTTGGTTACCGTAGATATTATTCGTATATTTACGTATAATATTAAAAATAAAGGTATGACAAAGAGACAACTCCAAAACGAATTATCAGAATCCACCACAGGTGTAAAATACTCTAAGTTAGATGAGTATGAACAAAGTCTTGTAGATGAAAATATTCAAGGTATGGAAGAGATGATGAAAGAATGGTTTAAAAAATAAGGGTTATGACAAAAAGAGAACAACTAAGACAACTACACTCAGAACTTTATAAGTTTATTGAGAGTGAATACCCACAAGCAGATATGTTTGATGAAGGGCAATATATGGATATTAACTTCTTTAATGATGGTATAGGTGATAACTCCGTATCGTTTCATAAGTCTAGATTAACATTAGATTATTTAGATTGGGCTAGGGAGGAGACTAAAGAAGTAGTTAGTAAACTTGAGAATAAGTTTGATTGGATTAATAAATAATTAAAAAACAGTTATGATGGAAGATAGAATATTATTAAAAACTATATTGGATTTAGTAAAAACCACCCCTAACAATATGGAGTTAGGGGATAAAATAAGGGAGATTGTGTCTATTGTGAAATAGTCATATTTATAATAAAATACACTATTATGGAGTTATTTGAAAGTAATTTTAAGAAATTTATCAATATGGCTAAAGTAATGAAGCTAGTTGGAGAGAATGATGAATTCGATACATCTGGCGCTGTTACTTTTAAACAAGCTAAAGAGATTGGGTTACTACCCATAGATGGTCCTAATAGTGATGAAAGATTAAGAGAAAAAAATCTAAACTATTTTACAATTACTAAACCTAATAAAGATGGTTTTAGTAAGGTAATATATTGGATTGAAAAAGAGGATGCTGCCAAAGCTGGTGATGATTTTCGTTTAGATAAGAAAGTTGATCCCTCTCTTTATTCATAATCTAATATCCTTTATTACTTGCCTCACCAGATATTACTCCTTGGATGTAAATTTTGATTCCTCTAATACTGTCTTTTAGCGTTTTAACGTCGTTATCTTCTTTGTTAGCGAGTATGGTGATTGATGATTCAACCGCGTTTAAACGCTCTGAAAATGCGGTAATTTCGCGGTTAAATGTGGCAGCGTCAGCGAAATCAGATGTAGATATGTGTTCTCTTATTTCATCTAGTTGTTTAGTAGTCATTTGAATCCACTTTTCATAACTATCATCTGTTGTGGTTTGATTTTTCTTTATAACATTATAGTTTTTATTGATTGAACCATATTGGTATAAAAGTATCGCTAATAGTGTAAGTTGAATTCCGCTTATAAAAAATATTGCTAATTCCATAGTTTGTTTTTTAGTGTGTAAGTATAATATAAATAAATGTTTTAACTATTCCACCCTATCTTATAAAAAATATTTGGATACCGTAGGTATATTTCGTATATTATGGGTAACATAAACAAATAAAAATAAAGATTATGAATAGAGATCCACAAAGATTTACAAGAACACCTTATTTTGAAAACCCAGCTTGGTTTACTAAACCAGTAGTTGATGAAAACGGTAAGGTATTAGTACCTGCCAAAAACAACTATTATGCTTACGGCAATCGTAATGCTGGTGAAAATCATGTATTTATGCTTGAAGAAGAAATAGAAGCTCATGGTAGTGAAACAACCGTTATATTTGAATCAACACAAACGTTTTGTTTGTTTTTCGAAGAAAATCCTGGTAATATGTTTAATAGACAATATGTTGAAACTATAGACGGAAAGTGGTATGATATTACTACTGGTTATAAACTTATAGAAGGAGAGAAATTCAAATCCAACAAAATTAAACGTGCTATCGATTTTAAAGAGTTTTGTACGTATTTATCTACGAATAAGCACGATAGTGTGTTAAAACAGTTATTAACTAAAATTTAAATTAAAATGACATCACAAGAGATTAAAGAACAATTAGATGCGTTATATGAAACGTTTTCAACAGAACATGAAGCAAAATCAAAAGCTGCACACCAACGCGCTCGTAAAGCTATAGGTAGTATTAAAAACCTAGTGACTGAATATCGTAAAGCATCTGTTGCTGAAGATAAATAGTCTTATCAACAATTTTATTTTAAGGGGGCATATAAATGCCCTCTTTTTTATTTGGATTATTGGTATATCTTTTGTATATTTATAATATATGATTAATAAAAACGATTTATTTAACTTATTTCCTGAACCTAATGATAGAGGTAGGGTTAATATAACTGATGAGGAGATTGAGATTGAAGTTCAATCATCAACTCACTTTAAGATTGGTAAATTTAAAAAGTTAATCGAAAACCATGAATTATTCTTTGAACACTTTAAACGTGGGATGAGAGAAGTTGGAAATGAAAAAATGGATCCAGTTGAAAGTAAGGCATCTGCAGCATTTATTGTTTTTAATCGTGCTTGGCATTATATTAAAGATCTAAATTTAGACGTTAGAGAGGATGTATTGGATTTAACTTTATTCAATCCCTATGATTTAACTTACGTATTACACCTAGCAATTAAGTATTTTGAGGGTGATGAGGAATATGAAAAATGCGCTCACTTATATAACATCCAACAATTTCTTAAAAGTTGGTACAAATAGGTTGGATCCCCAGAAGAGGTTTATTACCTTATCCCCATAAATAAAAACATATCGAAATATTGATAACAATATATGATAAACTATTAAAAATAAATAGTGACAAATATATAGAAAAATCAAGGTATAAAAATACAAAAATAAAACAAATACACTAAACTATAATACTATGAAAAATAGAAATTTGTATGATCGAAATTTGGAAGCTATGAGAGCTAAGATCCAAATGGCTAAAAGAGCCGTACAACAACAATATCCTGTCCGAGATTTCGTCATCTTATTGGATGAAATTGAAGAATTAAGACAACGTATTGAAGATGCTGTTGATCGGGAACCAATGGATGGACATGAATTAAATAAAGTAAAATAAACCTAAAATAAAAGTTATGGAAATGAATGCACAACAATTACAATCGAACTATGATGAGTTAATTTCGTATATTGAAAAATATATTGAATCACCACGTAAAGAAAAAGTACTAGATTTTTACAAACAGTACGAAGAACGTCTAATATTATTACCCGCCTCACACAAAAAAGCATACCATTCCGCATTTGTAGGTGGTTATGTATATCACGTTTTAAATGTGATTAAAAACGCTATTGTATCGTTTGATGTATGGGGACGAGCCGGTAGTAATCTAGTTGATATCACCTTGGATAGCGTTGTATTTTGCGCATTAAACCACGATTTAGGTAAGATGGGTACTAAAGATGAAGATAGTGTTTACCCATCACAAGATGAGTGGCGTAAAAAGAATATGGGTGAGTTATATAAATTTAATACTAACCTATCATATATGTCTGTACCCGACCGTTCATTATTTTTACTACAAGAGGCTGGAATACCTATTTCTCAAGATGAATATGTGGCAATAAGAACACATGATGGCCTCTACGATTCAGCTAACGAATCATATTTTAAATCGTTTATTCCAGAGAATCGTTTTAGAACACCTTTAGCATTAATCATACACGAGGCGGACATGAGAGCAGCTAGAATTGAGTTTGAACAACAATATCTACCTACTATAGGAGAAAGTAACTTGGCTAAGCCAAATAGTAAACGTAACTTCACTACCAACAATAATAAATCAAAAGCATTATCATCTGTTAAATCAGCAGGGTTAAAAAATATGCTTGATAACCTATAATATGATCACAGAACACTATATCATAATCTCACTATCAGTATTAGTAGTTGTATTTTTATACACAACATTTAATCTATTACGTAAAAATGAGAAATATGAAGACCTTACAGAAGGGTATAGAGTGTTCATCCTCAGATTCCAACAACAAGTTAAGGAATCAGATAAACGAATCAAAGAAATCGATTCTAAGGGTACATTCAAAAGTGATGATGAAGTAGGTTATTTTTTCAACGAATTAAAGAAAATCCAAGACTCACTAACTAACTTCAGAGTCGAGGAATAAACCTACAACATGCCAAGAAAAGCAGCACCAGGTAGTTCTAGATACTACTTTACAGACGAAACTGAAGACGCTATAGTAAGATACAATGCGTCTTCTGATTTCGATGAACGTTCTAAGATTTATGGAGAAGAGATACACTATGCATTCTTCAAATTAACTCAGAATATCATTCACACATTTAAATTCTATTATACTGAAGTAGATCAAATAGAACATCTCCAACATGAGATTATAACATATTTACTTTCTAAAATACACTTATTTGATCCATCCAGAGGTGCTAAGGCATATTCTTATTTTGGTACTATTGTAAAACGATGGTTAATCCTATATAATACTAAAAACTATAAAAAACGTATACAAAAAGTTGATGTAGTTGAGTTAGATAGAAACGATGATTTTAGGTATAACCCAGGTGAGGAACATATCAAAAGTGATTTAGATAAATACATAGATTTATTTGTAGGATACACATCAGAAAATATTTTTGAGTTATTTCCTAAAGGTAATGATGCCCAAATAGCAGATGCTGTTTTAGAGTTATTTCGTAAGAGAGAAAATATAGAGATATTCAATAAAAAAGCATTATATATCTACATTCGTGAAATGGTAGATGTAAAAACCCCTAAAATTACTCGCATAGCTAATCAGCTATATACTATATTTAAATCAGAATATTTATTTTACCTAGATAATGGGTACGCTAGATTTTAATATCCTTAATATTTATAATAAAATACTATGGGTAAATTTGATGACAAAATATTTGGAAAGAAAAAATTCTCCGATATACTTCAGGAAATCCACGAAAATCAAAATACTAGGGGTGCCCAAATAATAGGGTTAATCTCAGAGTTAAAACCATTAATCGAAGATATTGGTGATGCTACTCTTATTGTTCCATTAATTAAAGAATATATGGAACTAGGTATCAAAAACGATGAAGTATTAGTTAAAATGGCTACTATAGTCCAAAGAGCAACTCAAAATAAGGGTAGTGATGTTGAAACTACACTATTAACTGAAGAGGAAAAAGCACAACTTTTAGGAGAAATTAAAAGATTACCATCAAGTAATGAGTAAACTAGGATTTGCAGCATTAAATGATAACTTAAATCAAGTTGATGTATCTGGCTTAGCAGTCAAATCAAGTTATTTAAGTAATACCTTCCAAACTGGTAGGGTATTAAACGTTATATTAGATGAAAACTCTGAGGGGTTTGTAGGTTATGGTGAGTGGAATAGTATTGGAACTATTGAGTTTGAGTTAGTAAACTTTCAAACACCAAGAGATGGAGGTAAAACTACAGCATCACCACTATTATCTAATAATAAAAAATACCCTTTAGTAAACGAGTTAGTATTGATATTTAGATCACCAGATACAGGTTTAGGTACTCGTACGGGTTCAACAAAGTTTTATTATTTAAACACACTTTCACTTTGGAACCACCCACATCACAACGCATACCCAAACCCACTAAAACCACAATCAGACGAACAAACACAAGACTATACTCAAACATCAGGTGGAAACGTTAGACGAGTTAAGGATGGTTCAACTGAAATAGATTTAAACGGAGAATCAGGTGGTACTTTTGTAGAAGAAACTAACATACATCCTATTTTACCCTTTGCTGGTGATAATATAGTTGAAGGTAGATTTGGTAACAGTATAAGATTAGGTAATACATCAAAAACAGACTCAGAATATACCAACAACTGGTCTGAAAACGGAGATGCTGGTTCACCTATTACTATTATTAGAAACGGACAACCAGAAGACTCATCAGAAGAAGGATGGTTACCTATAACTGAAAATATTAATAAAGATTTATCGTCTATTTATCTAACCAAAGATCAAAAAATACCTTTAGAGTTAGATAACGAAACCTATGAAGCGTTTGATGAATCACCTATATCTACTCCAGAATATTTAGAAAATCAAATAATATTAAATAGTGGTAGATTAGTACTTAACTCAAAAACTGACTCAGTATTAATATCTGCTAATAAACAAATAGCAATAACCTCTATAGGTACCGTAGGTATATCTTCTGACACTAGTATTAACTTAGTATCATCTGAGGTAAACTTAGGATCAAAAGATGCAGATCAATCACTAATATTAGGAGATGATTTTATGCAACAGTTTGAAGCACTATTAAAAGCAATAAAAAATATTTGTTCTGCTTTAGAAAAAGACCAAACTTGGCCTGGTGGAGCAGCAGTACCTAATATTCCTACAAACGCCGCAGCATCAAACGCCAAAGCAGTAACTCAATCGATTATTAACTTAGTCAAAAACGATAAACTAATATCTAAAGTTAGTAGAACTGTATAATGGCTATTAATCATAAAATAACAGGTAGGGTAATAGATTCAACCACTAGTAAAGGACTAGATGGTGTTTCTGTTAGTTTAGATAAGTTTAGAGCTACAACTAAAAATGGAGGTAGATATACTTTAAGAATAGTATCAGAAACAGTACCTGAAGATAATATACTATTTAAACTATCAAAATACGAACCCAAAAATACCCCAGCATTAAAGTTAGATGGTAAACTTAAAAATCGTATTAACGTTGTTAAGTTAGATAGTCTTGAAAAATCACTAGAAAAAGAAACATCTAATCTATTAGTTTTAGAAGAAAAAACAATCAATGAACTAAATAAGTTTGCTGAAAAATCACCTGAAGCAATAGTAACAGAAACTATAAATAAAGAGGTAAATAGAATAAACGAAAGATTAATACCTTTTGCCTTAAAACTATTAGTTGCGTTTGGTATAACTTCGTTATCACAAGCACAACAAAAAACATGCCCTCCACTAAGAGATTTCCAAGGTCTAATTGCTAGAAAAAACAAACTAACAAGGCAGTTAAATAAACTATTAAAACTAATAAGTAGAGTTACTAAAATAGCAAAAGTATTAACCGCAATAGTAGTAGCATTTAAAATATTAAGAAAAATAATAACTAAAAACCCTATACCTAGTACCATAGGAGGACCAGGTCTTATAGGTGTATTATTTTCTATACCAATGGGTGTATTGAATGTAATAGAAGATAAAAAAGATAAACTAACTAAACTATTAGATAGATTTGGAAAGGTTATTGGTGTATTAACCCCATCAACAATACCACTTGTAGTAGCTCTTACTAAAGTATTAGATTTATTAAGTGGAGTAGATATTTTAATAGGAGAGTGTTTAGATGAAGCAAGACAAGCAGTAATAGATGCTATAAACGAAGAACAGATTAAAAATAATACTACTGATAATAATATTTTACTTGATGGGGATGTAGATACATCAACTCGACCAGGTACTTTAACTTTAGATGATGTTGATTTTTCTAAAATAAATGATGCTCAACTAAAACGATTATTAGGTATTTCTCCTAATGTAGACTTTAATCTAAACGATTTATTATCAGGAACTTATTTACAAGTAACATTAGATGAAGAACTTACAAATATTACTAAAGAAGAAGCCGATGCTGGAGAAAAAATCCAAACAGAATATAATGGATTTATTTTAGCTGTAGAAACACAAGAAGGTAAAACTAATAAAGACCTAAAACGTCGATATGCTGTTGGTAAAGATAGCCAAGGTGTTGTGGTAGTTAAAGGAGAACCATCGTTTGCTTCATCCGATCAAATACTAATAAACGAACTTATATTCACTATTGACAAAAACGATTTAAAACCAAACTAACGTTATATTTATAATCATATGAAACTAACAGAACTTAAAAACACACTACGAGAAGTAGTAAGAGAAGTAATTCAAGAGGAACTAAAGGACATATTACTGGAAGCAGTTAAATCAAACAAACAACCAGTATACGAACAAAAATCATATTCAGCCCCAACAGCACAACATGCTACTCCAGAAGTTAAACAAAATATCAGAGAAAACTATATGAATGTTTTAGGTGATATGAAAAAACAGTTTACATCAGGAGATGTAGCACCACGACAAGGTCTACAAATAAACGGTCCTGTTGATACAACTTCTCCAAATGGTAAGTTACCTGAAGGTGAAGTATCAATGGATCAGATAATGGGTATAATGAATAAATAATGGCATTCGGAGAAAGACAAATATTTCCTAACGATTTACGACCTAGAGTCGCTATAGGTGTAGCTTTACCCTTTAGCGCTCCGGCTGTCTTTAACCAAACCTATCAAACTAAGGATGCTATAAAATACAACTTAGTTAACTATTTATTAACGAACCCAGGAGAACGAATCGCTAATCCTACTTTTGGAGCAGGTTTAAAAAACTTTCTATTCGAACAAATAGAAAACGATAACCTAGAAGGTCTAGAAGAAACTATACAACAAGGTATAAACGAAAATATCCCTAACGTTATTATAGATGATTTAGAAGTAGCATCAAATCCTGATCAATATACAGTGACAGTATCACTAAAATATAGTATTGCTCAAACTGGATTAACAGATAAAGTTGAGTTAACATTTCAATAATGGCAAAAGTAAAAAGAGACATATCGTATTTAAATAAGGATTTTGGAGATTTTAGAAATCAGTTAATAAACTTTTCTAAAACATACTTCCCAACAACTTATACAGACTTTTCTCCAGCATCACCCGGTATGATGTTTATGGAACAAGCATCTTATGTAGGGGATGTTTTAAGTTTTTATTTAGATAACCAACTACAAGAAACATTTATACAATATGCTAGACAAACGAATAACTTATTCGATTTAGCATATATGTTTGGTTATACCCCTAAAGTAACATCGTTAGCAACTGTAGGATTAGATATATTCCAAATAGTACCTGCTAAAACTATAGGTACAGGATCACTACCTGATTTTTCTTATGCTCTTGATTTCCCTGAAAACACAGAAGTTACTGGAGATGGTCAAACTTTTACTATCCAAGATAATATTGATTTTACAGTATCATCATCACAAGATCCTACCTTAGTAACTGTAGCTCAAGTAAATGGTGCAACACCAACTTATTACTTATTAAATAAAAAACGTAAAGCAACATCAGGTGATATTCAATCTACTACTTTTTCGTTTGGAACACACCAAGAATTTCCAACAGTTGATTTACAAGGAGAAAATATAGCTCAAATATTAGATGTATTTGATTCTGAGGGTAATGAATGGTATCAAGTTAGCGCTTTAGGGCAAGATTCAGTTTATGATAAAATCAAAAACACAAATATAAACGATCCTAATAACTCTGAAGGTCAAGAAGATACACCTTATATTTTACAACTAAAACAAATACAAAGACGCTTTGCTACTAGATTTGTAGATAATACAACACTCCAAATCCAGTTTGGATCAGGTAACGCTGAAGCAAATGACGAAGAGATTATACCTAACTCAGATAATGTAGGTTTAGGTTTACCTTATACTCAAGATAAACTTACAACAGCTTATTCACCTACAAACTTTATTTTTACAAATACCTATGGTATAGCACCATCAAATACTACACTAACAGTTCGATATATAACTGGCGGTGGTGTTACGTCTAACGTCGCTGCAAATACGTTAACCAACGTTGACACTACAAATACGACGTTTATACAACCAACACTAAACGCATCGTTAGCTCAATATGTTTTCGATTCTGTAGCAGTAAATAATGCTCAAGCTGCAACTGGAGGAGCAGATGGTGATTCAATAGAAGAAATAAGACAAAATACAATATCTAGTTACGGTACTCAGCTACGAAATGTAACTGCAGATGACTATTTGGTACGTACTTTATCAATGCCATCTAACTTTGGAAATATATCTAAAGCACATGTTCAAAAACCAACTAATGTTAACTCAAATACAACGTTAGAGATTTACACTTTATCTTATGATATAAATAAAAATCTAAGAACAGCATCATCTGCTTTAAAAGAAAACTTATCAACATATCTAAATCAATATAAGATGATAGGTGATTCAATCACTATCAAAGATGCTTACATAGTAAATATAGCTGTTGATTTTGAAATCATAACATTACCTAACTATAACAACAACGAAGTAATACGTAACTGTTTAACTACATTAATAGATTTCTTTAACGTAGATAAATGGCAAATAAACCAACCTATTATTTTAAGAAATATAAATGTTTTATTAGATAATGTAACAGGAGTACAGACAGTAAAACAAGTAAAAATAACCAACAAAGCTGGTGTATCTGAAGGATATTCTCAATATGGCTATGACGTTGAAGGTGCTACACAAAGTGGTGTAATATACCCCTCAATCGATCCATCTATATTTGAAGTAAAAAACCTTAATAAAGATATTAGTGGTAGAGTAGTAACATTCTAATATGGCAATATATAAAATCTTTGCGGTAAACGACGCTACTATGTATAGTGAATACCCTTTAATGAATACAGGGTTAGACGCTATGAATGAGTCTCGTAACTGGAAAAACCCATTAGTAGACTTATCTAACCCAGTATACCATCCTAACTTATGGGGTGATGTAGGAGAAACTTGGGTTAGTAGTTCAATAACATATAATACAGAATCTTTAGAAGGATATACTACATCAGCAGTATCTCGTTTCCTAATAAAGTTTGACCAAGATGATATTAACTATGTTTTTGATAATATAGTTAAAGACGATCCTTATGATGTTCACTTAAAATCTTATGTAGCAACAGCTCAAGGTATAGCTCAACAATCAAAGTTAGAGGTATTTCCAATAGCATATGATTGGGATAATGGTACTGGTCACTATGGTAATAAACCTGAAGTAACAGATGGTGTAACTTGGAAACAACGAAATAATAATTTTTCAAACAATCTATGGCCTTCAAGTTCATTACCTGATTACCAACACTATGAATCTATAGATGCAGCACCAGGTGGTGGAGTTTGGTATACAGGTTCAACCAACCCAAATATAGATTTATCATCTGCATCACAATCATACGATGTTAGAACTAAAAAAGATTTAGATGTTAAAGTAACTGACATAGTTGATGTTTGGTATTCACAATCTAAAGGTATTAATCCATATACAACTATTGAAAATAACGGATTCATAGTTAAGTGGACTGGAAGTTTAGAGTTTGAACCTTCATCTTCTATAGTACCTCAAATCAAGTTTTATTCATCAGACACATATACAATATACCCACCTGAACTTTGTGTTAAGTGGGATGATTCAGATTTTACTACTGGATCCCTAACTGTTATAGACGACACAGATATTTACATGGCGTTAGATGAAAACCCAGGTGTATTTTATGAGGATAGTATTAACCGATTTAGAGTCAACTGTAGACCTAAATACCCAGTTCGTACTTTCCAAACAGCATCATCATATACTCAAAACTATCTTTTACCATCTAGTTCATACTACGCTATTAAAGATTTAGATACTAATGAATACGTTGTGGATTTTGACGAAAACTATACTAAGATATCTGCGGACCCACAATCATCATATTTTACAGTTTATATGAATGGTTTAGAACCAGAACGTCAATACCAAATATTGATTAAAACGTTTGTAGGAAACGAAATAATAGTATACAAAGATAATAATTTTAACTTTAAAGTTCAAAATGGATAGTTATGTCAGAAAAAAGAGTAGACCTTCAAAAAGAAGTATTCAATAAACTTGATTATCCAAGAACTATTAATACAACATTCACTGAACTAAGTGTTCCTTCAGTCAACGATGACTTAGAAACACAAGTTACAGTTGAGGATTTTTTTAACCTTTATAACGAGTTATTTTATGATATTCCCGCTGAAGGTGATAATAACTCTCATGCCTTTTTAGTTAGAACATCAGGTGAGTATATTTCGTTTGATGAAACAGATGCTGAAATAGAGGCATTAAGAAATGAAATAACTGTACTTAGAGAAGATAATTTGGAATTAGAAAAAGAAATACTTACATTATCTAATCCCTCAACTGAATAATGGAAGAAAATATAACAATAATACAGGTTGACCCTACAACCTTTGAATACCAAGAGTATAAAACTGCTGATGAGCAGTTAATACCATCTTCTTCCTTTGATACTAACTTTTCGTCATCATCTGATTACATCGAACTTTATGTTTACGATGATAATAAACAAATAGTTTCACCAGATGAAACTTATGAGTTAAAACAATATAAAGTACAAGAAGGGGACATAGTATTAAACCCATCTAAAAATCTTAAAGAACTAGGATTTACAGAGGGTAACTATTATACAGTATATAACACATACAGACGTAGATTAGGATCATCCATTAAGGATAGATACTATATTGATGAAATATCACCATCTAGAACAGAGATTAGATTAAAAACTAATCAGATGGATGATCAACAAGTGTATAATACATTTGTTAACTTCCAAGAATATAGAGAAAGAAGACCATATTTTGTTGATTTCCAACTTAACTTTGGTAATAACCAACAAGTTATTGCTAATAATATTGATGTTACTCCAACAACTAGAGATCAACAAATAACAGTATTAATAAAATTATATGAACCATTACCACCAAACTTTTCGGTAAAGGATACACTATGGGTTGTTGAAGAAATATCAACACCACAAGCATATAAAGTAGAATACGCTGTTGAAGAAGTTAAAATCGATAACGATTTTGAGTTTATTAAAGGTCCTAACTTTAATCTAAACGTAAATAACGAAGTAGGTGTAGCATCAGATACTTTTACATATAGTTCAATACTTGAAACACCTCTTACATCTTCACTACAACAACTAAAATCACTTTTAGCTGAAAAGAGTATTAATATCAATATTGATTACTCTAAATACAATCAGTTTATTAAGTTTTCAACAGCAGAGGAACGTTTAAAAAACTTTTACTATAAAGCATCTTTATTAGAGGCAACACAAAACCAACTTGAACAAGACATATATTCAATAACTGGTTCAACAACTAGTTCAATAGCATTCTCATCATCAAAAGCAACTTTAGAGGCTATCGTAGATAATACAATAGATAACTTTGATGGGTATGAATATTTTTTATATTTTAATAGTGGATCATCGGCATCTTGGCCTAAATCTACTTCTACTTTACCTTACACTTTATATCCTACTGGTTCAACCCAAGTAGCAGAATGGTTTGGTTCACTTAACGAAGGGTCTATTTACTATGGTGGTCAAATATCATCAGCATCTTTATATGATGAAAACAATAATGATGCTTTATTAAATACTATACCAGAATACTTAGTAGAGGACCCAGCAAATGAACAATATCAGTTGTTTATAGAGATGATAGGTCAACACTTTGATAACGTTTGGACTTATACTAAAGATGTAACTAATAGATTCGAT
>Ga0233426_10002488_pt1 | contig 15343 bp, 11 predicted proteins | sample SI_118_April2016_6_FD_179875 | JGI IMG/M metagenome (GOLD analysis project Ga0233426, IMG submission 179875) | Seawater microbial communities from Saanich Inlet, British Columbia, Canada - SI_118_April2016_10_MG | ecosystem: Environmental > Aquatic > Marine > Inlet | place: Canada: British...
CAGAAGTTGAAAATGCGCTCTTTGACCATGTTGCGGTGGGCGATGTTGCCGTTATTGGAGTGCCAGATGACAAATGGGGCGAAGCTGTCAAAGCTGTAGTGGTTCTCAAACCCGGCGCAACCGCCACCGAGGAAGATCTAATTGCCCATACTCGCTCTAAAATTGCCGGTTACAAGATTCCTAAAAGTATTGACTTTACCGACACACTACCTAGAAACCCCACTGGTAAGTTACTTAAACGAGAGCTAAGAAAACCCTATTGGCAAAGTAAAAACCGGCAAATTAACTAACACAACCCTAGTTAAACGCCTGTATTTAAAGTGCTGTATTTGGTGATTTAACATCAACCGCTAAACTTTTGACACATCAAATCAAATTAGTATTACAAGACGTATAAACAAGATAACTGAAGTGATAGTTCCAACTCCTATTGATAACGAACATCTGTTCGTTGCACAAATTCACCGCTAATAAATTAAGGAATAAATCGCAATTCTTCAAAAAAGATCAACTAAGATCAACTAAGATCAACAAATAATGACCAAACTCCACTAATTTCAGTACCTCCACCGCAATCACCGACAGAAAAAACAAGCATTAATGTTGGACATATAGTGCAATATTTTTACATCCTAGCGCCACTAAATACTATTTAATGGGGTTAACGTAGGCCCGACTGATTTCAGCTGTAAAAGTACTAACGGAAACCAACTAGAATAGACCCTATAGCAGTGTTCACATTAGCACATCTATTCTAAGTTGCACTTTTTTGACTCTCCTTGAAAATTTCACTCCACAGGCATATCGCCAAGTCTTAACTCATAAGGTAGCTAGGGCCTCTTCTAACCAAGCCATCCTATTAATATACCAGCTCTTCAAATGCTCCACTTCTTCTTGGTAGGTATCAAATACCACTGGATTAGGCCAAACATAGGTACCCAATGTTTGCCATTTATCATCATTTTCTTGCTGTGCCCAACGCAACTGTTCAGCATAGGCGTCTATTTTAGATAAGATAAAACCTTGGTTTTCCATAAAATATGAGAAGCGCGCATTGACCAGCTGCACAAAGTTAGGGTCCTCAAACAAACGGCTATACCATGGGTGATATTTAACCCAGAAACCTTCTGTATATTGACTGTCAGCATAATCAACGTTTCCAAAAGACAAGTCAAAGTCCCACAGCGGACCCATTTTGATAAGCTCACCAGGGCTTAAATGTAAATATATGCTAGAGAAAAATTGGGAATCAACATTTTTTGTTATTTCGCTGATAAGATACCAATCAATAAAACTATCCAAGTCAATGTGTGTCGCATATCCTTGGGTTTGGCTTTTGAAATTATCACCAAACAGATCATCTTCAAAGGCATGGATCATGTTTTTGATATACATAAACTGACTACTTCCTGCAGTCAGTTCGGGTTCTTTAATGTTCACTAGAAATTTATCTGTGGCATTACTTTCAAAATAAACATCATCAGGATCAAGCCTAAATACTTGATCAAGTTCCAACAAGAAGCCCGTGTCACCTAATGCTACTCTATTGTCACCTTCCTCCACTTTTTGCGTAATATTATAGGTTCCATTGTATTCATTGTTAATAAAGACTTCTGCGAACCGCCCTTGCGGTGTCCAATCTAAATTGCTTATATAACCCATCTCAAATGCTATTTTATTACGGAGCATAGTCTTGTCTGAATACTCAGCAAGAAATAACCATTTTTTGTCTTTGGGCATACCCAGAAATTTGGCCTTATCGCTTAATTTCATCTGAAATGGCTTTTTTGGGTGAAGGTCCCAGGTAGAATTACCTCGACCACGAATTTTCATATCAACCAGATCAACGTCATCAGTTTGTCGCCCCCCTAACACAGAGGTTTGTCCAACCACATAATCATCTTTTGACTGAATAGGCCTTTCATCATTGGTCGAAAGATAAACAACTGGAAGACCCGTGAACACCGCAAGATCAACCGTATAATCTGCCACTTGACCATTGGAAGACTCAAGACGATAGATTACAGGCTGGGTGAAATTATTAGCGGTGATGGTACTTTCTTGTTTATCATCAGCAACAGTAATCGACGTGCCTTGATACTCAAAAGTCGCTTTCAGTTGCGAAACATCAACCACCGTTGGGGTGCGCCCAGTAATTTGTTGATCAATAATCGATAGCGTTATGTCGTCCATTAAATTTGGGTTATGTTCGGTTAAAAAGGTGAATGTTGTAATCTCAGGTGGCGCATCCGCGACATCTAAAATAGTCACCGTAATCCTTTGTTCTGTTGAAGCGACTCCATCAGTTGCGACCACTGTCGCGCTATAGGTTGATCGCATCTCATAGTCAGGTGCTGAAGTAAAAGTAAGAACTCCGTCATCGTTCCCAATACTAATATCTGTTCCTGAAATACTAAAAGTGATAGTGTCACTATCGTCATCTCGAGCTACTACTGTGCCTATCATTAGTTGATTCTCTTCCACGCTAAATAGCCCGGAAGAAACAAATATTGGTGCCCTGTTAACCGCCGAAGTAGATGACCCTGAGCCTCCACATGCAGACAATACTGCACTAACAAAAATGACTAAAATAACCGTAACGGACTGTTTTATCATAATTTCATCTCTGAATAATATTCTGCTTACACACTAAACTTAAGCCGTCTAGGATTGCACTTTTTGTTGGGAAATATAATATTTATAGAAACAATCGAACCATGTACATATACCTACAGTTTAACCAATCTTATTTAGATGCAACCTATGTGTGCATGAGAATAATCAAAGCTAGTAAACTGCGTACTTGTTATAGATTGTCAGTCAACTTAAAAAAATCTACAAAAACGACATCATTAGTGCTATCGGTCATCTATGAGCAACGTCGTTTATGTATATTTAAATCTAAGTCGCCGATGAAATTAACCATGGACTCGTCTCTAACGTGGCTTTTGATGGTTACACTAACTAAATTTTATGCCATAAGGCTATAATAATGGGCAGCTCCATTTGTTTTTGACTAAAAATTACAAATATTCTGATAATTGAGTATAGCCAGACTAGAGACCCCACATTGTTCGCACCTTAAACGTTTTGAAAAGTAGTCTATCAAGTCAATCAGGCTACTAATGATGCCAATACTCGACGCTGACCTTCAAATGGATGCCTACCGTGCATAGCAACTAAATTATCTAATAGCGCAATATCACCGGTCTGCCAAGGAATGTCAAAGATCAGCCTATCGGCCAAGTTGATCACTACTGCCATATCGGAGTTACTGATAGGCGAATTATCACCAAAGCAAATAGACTTTCCACTACTGTTACGAGCATCCTGCCAGCCTCTAAAGGCGGCAATCAATTGATTAAAGAAAACTTTTCGACCATCAGGGAGCGTCTTAATCGCCGGCAATACCGGAGTTACAACACTCAATGAACCATCACTCTGCCACTGCCAGTCATAGTCCAATCGTTTCAGCTTAACTTCTGCTTCAGCTTGAGTTGCAGCACTAAGAGTACTCGCCCAGCTGCGCCCCTGGCCTGATGCCAAGTCATTTTCTAGCGGCATAGTTTGCGAGTAACGAAGACCCTTCTCCCTGCAAGACAAAACAAAGTTTGGAATTTCTTGCTCAAGCTGCTCTAACAAAACGTCAGAACGACAAATAGGCGTAGCGCCACCTGACTCAGACGCTTGCTCACAAAAGAAAAACAGCTTAGACGGATAAATAGGCGTTTGTGCCATCTCATGATGAAGGAAGATAGAAACCGATGGCGGCGCTTCATTTGCTGTGAATACCAAATCAGTCCGGTTATGCCTTACTGCATTAGACAATGACTCCTCATAAGTAAAGTTGTCCCAACCAAAGGCTCTTATAAAGTCATCAAAGTTATGGTCATCATTAACCCCAAAGCCGCGAAATAAAACTGCGCCATTAAGAGACAACTCTTTTTCGATACTCTGCCTGTTGTCTTTAACCCACTCCCATGTAGATCCTGTATGACTACAAGCCTGGGCAGCATAGACAAGAGGAAAAACACTATTTTCATAGGTTTGTTGATTATCTATACTTGTTTTTTCAACGATTAAAGCACTCATTTAAGTGGTATCCATTAGTCATAAATAGCGTGGAAAGTGTTAAAAGCCCCCTCACAAAAGGCTCCCGGATCATTAAAACGACGATTCTTATTGAGGCCAGAAATAGCATCCATTTCTACCTCTGTGAGGCTAAAACCAGACAACGATAGATTTTCTATCAAACGCTGAGGGTTATTAGTCTTTGGGATTACCGCGGTACCGCGCTGCAGACCCCACTTCAACACCACCTGAGCTGGTGTCACTGACGCTCTTTTTGCTGCCGCCACTACCACAGCCTCAGTCAGCACCGAATCTTTTACCGTCGCCATATCAAGAGACACATAGGAAAGCGCACCTAAAGGAGAAAATGCGGTTATCGCAATATTATAAGATTGTGCAGTTCTGATGAGTGACTCTTGGGTCAAATAGGGATGCGACTCTATTTGTATCATGGCAGGCTTTATTCTTGCATAGCTCATTAAATCGTGAAGTAGGCCTGTATTGTAATTGCATACACCAATTTTACGTGCCAAACGCTTCTCGACCAAACGCTCCATAGCACCCCAAGTCTCACTTAAAGGGACCCTATCAAGTACCATCGATGGCTCTTTATCCAGAGGATTATGCAACCATTCCGGCGGGTAACGATCATTAAAATCGACGTACTCCAGAGCTATAGGAAAGTGAATCAAATACAAATCAAAATAGGCAAGACCCATGTCATTCAGAGACTTTTCACAGGCTGCCTGTACATGTTCTTGACGATGAAATGTATTCCATAGTTTAGAGGTAATCCAAAGATCTTGGCGTGCACATAATCCGTCGCTTATTGCCTTGGCAATACCCTCTCCCACTTGTTTTTCATTTCCATAGTCTGCTGCACTATCTAGATGCCTATAACCAGCTTCGATAGCTTTATATACAGCCTCTGCTACACTATTTTGCTCTATTTTCCAGAGCCCCAATCCCACTGCGGGCATAAGCTGGCCTGTTACATTAATTGCTTGTTTCATAGGTAATCCAGTTTATCCAAGATGATTTGCTAAATTGTTATCCAACATAAATTTTCTTATATCTACTACTTGGCCAGTTTGCATTGAGTGCTGCGCGGCACTAGCGACAATTATTGACCAGAGACCCTGCAATGGCGTGGCCGAGTCGCTTACTATGCCATCTAGCTGATCCATGAACGCAACATGCTCATAGTAGGTTGCTCCATGATGACCGCTTTTCTCAATCTCTTGAGAATAGGCTACACGAGATTCCCAAGAAGCACCCCACTCACCCTTCTCGATACCAATGGTAGCCTCAGATGGTTTATTTTGATGAAAATTGAACGTTTCTTTGGTAGTCAGCCGTCCTCGCCCACCTGTAACGACTAACTCTTCAGTAAAGTCATGACAAAACATGTTAAGCGTAAAATTAGCACGCACACCATTGGCAAAATCAATTATGACAAAAGCATGATCATCAATATTGGCCGACCTACCCTGATGTTTAAGATCTAAAAAATTTACTGCCTGACCGCCAGAGGCATAAACTCTCGTGGCTGCAGAATCTGCAATAAGATTGATCAAGTCAAAGTAATGACAGCATTTTTCAACCAGAGTACCACCACTAGATTCACTAAATTTGTTCCACTGATCTACCTTGTCTAAAAACGGCGGGCGATACTCGCTCATACTAATGGTTTTAATATCACCAATGGATTGTCTTGAGTGCAGTTCATGAAAGGCTTCAATATATTGCGCTTTGTACCGATACTGTAAACCTATTTGCACAAATGAGGAATAATTGCTCGCCAACTCCACAAGTGACGCAGAGTTTTCTAAATTTGTTGCCATAGGCTTTTCTATAAAAATAGGCTTACCTGAAGACATCGCCTGCTTCAAAATACTGAAGTGGGTGAAATTAGGTGTACAAATCATTATTGCGTCCACATTCACATCATTACAGAGTGTTTCTATATCAGGATACAAGACAAGAGGTTGATCGCTGTAACTCTGAAAGTTTTGCTTCGCTACATCCATACTTTGGAGTTGCTGATCGTAAATCCCGTACACTCGTCCTCTACCGAGCAGAGTGCAGACATACATATGCTCCTGACCAATGGTTCCTGTGCCGATAATCGCTAATCGATGATCAGGCTCAGGGGTTTTATAAAGATACTTATGATCATCTGGAATATGTTGCTGACTTGCAGCCTTTTCAAAAAAACGTAATCGTTGTTTGGTCACTGAACAATATCCGACTGGCAAAACGTTAAATTAGTGTACCCAAACCACGTAAAAAAAACAGTAGCCAAGTGATATTTTCCCTATTTCAGCAATCAATAACACCGAGGGTTAAGAACGCCATTAATAATGGTTGCCATAGAACCTTCACTATTATCATTATCAGTCTCTAAAACAACCTCAAGTGAGTCATATATAATAGATGTCTTTCGTCAGTCTGTTTAATCCATTTAATTTGCTTTACCATAGTGTCAAAATATAAAACAAATTACTAATATAAGCCTGCTGACAAACTGTCCATAAAAGCGTGAGAGCACTAGCAGCGCTCAGTAGTGGCATAAAAGGTTAAAGAGGGAACTATAGGTGGGTAAAATTAATCCGTATTTAGCCGTATTAAGCTGCGTGCTTCTTTTTAGCGGTCACTCCTGGTCAGTTGACCAGCTTTACACTCACCAGCCAGCAGTGACACCAGAGCTAGCGTTTAAAGGCACTTACTTCGTGGGTGTTACTAGCGCGACAATAACGGACGCTAAAAGACTCAACAGCAACAACTTCATAACATCAACCGAGCGACCATTAGTTCTTGAAATCTGGTATCCCACTGATTTATCTACTGTCAATGAAACACTAAAACAGCCTACCACCTATAAAGATGTGACACGTTTACAAAAACCGTTTGAAATACAAGGAACTGCATTTCGAGATACCCCTATATTTACTGCAAAGCCCTTTCCATTGATTATTTTATCTCATGGATTTACCGGTTATCGCACACAAATGTTTTATTTGGGTGAGCACCTTGCAAGCCATGGTTATATAGTCATTGGTATTGATCATACTGACTCTACCAACGACGAAGTGTTTGATGATGCAACCGGCGCGTCTGGATTTATTAGTACTCTTTACAATCGTGCACGAGATCAACAGTTTGTTTTAGATTATTTTGCTACAGCTAAAAAAGTCCTGCCGGTGATTGGTTTAAGTACGCAGATTGACACTAATAATGCGGCTATTATTGGTCATTCAATGGGTGGCTTTGCAGCCCTTAATACGGTCGGTGGGTGCTATGATTTTAATGCCGAACAAATGAAGAAAATCGGTATTCCACCTATTATTGCTAGCCTATTACCTTTTCGTTTAAATTCCTGTTTTGCAGGAAAAGAACAATTAGATCCTCGATGGAAGGCTATTCAAATGTTTGCTCCTTGGGGAGGTGAATATAATGCTCATAACAAACAGGCCATGAACAACATTAGCGTACCATCACTGTTCCTTGCCGGAGATCAAGACAATACCTCAGGATTTGAAAATGGTGTTAAGAAACTCTACAAACAAATTGGGTCAGAGCATAAATATATGTTGGTCTATGAGAATGGACGTCATAATATTGCGGGTCATCCAGCACCGACAGCGTCCTTTGATAGCGATTTTGAGCTGGGTCATTACGCAGAACCAAGTTGGAATATAGAAACTATAAATCGTGTCAACAAACACATTAGCCTTGCTTTTTTAGACTGTCACGTTAAAAATCAATTGAGTCGGTGTGAGTATCTTCCTGTCAGAGAGAATATCCAACAATATTTAGGCAGCGATGGAAAATATACTGATCCCTGGCCTGGATTTAAACACCTTTGGGGCAGTGGGATACGTTTCTATCGACCATAAGAATTACCGTGGCTATTCATAAAGTCCCAGATACCCGCGAAATTATGCTCAAATAAAAAAGGCTAAGTACTATGTTTGGTGTTTGTTACTACCCAGAACATTGGCCCCCATCACAGTGGGAGCAAGATGCAGCTATGATGTCTGAATTGGGTATTACCTACGTGCGTATTGGTGAATTCGCTTGGTCAAGGCTTGAACCGGAGCCAGGAGTACTAAACTTTGATTGGTTGGATCAGGCTATTGCTACTTTAAATAATGCAGGGCTTAGTGTGGTTATCTGCACACCAACAGCAACACCGCCAAAATGGCTAATAGATCAATATCCAGAGATACTGCCCGTTGATCCCAGTACTGGCATCACGCGAGGATTTGGTTCTCGGCGACATTATGATTTTTCCAGTGCAAAATATACAGAGCACTCTCTTCGAATTACTCGTGAGATGGCTCTGCGCTACGGCAACCATGACGGCATCCTAGGCTGGCAGACTGATAACGAGCTATGTTGTCATGAAACTACTCTAAGCGGTTCACAAAACGCTCGTAGCGCATTTCAACACTGGTGTGAGGACACCTATTCGAACATAGAGCAACTCAATAGCGACTGGGGCAACGTATTCTGGTCCATGGAATACAGGCAATTTAGCGATATAGAGCTGCCTATTCTTGCGGTGACTGAGACTAACCCAGCTCATCGTTTGGCTTATCAGCGTTTTTCATCCCATCAAGTGATCCGATACCACAATGTAATGGTTAATGAGATTCGTCAACACACAACCGATCAATTCATCACACATAACTTTATACCGATGAATGAAACTGATGTAGATAATTTTGCCTTAGCAGCACCGTTGGATTTCGCCAGCTACGACAATTATCCATTGGGGCGAACAGACCTTATGCTTACCGGCGCGCCAGCAGAAAAGCTACGCCGTTACATGCGCACTGGACATCCCGACTTTGCCACTTACTACCATGATCAAACCCGCGGCTTACTCAACCGTGGATTTTGGATAATGGAGCAACAGCCTGGGCCGGTTAATTGGGCCAATAATAATCCACGCCCGGCAGCTGGAATGATTAGGTTCTGGACCCTTGAAGCCTTTGCTCACGGAGCGGACTGTGTATGCTATTTTCGTTGGCGCCAGGCACCCTTTGCCCAAGAGCAAATGCATGCCGGTCTGCTGCGACCGGACAACTCAAAAACCGAGGCATGGTCAGAAGCCCAGCAGGCAATCTTGGATATTACAACACTAGAATTAAACAGCGAGGTCTCCAAGCCAGCTTCAGTTGCTATTGTTACCGGTGCTGAGGGACTTTGGGTTAGTTCTATAGAGCGGCAAGGTGAAGCTTATGATTTTAACGATGTGCAATTTTCATATTACAGCGCCTTGCGAGAGCTTGGAGTAGACGTAGATTTTATTTCTATGGAAGCCGACTTCTCACCCTATATTCTGGTGATCTTGCCCAGTCAGGCGATAATCAACGACGCTTTTATTAAAAAATGCCAATCCAGTCAGGCGCATTTTATCTTTGGTCCAAGAACTGGTGCTAAAACTGCGGAATTTAGCGTTCCTACAAATTTGCCGCCAGGATTACTACAAACATTGATTCCAATCCGCGTCCTGTCTGTAGAAACTCTGCGCAAAGATTGCACCGAAGACCTATTTTGGAATAATGCTCAATATCTTAGCGGTTCTTGGCGAGAACAAATAGACCCCGGTGATACCGACGTTATAGCCAGATATCATAACAATGAGCCGGCAATCGTTCGTCACGAGCGTTACATCTATATAGCTACTTTGACCGATAGGTCTTTTTTACTGGATTTTTTCCACCAACAGTGCCTACACCATGGTATAAACACCTATCGATTTGGTGAAGATATCCGTGTGTCCCGTCGTGGTAAACTTACGTTTGCATTTAATTACGCAAATAAAGAACAACAGTTACCACTGAATCCAGATACCAAGGTAATCTTGGGCTCTAGCATCATTCCACCTCTAGGGGTCACCATCTGGACCACAGAAGCGTGAATTAGCTAATGATAATAACAATAAATAGGAGTATTTCTTGAGCGAACAAACCATACAACTTACAGTATTTTGTCTTGTACTGGGTGCCATTGCCGTCCTTACCTACATAAAATGTAGAGGAAAGACTAATCGCTCAATAAATTCTAATAAAGAGTATTTTTTAGCTGGTGGCGGACTTACTTGGGTGTTTGTAGCCGGTTCAATCACACTGACTAATCTCAGTACTGATCAGCTTGTTGGCATGAATGGCAATCAAATGCTACTAGTCGCTCTTTGGGAGCTTTCAGGATTTGTCGGGCTAATGATATTGGCAAAAGTTTTTCTGCCGGTGTATTACCAAAATAACTGTACTACCACTACAGAACTTCTGGAGAGGCGTTATAACAGTAAACATGTACGTGGCTTAGTATCTGCAATGTTTTTATTTATAAACGTCTTTGTCTTCCAGCCCGCTGTTATTTATACCGGCGCACTGTTTATGATTTCTATGACGGGCATAGATGTCGACCTACTTACTATCGCTATTGCCTTTGCTGTATTTGGTGCCGCTTATGCTGTATTGGGCGGGCTGCGCGCCGTTGCTGTATCTGATACCTATGGTGGAGCATTAGTCTTGGTGATGGGCTTGTTAGTAGTTGTTCTTTCCCTGATAGCAATCGATTTTGATTTTAGTGGTATTCCGGCCGAGCGTTTAACCCTAATTGGTGACAGCGCATCACCCATACCATGGCATACTCTATTAACCGGCATGCTGTTTATTCAGATTTTTTATTGGAGTACCAATCAAACTATTACACAGCGCGCCATGGCAGCTCCAACAGTAGGCGAAGCCCAAAAAGGCGTTTATGCAGCAGCCTTTATTCGAGTAGTATTTATTCCCTCCATGGTTGTCATACCCGGGATTGTCGCATTTAAACTTTACGGTGATATTGGTGATCAGGCCTATGGTCGTATTGTTGGTGATTTGCTACCCAATTGGTTGTTAGGCGTATTTGCTGCCGCAATTGCTGCGGCGGTACTCAGCACGTTTAATAGTTTGGTGAATTCTTCAGCGGCCATGTATGTTTGTGATCTTCATGAAGCTTATATCAATGACAAGCCAAATTTACGCGTATTAAGTGGCATCGCTACAATTATATTTGTAGTTATCGCTGTAGCGATGGTGCCCATTTACGCTCAATCTGAAAGCATTATTAATCTACTACAAGAACTTTGGGGACTCATTAGCATGCCTATACTCGCTTGCTTTACCGTCGGTTTGTTGTTTAGTAATGTTGATTATCGTGCAGCGATTATCGCGGTAATTTCTGGTGTAGTGATGTATGCATCTTTCATCTGGATCTGGGCGCCTTTGCACTACATTCATATGATGTTTGTTACCTTTTTTTCCTGTATTGGTCTGGCATTGTTTATTAACCGATTTATATTGGGTAACCGTGCTGAATTCATTGGGTTGCAATTAGAAGCACCGAAACAATCAATCTCGTAAAAAATACTATTGCAAATGAGTAAAAACGTATAAATCAAGCCTATTAAAACTAAGGAGATAAAAAACCATGAGTGATATATACACTCCCCCAAAAGTTTGGGTATGGAACACCGAAAGTGGTGGCCGGTTTGCTAAGATAAATCGTCCAATTGCTGGTGCTACTCATGAAAAAGAGCTACCTATTGGTAAGCATCCATTGCAGCTTTATTCACTGGGCACGCCTAATGGCGTTAAGGTAACCATTCTTCTTGAAGAACTCCTTGAATTAGGTATTAGCGACGCAGAATATGATGCTTGGCTGATTAATATTTCTGATGGCACTCAGTTTAGTAGCGGATTTGTAGGCATCAATCCTAACTCAAAAATTCCTGCATTGGTCGACCATAGTGGTGACAACCCGATAAGGGTCTTTGAATCTGGTGCGATCATGCTTTATATTGCTGAAAAATTTAATCATTACGTGCCGTCGGTAGGCTCGCCACTTCGCGCTGAATGTTTATCTTGGTTGTTTTGGAATATCGGAAGTGTTCCTTTCCTAGGCGGTGGTTTTGGGCACTTCTATGCCTATGCACCAGAGAAATATGAATACCCAATCAATCGGTACACAATGGAAGTTAAACGACAGCTGGACGTACTAGATCAGCGGCTAGCAGATAATCAATATCTCTGTGGTGACCAATATACTATAGCCGATATGGCCAATGTTGCTTGGTATGGCGCATTAGTGTCAGGCGTTTTGTATGAGTCTGGAGAGTTTTTAGATGTGGCCGCCTATACCAATGTCATTCGGTGGGCTCAGGAACTCCAAAAGCGTCCTGCGATGAAGCGCGGACAACGTGTGAATCGAGTATGGGGCGCGGATGAAAAGCAATTGGCAGAACGCCATGACGCCAGCGACTTTGAAGTCCGTGGCGATGATAGTTAAGACCCTGCTTAAAACGGTCATTAAACTGTTGATTAAAATATAAAGGACATATATACGCAGATATTAAAATCGTTAATAACATAATACGTAAGCTAGGATAAACAGATAGATAGCAAACAGCCAGTGCGGCGTCCGTGCGGCTCTGGCTATTGCAACAAGGTCAAAGGTCAAATAGCACTTATGAAAGCTGCAAAGTTGATGGGCAAGGACTGAACCAACAGTCCAGTGCCAGCTTTTTTACTTAGAAGAATAGGCTCCTATTGCCGCAGAGCCTTTGGAAACCCTTCCGCTAAGTTACAATTCAATCTCGCTTGTATAGAGATTCGATGGTACTAGACGCTATCGTATTACCATTAATCATATAACCAGCCAATGCGCCAGAGGCATCTGCAGGTAGATCAAGTGAGTCCACTGAAAGTGCGTGTACTGTGAATTGGTAGTGGTGTACACCATGACCTATTGGAGGACATGCACCGCCAAACCCTTTTACGCCATAGTCATTTCTAATTTGCATACTCCCTGTAGGTAAGCCATTTTTATCAGCACTACCAGCACCTGTGACTACTTCATCAACAGTGATCGGAATATTAACTACTTGCCAATGCCACCAACCACTGCCCGTAGGCGCATCAGGGTCATAGGCGGTAATTGCAAAACTTTTTGTACCCTTAGGTGGATTAGACCACTTTAGATGAGGTGAAAGATCTTCACCGGAACATCCAAAACCGCCGAATTCTTGCGCTTTAGACATAAACTCGCCTTCCGTCATATCGGTACTATTAACCATGAAGGAATCAGCCCACACAGGTGACATAAGCGTTAAGGACAACATAAAATACAGTTTTACACTCTTGATCATAATATTACTCGTCTACAATAATTAGGTAGTGGGTGATTCTACCGACAATACTAATTAACGTTACTACCAAAACGACCATTTATTCGCTTTAATCCGCCATTTTAGTTAAACGAAGCTCTGTGGGTGTCAATCCAAAACGGTGTTTAAAGCGCTCTGTGAACCGTGACTGAGACTGATAACCACAGGCATCAGAAATTAACCCTATGGGTTGTTCTGTTGTTTGTAATAAATGCACGCCCAGCCCTAGTCTAGCAAGGTCTTTTATCTGCTGAATACTGGTTCCTTCCCGCTTGAGCTTTCGCCGCAACGTCGACTCGCTCAGTGCGAGCTGATCACATATAATAGTTGTTGTTAATCCAGTAAAACCTTTAAGTAGAAATAACTCATGGAGACGATTCTTTAGCATTGGAGTACCCAGCAGAGAAGAAATATCCTGATGTCCCAAATGTATCAAAAGCTCAATAATCTCTCTTTTGCGCAAAGAGATTATGGCAGTCGGCGCCCAGAGTGCACTTTCCACAAACTGCTGCAAACATTGTTCTAATAGCATTGTAGTTTTTCCGACAAGATAATTTTTTTTACTGCTGATGCTACTCTCAAGTCCCTTGATATCCTCATAATCAAAATCAATAAGAAGCGCGTAATAGGCCTTATTCTTGGGAATATTGCGCATATTCACCGCAGGACTATCAGATAAAAAGATAAAATCACCCGCCTGACAGGTAATTTTATTTTCTTGACCAAGCACCTTGTCGCCACTTAATACCACAATTAAAAGCGGCTTTGCTATGGGGACATTCAATAGGTTTTGTTCTTTAATAGAGCTATACACGGAAAAAGGAAGCTCCTGCTCACTGGCATTAACCTGTTTTACAATATCCAGTAATGATTTCATGACAACTCCAACTGTCTGATACAAAGGTTAAACAACATCTTATCGTTCAAATATAGAGGAACTTATTCAGACTCAACGCACTAGCACCACAGTAAAATAAAATCACTGATTAACGCACTAATGGTTACTCGTCCTGGCGATTTATCGAATATATCCTTACGGATTAGGAATTAGCTTCATTATCCACGTTGAGCCTTCGCAAATGGAAAATCAGCATAGTCTCTGGTTGCATTATTGGCAACTGCATGCCCATCTTTACTAAGACATCACCACCTATTACAGAACCCTTGACCTGCTCTATTGCGGATTTAGATGGACCGACAAATTTCGGTGGCCATACGACATTCAGCTCATACTTAGAATCGATGTCTAAGCCGGTAAAACGTAATTTTCCTGCAACGCTATGCAAAAGGCTCGCCTGTTGAACATAGGAAAATAGTGCCTCTGAATAGTCCGACGCCAACACTCCAAAAGCACTCTCATTTTGCGGTACATCTAGTCGTACTAATCGTCCACTATGCAGTAATTCGCGGTGCTTCTTGTGTAATTTGATAGCCTCTTTTAACGTCTGCTTTTGGGGTATATCCATCTCTAAGAGATTAGCTTCAATACCCATATGACCAAATAGAGCCACACCTGCTCGGGTATCCATACTGATACTACGACCAGTAATATGGCAATCTCTGGGCCCAACATGGGCACCCATGATTTCTGGTGGGAAAAATATTGAAAACCCCTCTTGAATACCTAAACGATCCACTGCATCGTTACTATCAGATGTCCAAATTCGATCAGTGTACCTCAATATTCCAAAGTCAGCCCGACCGCCACCAGATGAACAGCTTTCAATTTCTACCTGAGGATGCACCTCTCGTATACGTTTCAATAAATCATAGAGCGCTACAACTTGATGATGAGTTGCAGCCTGCCCGCTGCCATTACCTGGCTGGTATACCGCACGGTTCATATCCCACTTCAAATAACTAATTGAGTACTCCGTTAACAATGCATCTAGTCGTTCAAACAAATAATCCTGTACTTCTACACGCGTCAAATCAAGCACCAGTTGATTTCTAGATAGTATCAAAGGAGCTGGATCAGCATTGAGTATCCAATCGGGATGCGCACGATAAAGGTCACTGTCAGGGTTAACCATTTCTGGTTCAACCCAT
>Ga0233426_10002496_pt1 | contig 15305 bp, 13 predicted proteins | sample SI_118_April2016_6_FD_179875 | JGI IMG/M metagenome (GOLD analysis project Ga0233426, IMG submission 179875) | Seawater microbial communities from Saanich Inlet, British Columbia, Canada - SI_118_April2016_10_MG | ecosystem: Environmental > Aquatic > Marine > Inlet | place: Canada: British...
CATACTGCTTGGAGTGTGACCTGCAAGGCGTGTCGCGTAGTGGAATGTGCGAATTTCGACCTTTGCGATGTGACTATGATGCAGCGCGTTCTGGGTCATTAATTCGAGGGCTGCATCCATTGAGGGGTGCGCCCAGCGACAACACGGGTATTTCTTGTAATGCGTGTGTTTTAGCGTCAGCCAATCGGTTCCTAAGTCTTCCCAAAAGGGGGTTGCTTCAGCACTTTCGCAGGTCAGTGCAGGCGCGCCCGTAAAACCCTCAAGCGCGAGATAGGCCGCCGTAACACCAGACGGCGCACCCCACCCAACGCCGTCGCGCACCATGGTCGGAAAGTCGATGCAGCGCATCATTTGGCTGCGCGGTCCGTGGTATTCTGCGATGCCGACAGCATGGCGTATCTGATCAGGGGTCGCGTTTAAGATGCGTGCGATTGCAGCTGCAACGCCAACCGCGGTCCACGCGCCTGATGTGTGGTAGTCGGGGCACGTCGCGTGTTGAACCTGTCCTGCACGATAGCTTACTTCATAAGCAATCGCGAGCCAGACAGCGAAATCGGCACCTGTAATGGCTCGCCCAAGCGATCTTTGGGCGTCAGCCACAGCGAGGAGTGCTGGAAATACGGCAGACCCAGCATGACCTTTATTCGGGGTCGTACCATCATGCGCGTCAATACTATCAACCGTGAACCCGCCCGCCATTGCAGCACCTGCTGGACTGACCGTGCGCCCGTCCATCAGCATCCGGCTTGCACCGCCAGATGCGGGCCCAAACAACGTGGCTGCGGTCTTGCACGCAATCTTTGACATTTCTGTGCGTGCACCAATTGCGGCGACCCCCATGGTGTCAACAAAGCTGGCGCGAAGCAGCGCACGCATGTCTTCGCTTAGGTCTTGGTAGGTCAAATTAGATGTGAAGGTTTCGACACTAAGGGGCATGTTGGGTTTCCGCATCAATGTGTTGATCTGCACAGTGATAGCAGTCTCTTTTGAAAGCGCAAATGATGCACGCTGCTAGATCCCAGCGTTGGGCTGAAATGCACTCACAAGCACCGTGGCAATCGTCGCTTTCAGAATGTATGCAGGTCCAAACGTTCGCATCGCATCGCGTTGCATCACAACCAGGAAGGCTTTTCGTATGACCGCACTTAAAATCGATCCGTCATCTGAAATTATCCTTCATAATTACCCGCAATCGCCTGTCGCGGAAAAAGTGCGTGTCGGGTTTGGCATAAAAGGTCTTGCGTGGCGCTCTGTAGAAATCCCGCGCATTGTTCCCAAACCGATGCTGACGCCATTGACGGGTGGATACAGACGTACGCCTGTGATGCAGATTGGCGCTGATATTTACTGTGATTCCCAGTGTATTTTGCGCGAACTGGAACGACGCTACCCATCGCCTAGTTTTTTTCCCAGCGCAGAGGCGGGCCTTATGTGGAGCCTCAGCCGTTGGACGGACGGTGAAATGTTCGATCTTGTGGTGAAGATTGTTCTTGGATCAGTGGGCGAGGGGTTGCCTAAGGATTTTGCACAAGATCGTGGCCGTCTTTATTTAGGTCAGGATTGGGCGGCGGGCCTGAAAGCGGCCAACGCAGCACTACCTCACCTTGCAGCGCAACTTCGTGCACCAATGAGTTGGGCCAATGAACAACTGTCAGATGATCGCACGTTCCTGCTTGGTGCGGAGCCCGGCGCGATTGATGCACAGCTCTATCATCTGGTGTGGTTCATCCGTGGGCGTTGGGATTGCGGCCCAGCCTTTTTGTCCGAGTTCACCAATCTTGAGCGATGGGAACAAAACGTCACGAACATAGGTCACGCCAGCATGACGCGCATGTCAGCCGATGATGCACTTTTGCGCGCGGCGGAAAACGAACCAATCACAATCGCGCGCAGTGATCCGCGCGATCCACAAGGGCTTGTCCCGGGTATGAACGTGACGGTATCGCCTGACATTGATGGCGGTGAACAACCTGTCGAGGGATCAGTCGTTATGGCTGATTGTGATACAATTGTTCTTCATCGACATGACCCTGATCTTGGCAACATCGGAGTACATTTTCCTAGGGCAGGGTACAGGGTTGTCATCCAATCCTAAGTTTGCGACGTAATGTTAGTACGCGTATTCAATGTTAATTATTAAAAAGAGCTGCATCATGCAAAATTTGAAACTTCTTGTGCTTACGTTTGCGGCACTGTTTTCGACGTCAATTGCAGCACACGCGCAGCTATCACTTGGACTTGGGGTCGCCGTGGTTCCCCAGTTTGAAGGGTCCAAGGACTACGACGTGAGGGCTGCACCAGTCCTTTCTTTCAAGAATGACAAAATCTCTGTGCGCACGAATGGCCCTGGGCTTGAAATGGATTTGTTGTCGTCGCGCGCCGTCGACGCGGGCCCGATCGTGCGCTACAAATTTGGCCGTGATGGCTCGAAAATTGACAACGCGCAGGTCAGCGCGCTTCCTAATATCAAGGGTGGTGTTGAACTGGGTGGATATGCGCAAGTCAACATTCCACTTGGTGGCTTTTCGACTTTCATCGCACCTCGTGTGTCGGTCGTCCAAGGTGTGCAGGGCGGCGCAGTTGGAACAGTTGTCGAGGCCGGGCTCGGTCTGCTTCGCTTGCAAGGGGATTGGACGTTGGGCGCGCGCGCGGCAGCGACCTATGCATCAGCAGATTACATGAACACCCGTTTTGGCGTGGGCACCGCAAGCCCGTCTGGACTCGCGAGTTTTAATGCTGGAGAGGGGATCAAAGATGTAGGTCTGTCCCTGTTTGCCAACTACAAGATCAACGACAGTCTTTCGATCACAGGTGTCGCTGGTTATAAAACGCTACAGGGTGACGCTGCCAACAGCCCGATCGTTCGCGTTTCAGGTACGCGTGAACAAGGTTTCATTAGCTTGGGTGTTACCTACAGTTTTAATTGATGTGTTGCTATGGCGCGACGCGCATCCAGAAAAATGACGTTGTTTGCATCGATATTAATTTGCCGCGTTTGGATGTTTTGACGCTATTTTCGAAGCTGCATGTTAAGAGATCTGATGACACATTTGGAATTTGACTACGTGATCGTCGGGGGCGGGGCAGCGGGCTGTGTAATTGCCGCACGCTTGGCCGCTGAAAGTGATTGCACCGTCGCGCTTTTAGAGCGTGGTCAGCGCGATACAAATCGTTGGATCCATATCCCCGCAACGTTTTTCAAAGCTTTGCAAGGTCAAGATAGCGACGCAGTCACATCTGAACCGGACGCATCGTTGAACGACAAACCATTTCCCGTGCCACAGGGCAAAGTGCTAGGGGGCGGGTCGTCAGTGAACGGTATGATTTACATGCGTGGGCAACATCGTGATTACGATGATTGGGCGGAGGTGCATGGGTGCACAGGCTGGTCCTTCGCGGATGTACTTCCTGTGTTTCGCCGTCAAGAAGCCAATACGCGAATTGATAATGCGTTTCATGGAACGCAGGGGAAGCTGGTCGTTGATGATCCCTCGGCCGCGCATCCAGTCGCTGCGCAGATCATTGGGGCAGCGGTGTCTGCGGGCATTCCCGAAACGGATGATTTTAACGGTTCCAAACAAGAAGGCGCAGGGTGGTATCAGGTCACCGCACACGACGGGCAGCGCCAATCGGCTGCGCATTGTTTTCTAAAGCCTGAGCTGGATCGTGTGAATTTGAGTGTTCTCACAGGTCATCTTGCGTGCCGCGTGCGCATAGAAAACCGTCGCGCAGTGGCCGTTGAGACGCGAAATGGCGATGGACACGAGGTTCTGATCAAAGCGCGACGCGAGATCATTTTAAGCGCGGGCAGCTTTCATAGTCCGAAACTCTTGATGCTTTCAGGTGTCGGGCCAAGGGATGAACTTGATCGTCATGGCATTGAAATCATCCATGAAGCAGACGAAGTGGGGCGCAATTTTCAGGACCATGTCGGCGCGCCAGTCACACGACACCTTACGGGGGCCAAGGGATTGCACGGGGCTGATCGCGGTTTGGCGGCCTTAAAGCATGGCATTGATTATTTTGCATTCGGACGTGGCTTGCTGACGTCTAATTTGCTGCAAGCAGGTGCCTGCGTTGATACAAACGGGCAGGGCAGGCCGGACACGCAATTCAATTTTGCACCCTTCGCACCAGGAGCGCCCGGTCAAGCGCCGCTTGGATTTCAGGCCATGCAAATTCACCCTATGACAATGCGCCCGAAATCGCGCGGGCGTTTGGGGTTGCGTTCAAAAGATCCCGATGATGCACCAAAATTCTTTGCGGGCATGTTGGCGCATGAGGATGATTTGGACACGCTGCGCCGTGGTGTGCGTCTTGCGCGCAAAATGTATGAACAGCCAGAATTGAAGGACATCATCGGCGCGGAGGTTTGGCCGGGACCAGACGTGAGTTCCCAAATCGGGTCCAACCGTCTTGATGATGCGATACGCGAACATGCGCGTACAGTTTTTCATCCTGCAGGAACCTGCCGCATGGGGCCAACGCCCAGCGCAGTGGTTGATTTGGAACTGCGCGTGAACGGGATCGAAGGCCTGCGTGTCGCGGATTGTTCTGTCATGCCTGCGGTGGTGTCAGGAAATACAAACGCGCCTACAATGATGATTGCAGACCGGGTTGTTGATTTCATTCTTGCTGCCAACCCGTGAACCGTCGTCGACAAGGCCTTGCCAAAGCCTATCTCTTTTGGGACTTAGGATCCGGCGTTTACGCATAAACCATAATAACCACTCAAACCAAACTGTCGTTTTGGTCGATAGGCATCACCCTGCCATATAATTTTCTACCAATCGCCGCGTCGTTTTGATGAAACGAATGTTTCGCTGGTGCGATCCGTTTTCGTCCATGCGCGTGATGATCCAACCGACATAGGTCGCCGACCTAAGGGCCATGAACAGGTCTAAAAGGTGCACATCGATAGGTCGCACGGACGTGTAGCCCTTAAGTAGTGAAGCCTTGAGGTCAGGGAAATCAGGTTCGTCCAAGTTCTTTAGCAAGGCCGTTGCGATGTCGAACAGGCGAAATCCAAATCCCCCGTCGTCAAAGTCGATAAGTTGAATTTTGTCGCCGTCTTGTAACATGTTTTCGCGAACCAAATCCGCATGGATCAAACCATAGTCCAGTTGATTTTCCGCCTTCGCAAGCGCTGCATCTGCACTTTGTCGAAAGGACGTAAACAGCATATGATCTTTTGCAGACAGGCTAGGGTTTTCCCAGAACCGACCCCAAAGCGGATCGTCGCCCATTAAACCGTCTCGATCCCATGCACATCGTGTGAACCCTGTTGGCGGTGTCCAAATATCAGAGACGTCATGCAGCCGCGCCAAGGCCTGCCCAATCTGGTGGAAAAGCCTGCCGCGATCCGGCACATTAAGGGTTTTGCCTGTCGCCCCAATGGGAGACCCGGTGAGCCATGTCAGCACGTCGACTTGAACGCCGTCTACAGTGTGTAGAAAATCGCATGATCGGGATGCAATCGGTTTTGGCACGACGATGCCGCCTTGAGCGACAGTGTTCATCCAAGTCAATTCGGACCGCAGTTCAGCGTCTGTTCGGTATCCTTTGCGATGTAGGCGCAACGCGAATTTTTGGGTGTCTGTCGTGATCTCGTAAACGGCGTTCTCGCGCGCGGCGACAAGATGATAATGCGCGCCTGTCAGCCCCCAAAGCGACAACGCAGTTTCAACAATCTCGTTCACGTCGACAGCGGTGTTTGGGTCAGCACATCGTCAAGCGTGTCAAACAAAAGGTCTACATTTTCGTTCGTGAACACCATGGGGGGGCGGATTTTTAATGTGTTCTTATGACGGCCAAGTTTTGATAGGATGATGCCGCGATGGCGCATGGCGTTGATGATATGATCCGTGAACACACTCGCGGGTGCTTTGGTGTCAAGATCCAGCACCATTTCAGCGCCAAAAACCAAACCTGACCCTCGAATGTCGCCAATGCAGCTATGTTTCTCTTGCAGTCTCGCAAGGCGCATTCGCGCGTAGGTGCCGACAGTGTTTGCGTTCTTTAGTAAATCCTTGTCCTCGATTTCTTCCAGTACGGCCATTGCGGCCGCGCAAGAAACCGGGTTTCCGCCGAACGTATTGAAATAACGATATCCTTGGCGGAATGTCGTTAGGATATCCATGTTCGTGACCACACCGCCGACAGGATGTCCGTTCGCCATGGGTTTGCCCAAGGTTACAATGTCAGGAACCGCCCCCATCTTTTCATGTGCCCAGAAATGGGTCCCGACGCGGCCAAAACCTGATTGCACTTCGTCGCAGATCAGCAACCCGCCTGCTTTGCGCACGACTTGGGCAACTGGTTTGAGCCAGCCATCAGCATTGTCTGGAAAGCCTTCATTTAGAAAATAAGGACACACAACCAAAGCCGCGAAACCTATCCCGTCCGCGTCAAGAGCGGCAATTTGATCTGCGACGGATTTTGCAAAAAGCATGCCGTCTGGATCAGCTGTGCGATAACTGTCAGGGGCTTCAACGAAACGGAAATAGTCGTTTAAGCCAAAGCCGACTGTTGGAATGTTTGACTGGCTTAACTGACTGACGAGGGACGTGTTCCCATGATATGTCGCGTCCGTTGCGATGATGCCACGCTTGCCTGTCATGGCCTCGGCCATGCGCAGGGCGATATCGTTGGCTTCTGATCCTGTGCAGGTCATGATTGCGGTGTTCAAGGACGCACCCATCGTCGATGTCAGCCGGTCGATGTAATCTAGAACACCATCATGCAGGTATCGGGTATGTGTGTTCAATGTGCTCGCTTGGCGATAGATCGCGTCAACAACACGCGGATTGCAATGCCCCACGTGCGGGACATTGTTGTAACAATCCAGATACTTGCGCCCGTCTGCATCCCAGAGCCACGCCCCGTCGCCTTTGACGAAATGCACAGGGTCTTCATAGAACGTCGCCACGTTTGCCCCCATCAGGCGCGTGCGATCCGCGATAAGATCAGCGTTACTGCGTGTCATGCAGCCTTTAACCCCGCATCTAGCGCGGACAAGAGTGAACTGGCGTCTTGTTCTGTCAAAATGAGCGAGGGCGACAGGATCAGGTTCGGACCAGAAACGCGCACCATCGCGCCGTTTTGATACGCGACTTCTTGCACGGTCGCGGCGCGATCTGCGTCGATTGGGGCTTTGGTCTTGCGATCGCTTACCATTTCAATCGCCGTCATCAAACCGTGCCCGCCGCGTACGTCGCCGATGATATCGTACTTCGCCATCAACGCCTGACATCCCTCAAACAACTGGGTTCCACGCGCAGCGGCGTTTTCGATAACGTTTAGCCGCTTGGTTTCAGCCAGGCACGCAAGTGCCGCTGCGGCCCCAACAGGGTGACCTGAATAGGTGTAGCCATGACCGATTTTGGCGGCTGGATTATTCTCAAACGCGTCAACCATACGTTCCCCAAGCATCACGGCTCCAAAAGGGAAATATCCGTTCGTAATCGCCTTGGCGGTTGCCATCATATCAGGTTTGATGCCCCAAAGACGCGCGCCGGACCATGCGCCTGTACGGCCATAGGCTGTGATAACTTCGTCGGTGATCAACAGGATACCATTGCGGTTGCAGATCTCTTGGACCATTGGCGCAAAGCATTTGTGGGGTGGGATAACACCGCCCGCGCCCAGAACCGGTTCCATAATCATGGCTGCGATTGTGTTGGCCCCTTGAAAGGCGATTTCTTCCTCTAGCGCCGCTATACACAGATGGGCAAGCTTTTCAGGGTCCGTTTCATTGAACGGATTGCGATAGGTGTAGGGGGCCGGAATGTGGAAGCAACCCGGAAGCAGCGGTTCATAGGCATTGCGGAAATTGGCGTTTCCATTAACCGATGCACCACCGATATGCGTGCCGTGATAACCCTTTTTCAGGCTCAGGAATTTGACCCGTCCGTGTTCCCCGCGCAGCTTGTGATATTGGCGTGCGAGGCGCAGCGCAGTTTCAACAGAGTCCGATCCACCAGACGTAAAGAACGCGCGGCTTAAACCATCGGGGGCGAAGAATTCACCCAGTTCATATGACAATTCAATTGCAGCATCGTTCGTGGTGCCGCGAAACGTGGAATAATAGGGCAGTTGTTCTAACTGCGCGGCCATAGCGTCCTTTACGGGTTGGCACGAGTATCCAAGATTTACGTTCCAAAGACCGCCGACACCGTCGATAACTGTGTGACCATCAATGTCCGTGATGCTGACACCGCTGGCACCCGTGATAATCTTTGGTGGGTTGTCGATACTGTCTTGTGGCGATGTCATTGGATGCCACATCTGACGGGCGTTATTTTCTTTTAGGAAATTAGAATCTTTCATGATGCGGCTTCCAGTTCGTTTGAAGGAGAAATTGGTTTGGCCCAAGCGGACTCAATGAAATCGGGAATGTGCCCACCCCAGTTTCGCGTTATGTTGCGGCTGGCGAGGATCAGGTTTTGTTGGACGCAGCGCGCTAAAGTAGGCGTGAAGCGTGTGGCGACACTTGCGACTGAAACAGACCCTGCAAAAAGGCCTGTCTGATCAAATAGTGGTGCAGCGACCCCTTGAACGTCGGCTTCAAAACTACCGTTCGCGGTTCCAAAGCCGGTCGCGCGGGCGCGGCGAATGCTGCTTAGCAAATCACTTTGGTTGGTCACGGTATTTTGTGTGAAGCTCGGCATGTTTTCCAAGGCGACATCTTGCAAAGCTTCGGGCCCAAAGGCCAACGCGCACATACCTGATGCTGTCGCATGCAGAGGGAATGCGTGATTGTCCATGATTGCGCGAATACTGTGGGTTGGCGATTCGACCGAGGCCAGCGGGTACACCGTGTTGCCCGATAAAACCGTAACATGTGCTGTTTCGCCCGTCGCGTTGGCCAGTTCCACAAGAGGGGTTTGCGCACCAAGTTTTCGCGGCACTGTCAGTTCGCGCGTCTGGGCCAATTGCAATAATGCAGGACCCAAGCGATAGCATTTGTTCAGGGGATTTTTCTCAACAAAACCTGCCTCTTCAAGCGCTTGCATATGCCGATAGGTCGTCGCTTTGTCCCGCCTTGCCAAACGACAAAGCTGAGACAAGCCGATCTCTGGACGCAACGTCGAGAAATAGGAAAGTAGGTCTAATGTTTTGGTGGCCGAAGACATATTGGCAAAGCGCTCTGCGTTAGGAATTAAAAAAGTTTGACAGATGGTATTTAACAAGGCAATCTTTTTCTAGAAATAATGGTTCAATATATGAACCATCTTAGGGAGAAGACAATGTTAAAATTTGCGAAGACGCTCACAGCAATGGCGATTGCCATGACGGCCGTCACGGGGGCTGCGCAAGCAGAGTATCCTGAAAAGCCTGTATCCTTCATCGTGCCGTGGCCCCCCGGTGATCTGGAAGACGTGCTGACACGCATGATTGCAGAAGATTTTCAGACTGAGTACGGCGTCGCAGCCGCAGTTGTGAACAAGCCCGGTGGTGGTGGCGGACCATTCCCAGGCGCAATCGAAGTGGCAAACGCGCCTGCGGACGGCTACACAATTGGTTCGTTCATCATCGCGATCCCAGTCGTTGGTCCACAGATCGGTATTCCTGAACTAAACCCTGATCCGTTTGTGCCGCTTGGCAACTTCCTGACATATCCGTTCGTCATCGCTGCTGGCGGTGATGCGCCCTATGATGATGTTGCCGGTTTGGCCGAGCATGCGAAAAGCAATGATGTTGTATTGGGTCACTTCGGTGCGCCCCTTGTGCCAACTCAGGTGACGTTCGGTCTTGCGAAAGAAATGGGTTTTTCATTCGCCTCTGACGCAGCATTTGACGCGCTTGATTGTAACACACTGGCGTCTGGCGACGTGGACGTCATCAACACGACACTTCAACTGATCCTGCCGTGTCTAGATAGCGTTAAGGTTCTGGCATCCATCGGATCAGAGCGTATTTCGTTGACACCTGACACGCCAACGGTTGCCGAGCTTGCACCGTCTTTGGACGTTGCCCTTTGGAACGGTCTGTTCGTTCACAAAGACACGCCACAGGATGTGCGTGACAAGATCATCGCAGTTGCACAAAAGACAGTGATGTCTGAGCGCGCGCAAAAGCTGGCGATGGAAACGGGTGCTACTGTTTATTGGCAGAGTGCTGATGATGTGGCCGCACAGATCACAAAAGATATCGCGACCCTTGCAGGTATCGAAGCGCTGCTTGCAGAGTAACTTTCTAAACACCCTTAGTCGGGCGGCCTTGGTTGCCCGACTATGCTTTTGAATTCTCAATAAACAGTCAGGACCTATCGCATGTCGCGTGTGAAAACTCTGCAAGTGCTTTTCAAACGCTATCGCCGCCCTGGGGATATCGTTTTCGCTTGGGTTTTGCTGGCGGTTTCACTTTTCCTGCTGTCGCAAATTTTTGATCAAACGGCCTATAAGGCAGGTAAAAAGCTGTTTGCCCAGCCGCGTTTCTGGCCAGCTGTGTCGCTCTCTTTGATGACGGGGTTTGCAGCATTCCATTTGCTTGGGTCGCTTTTGTCTGAACGGATTGAAGGGCGCTGGCGCGAAGTCTGGTTGTGGATATCATCGCTTGAGTATGCAGGCTGGTTTATCGGCTATGCGATGCTCGTGCCCTTGACGGGGTATTTATCAACAACACTCGCTTTCGCTGTTCTTTTGGTTTTACGCGCTGGCTATCGTAGCCGCACCGCGGTGTTGTCGGCTGTCGCGAGCGCCTTTGTAATCGTGCTTTTGTTCAAGACCTTCTTGCAGGTGAAATTGCCTGCGGGAAAAATATACGACGCTCTGCCGGACGGGCTTCGCCAGATCATGCTCAACTATTTCTGATCGGAACGGACCATGGAAGACCTTATCGCAGGGGCCGCAATGCTGGCCCGTTTGGACGTGATCATCGCGCTTTTGGTTGGCTCTATCGGGGGCGTCATCATTGGCGCAATTCCGGGTGTTGGTCCTGCGGTCGCCATTGCAATTTTGTTGCCAGCGACGTTCTCGCTTGATCCCATTGTAGGGCTGACCATGCTTTTGGGGATCTACGGGTCTTCTATGTATGGTGGCGCAATCCCAGCGGTTCTGATCAACACACCGGGCACTGCGGTGAACGCGCTCACGTCGTATGATGGTTACCCGATGACCCAACGCGGCGAAGCGCACCGTGCGGTTTCACTTGCCTATAGCGCATCTTTCTGGGGCGGGATGTTCGGTATTTTGTGCTTGATCCTGCTTTCCCCCGTTCTTGCGCTAATTGCGCCAATGTTTGGCAGTCGGGAAATTTTTCTGGCCGCTCTCTTGGGTATCATCCTTGTTGTGCTGGCCCATCGTGGGCAAATCATGGCAGCGGGTATGCTTGCGATGTTCGGGATATTCTTGCAAACAATCGGCTTGGACGCGGTGACATACACGCAGCGCTATACGTTCGAGATGTCTTTCCTCACCTCTGGCATCAATTTGATCGTCGTCGTGCTTGGCCTGTTCGCGTTAAGCCAAGCGTTCTTTCTGCTGACCGCCCCCGACGAAAGCCCAGAGGCCAAGCCGGTGCAAGGTAAGATGACTGCGGGTATCAAAGAACTGATGAAGCACAAACGCGTCGCCACAGTCGCATCCGGCTTTGGTGTGATCCTAGGAATGATCCCTGGAACAGGCGAATTCACGGCGCAATTCATGAGCTATACCTACGCACAGAAAACCTCCAAAAATCCCGAACTCTTCGGCAAGGGATCCCCTGAGGGGTTAGTCGCGTCAGAGGCCGCCAATAACGCAGTTCCCGCCGCCGCAATGATCCCGCTTTTGGCGCTGGGCATCCCCGGCGAAGCGCTGACTGCAATGATGCTATCGGTCTTTTACGTTCATAACGTGATCCCCGGTCCGCAACTGTTCCAGAACAATCTGGATCTGGTGTACGGCCTGTATATCGCGCTGATCTTGCTTAATATCATTGTGATGGTGTTCTTGTTGTTTTCAACCAACATGTTGACGAAAATCATTCGCATCCCCACGCGGTTTTTGGGGGTAATGATCCTGATCTTATCATTCGTGGGTGTGTATTCCCTGCGCAATTCCTTGACGGATGTAATGCTGTCGGCTGGGTTTGGCGTGTTGGGGCTGATCCTGAAACGTTTGAACCTGCCGATTGTGCCGATCATTCTGGGCATGGTTTTAGGCGGGATTATGGAAGTCAAACTGCGCTCGGCGCTGCCGCGTCTGAAAACGCCATTTGATATGATCGATCGACCGATCGCGTTCATCCTATTTGTAATGATTCTTTTGGTAATTGCGCTGCATATTCGCACGCTGATCAAAGAATACCGCACCCATCAGCCCGATGAAGATCATAAACTCCACGACAGCCAAATGAGGTAATCCAGATGGACCAAAGCAAAATCAACGCGCTGCGGGCGCAAACCGTTCCTGCGCGTGGGCATGTGATTGAGGGTCAACAGATCTTTGCATCTGACGGTGCGACTATGGACATTCTATCGCCCATTGATGGACAGGTTTTGACGACGACTGCAAAGGGCACGGCAGCGGATATGCACGCGGCCATTGCATCTGCGCGTGCGGCCTTTGAGGATAAGCGCTGGGCAGGGCAACCCCCTGCTGCGCGCAAGAAAGTCTTGCACAAATGGGCCGATCTGATCGAGGCGAACGCCTTGGAACTGGCTGTTCTTGGCGTGCGCGACAATGGCACCGAAATCAATATGGCAATCAAAGCAGAGCCAGGTTCAGCCGCAGGTACAATCCGATACTACGCTGAAGCGCTAGATAAAATTTACGGCGAAATCGCACCAACATCGTCTGACATCCTGGGTATGATCCACAAGGAACCGGTGGGCGTTGTCGGCGCGATTATCCCGTGGAATTTCCCGATGATGATCGGCGCATGGAAGCTTGGCCCCGCCTTGGCGATGGGCAATTCGGTTGTGTTAAAACCCTCTGAAACAGCCTCGCTTTCTTTGATGCGTATGGTGGATCTTGCGCATGAGGCGGGTTTGCCACCGGGCGTTCTAAATGCAGTCACGGGCGAAGGCGCAGTTGTCGGCGAAGTTTTGGGCTTGTCGATGGATGTGGATGTTTTGGTCTTCACAGGGTCGGGGGGCACAGGACGGCGTTTGATGGAGTATGCTGCGCGCTCAAACATGAAACGCGTGTACCTAGAACTGGGTGGTAAATCCCCGAACGTGATCTTTGCCGATGCGCCCAATCTGGACGAGGCCGCGAAAGTCGCAGCTGGCGGAATTTTTCGTAATTCTGGTCAGGTCTGCGTCGCAGGATCGCGTTTGCTGGTTGAAGCGTCGATCCACGATGATTTTGTCGCAGCCGTAAGCAAGGCGGCCCAAGCGATGCGCGTTGGGGATCCGCTCAAGCTTGAAACAGATATCGGCGCTGTGAACTCTGAAATCCAGTTGCAACAGAACCTTGGCTTTGTAGAAACAGCCCGAGCCGAGGGGGGCGATATCGTTCTTGGTGGTGCGCGCATTTTGCAAGAAACGGGCGGTTATTTCATGGAGCCAACGATCGTAACAGGCGTCACGCCCGAGGCGACATTGACACAGAAAGAAGTGTTTGGCCCTGTTCTAGGTGTAACCGCTTTTGAAACCGACGAAGAGGCTGTGCGCATTGCAAACGCCACCGTTTACGGATTGGCGGGTGCCGTTTGGACGTCGAACCTATCGCGTGCGCATCGCATGGTGCGTGACATTAGGACAGGCGTTATGCATGTGAATACATATGGTGGTGCGGACGGCACTGTGCCACTTGGGGGGCATGGCCAGTCTGGTAATGGCAGTGACAAATCTTTGCATGCGCTTGAGAAATACACCAACCTCAAGACCGCTTGGATCAAGCTATAGGAGCCCGTCATGAGCGACAAAACTATTCTGGTCATTGGGACTTACGATACCAAAGATGACGAACTTGGCTTTCTTGCTGGCGTGATCCGCGAACAAGGTGGGCAGGTAATTACGATGGATGTGTCTGTTTTGGGCGATCCATCCAAACCAACGGATTATTCAAAACATGATGTGGCTGGCGCGGGTGACAGTTCGATCAAGGCTGCCATTGCGACGGGCGACGAAAATCATGCAATGCAGATCATGGCAAAGGGTGCGTCGCTGTTAGCTGCGCGTCTTTATACGCAAGGAAAATTCGATGGTATGATCGTGCTGGGCGGCACGATGGGCACTGATCTCGCGTTGGATGTTGCATCGGCTTTGCCGCTTGGCGTACCGAAATACATCGTGTCGACGGTGTCGTTTTCTCCGTTGATCCCAGCGGAACGTCTGGCCGCAGATACGCAGATGATCCTTTGGGCTGGTGGACTTTATGGCCTGAATTCTGTTTGCAAAGCGTCGCTAAGCCAAGCAGCAGGTGCCGTTCTTGGGGCGGCGCGCGCAGTGCAAAAGCCAAATGCCGACAAGCCATTGATCGGAATGATGTCGCTTGGCACATCTGCATTGAAATACGTGATCCCGTTGAAGCCCGCTTTAGAAGCGCGCGGTTATGAAGTCGCAGTATTTCACGCCACCGGTATGGGTGGGCGCGCTTTTGAAAGTCTGGCAGGGCATGGCGCGTTTGCTTGCGTGTTTGATTTTTGCACGCAAGAACTTGGCAATCATGTGAATGGGTCCAACATTTCGGCTGGCGCAGATCGGCTTACAAATGCTGGCAAAACCGGCACACCACAAATCGTGGCCCCAGGGTGTTATGATCTGGTTGATATTGTTGGCTGGCAGCCAATTCCTGACAAATGGGCCGACCACCTCAAGCATGAGCACAATCGGTTGTTAACGTCGATTGTCTTGAATGGCGCAGAACGCAAATTGGTAGCGCAGGCGCATTGTGAACAGCTTGCAACGGCAAAGGGTCCGGTCGTGGTTTTGTTACCCGAATATGGTTTGGGTGAATGGGATCGCGAAGGTGCGGACCTGCACAACAAGGAAGGTCTGGAGCAATTTTTGAATGACTTCGAAGTCGCAATGCCTGCTAACGTCGATGCCCAACGGATTGCGTGCCACATCAACGACGCAGCCTTTGCGGACAAAGCGCTAGAGGTTTTTGATACGTGGCGCGCGCGTGGCGTCGTAACGGGCTAATCGCGCACGTCAGGATCAAGAAGTGCCAGCAAGTCGAGTAATCGTTCGTAGTTTTCATCGCCTAGAGTTTTGCGCATATCCGCTACAATCTGCGCGGACTGGCTCGCATAATCGTCAATGATCTTTTGGCCCGCTTGGGTGATTGCGATAAATTGGCGGCGTCGGTCTACGTCGTCGCGGGTCTGTGTGATCAAGGCCTTGTTACGCATCGTCGTCGCAATGCGGGTCA
>Ga0233426_10002497_pt1 | contig 15303 bp, 17 predicted proteins | sample SI_118_April2016_6_FD_179875 | JGI IMG/M metagenome (GOLD analysis project Ga0233426, IMG submission 179875) | Seawater microbial communities from Saanich Inlet, British Columbia, Canada - SI_118_April2016_10_MG | ecosystem: Environmental > Aquatic > Marine > Inlet | place: Canada: British...
CTCTGACTAAAGAGATCGCATCAAGTTTAAATTCTTTGGAATATTTTTTACGTGTTGTCATTTTCATTCTCCGGTTAAGTTCATTATTCCTTAACTGGGGTAGTCGAATCAATTAAACCACGTCAACCCCCTCCTAAGTTTACTCTAGACCCTTTATTCATTAAATTTAATTCAGTGTCGTATCACACTAAATTCCCCCTTAACAGGTAGAGGTATTCTGACAGAGCAAGAATTTATAGTACTCTTGTTAACATGCTTTTTTCAGGGGTTAAAAAGTGAGGGGGGGGGAATGATTTTTGAAGCGAGTGGTTTTTATCGTTAGAATTAAGTCTTACCAATAAAAATAATGTTAGTAACAAAACTATTCACATCCCCTATTATCCATGCCAGCACGACCGGAAACAGTACCCTTAAATCAATTTAAATAAGCTTACGGTCATAAGTGGTTCATTGTTTTATGATTTCAATAGTGCATCTTTGTAATGAGGTTTTTTGTCGATGGGCTCTTAACTCATCAAATGTCATATAAGATAGTCTAGCCGTATTTAAGTAATGACTTTCCGTCGAACATGTCTCTTTAATATAGCATTCAGCACAATGTTTATTGACTGTTTCTTTAAGCGCAGCCAGCCTAATCTCAGCACTATTAGTAATGATTTTATTTTGTTTTCTACCTGTGTTTGTATCTCTGTGATGTCCGATGCAATAGGTGTTACTGCAATAGATTTCACCCTCCTGAAATTCCCCCTGTTGCAATATAGGTCTGATATTAGAAGCCAAGTAATCATCTACTTCACCCTTTGAAGTAGAGATATGTTTATCAAACACTTTTTTGAGCGATTCGCTTGTTATTGGGCCGTCGGTATTAACGCTTGTACGATAAGCAACTAATGTGTTATGTGTTGTAATGACTAGTTCTACACCTAAATAATTACCGACAAAATCATGGTCGAGGTTTTCACTTTTATTTGTAGGAAGATACAATCGTCGTTGGTTTTCTGCCATTATTTCTTCATAATCTGGGTGGTTTTTATTTAAGTACCCCGTTAAGTTGATTAATCTGGGAGTGTTGTTCTTTAAAACTAAAATCAGATCGCCATCTTCGTTCGGCTTACCGTTCTTGATCACTAAAGCATAAAGCTCGTTATACAAAGGATGAGTTATATCAATAACTTCGGCTAAAGCGAACATATATGGAAAGTGATCATAAGTATCTTCAGTTCCAACAGGCTCAGGGATGAGGTGTTCATATATGTAGCCTTTAACATCAGGTGCTTTAGTTGCTGTTTTTTTTACAACGGGAGACAAGTTAGAGGTTTTGTTATTTTTAACTGTCGCTTTAATTTCAGTATGACCAGCTTGAACAGTACTAGTAGTATTATTTAACATAAAATACAAAGAAATGCTAAGTCCAACAATTACAAAAAGAATGGTTATTTTAGATATGTTTGATAGCGTATTACTCGTTTTCTTTATCATGCTGCTTACCTTTTACTCATTTTATTATGTAAATTCTAATGGTTCATAATCACGTAAACATATGATTGTGAAAAAATTCGCTTCAGGGTAATTCATATCGTCAATATTAAGAATATCTGCTGACCAATATTTGATTAGATTCTTTGTCATACTATGCCTAATACCATATATTCAAACGTATCGTTGTGTTAACAGATTTAATAAAATCTAACTATATACTCACCTTGAGGGTTATAGTTAGCTCTCATATGTATTTTAGCCGCATTATTAAGTCTAGGTGATTATGATATAACTCCCAAAAATAGCGCAATGGTCCGAAAATCCGAATATGGGTTCATTGCCCGGAGTTCCTCCAAATGACTACTGTATGTGTGGGAGTTGTCGTTAGTCCTCCCTTACGGCCAATAATTCGCACTTAGTGACCAGTTTAGTCAAATTATCTTTTTTACTTTATGGATTCCCCTAACTATATTATTCAAAAAATTAACTATTAGAAACCAACTTTTAAATATCGTTCTTTCCCCAAAGTATATCTAAAATTTCATACCATGTTTTATAACCAACAAGTTTCTCTTCAAGGAAGTCATTGTGATTATAGTGGTCTTCTGTTCCTCCTAATACATGTCCTAGCATTGACTCTGCTACATCACGAGCTACGATATTACTCATGCGAGTTCTTACCGTTCTTCTTATATCGTGCTTAGTCCAATTGGGCATAACAGTATCAGGATATTTATCTATAACTTTTAATCTAAGCCTCTGCGGTATATCGAGCATTGCCGTATCTGATACAGGGTCGTCACCAGTTGCTCTAATTATTTTAGGGAACACCCATGCAGATTTTGGGTTTAGTTTAATAGCTTTTTCAAATAATTCGATTGTTTCATCAAATAATGGGCGCTTAATGGCCTTAGTTTGTCCTAAATCCTTTTTATCTTTAGGCTTATTTAACTCATTTGGTACTGTCCAAAGTTTATTTTTAAAGTCTAAATGTTGAGGCTGACACAGTCGCAACTCTTGTGTTCTACAACCGTAAATAAACATTAGCTTAAAAAATATTTTGTTCGACTCTTTCATTCGAGAATAAATTAACGCTTCGCTTATTTTAATTATTTCATCGTCACTAAGAATTCGGTTACCTTTTCGCTTGGTAATACCTAATGAGTTTTTCGCGGAATACTCTAATAAAGGGTGATGTTTAGTTATTCCATTTTCAATTGCATATGAAGCTATTTGCTTAATTGTTGTCACTAATCTTGATGCTATTGAAGGAGAGCGTTTTTTTATTTTCATAAACAAATCTGCCCATTCAGCTCGATCTATCCCTTCCCATGGAAAATCTCCGAAAACTGGAAATATGTGAATTTCTAGACTTCGATTGACATTATGTGGGGTGCCTTTGTTGAGCGCTTTATTTGGGTGATTGTCATAATGAAAGTCCCACCACTTCATAGCAAGAGATTGAACGGTATGTTCATTGTTCACTTTTATTCTTGCAAGTTTAACTTCTCGTTTGGGGTTTTTGTTTTGGGCTAGAAGGAGATTATAATTGTCAACTATCGCGGCTGCTTCCAATAATTTTATTTTTGGATAAGAGCCAATTGTGATTTTATTTCTTTTGCCTTCCCACTGAAAACGGAAGATAAAACTAATCGAACCTGTTTCTCTTACTCGTGCGGAAAGGCCATATTTATGAGCTTTTGTGTCTTCTTTTTCTCGAGGTTTGTTTAGTCTACTATTCAACCAATTCACTGTAAGCATTTCTATGTCCCATCATTGGATTCATTAGGTACCCTGCAATAATTAACATAGCACAAACTCATACAGGGAGCCACAAAGGGTACCCTAAAATTGGTGTTGCACTTTGTATTGGATTATCATGGTTTGGATAGGACTTAAGGTTGTCACTTGAAAACAAAGGAATTTAATTACATTTATTATTGATGATTGTGTTGGTTTGGATCGCTTTAAATGGCTATATAATTCATATGGGCAATAATTGAGAAGTTACGTATATTTTTCATAAATGGAAGTTCAAATAATGCTGTGGTTAATTCAATAGTGGCGAGATTTTAGCGAATTTAGCGCTCTGGGGCTATCTTTATGTTGCGTTAACTTGTGTATAGGGACTTTTAATCAGAGATTTCAACGATATTTATTGAAGGAGCGTTTATGCGAAGAATACGTGGGATCAACAAATCACAATATTTACCACGTTTTTGCTGATGTCGAGCTAGACAGAACCCTAAGTACCCCCCAAAAACGCCAAAAGCAATTGCAATTAATTCATGACTAAATATTTCGTTATCGATAAACCATTGTCCTAGAGCAGAAGCAATAACTAAACCGAGTAATGGCCACAAATAAACTTGCCAAGCAGACAACAATAAATGTTTATCTGATAAACCTATAACAACCGTATCACCAATTTTAACAGGTAAATCTGTATATAAATCTAAACTAAGCTTAGGCTGTGGAAAAGCTTTAGCGACTTGTCCACTGCCACAATTGTCTACTTGTTTACAGCCACTACAACTTGATTTTATTTCACTTTCTACTGTAATTTTTTTGCTTATAATATTATCAGCGGCTTCATTTTTAGTTAAATGAATAGAAACAACGGTAGCGTTTTCTTCTATCATGGAACTTTTGGTGGTTTGATAGTAATTGAGTCAGCAATTTTTTTAGCTGTATTTGAAGGGATTTTCCCTACGACACTCACCTCAACACCCCCATTAACTTGGTTTAAGACTAGCGTTGCTCCATCTTTTGCAAAATCAGCATTACGTTGCTTTTCTTCACTGGCATTAACATAAATTGAAACGTCTACAAGGCCGTCACTAAATAGCATAAATTCGACAGGCTGTTTTGTTAGTGAAATTTTATGTCGATTTGAATTAATTTGTTTAAAACCCACAGGCAACCAATTTACATTCCATTGTAGTTGCTGTTGTTGATATTCTTCTGGAATATCAACAAGCACAGGAAGTTCTGTTTCATGGAGCTGTAATACACTTTCAGATGGCTTATCTGTTATATCTAAATGAGTAAACTGAATATGTTCTAATGGTTGTCCTTGCTTGGTAACAATAGACATTTTCAATAACATACTAGATTGTTGATCTAACCAAAGCCAATAGGCATGACGGTGAGCATTTTTCGCTTCGATTCTTATTAATTGTGCTGGACGACCTAAAATACGACTGCGACCAACAGAAATGAAATCATAGCTTGTTTCTAATTGAGAAATATCTCCCGAAAGGATAGATGGAATAGGTCCACTAATTTTCTGAGAAGAAACTGAGTAAGGAGGAAGCTCTGGCTCAATATAACTTACGACGTCGCCTTTGCGTAAAATATCGCGGCGCGGGCCGTTGAGTAAAGAAAGTATTTCAAGTTCTTTACCATTGTCATCCACACCATGGAACCAGTGATATGGCTGAGCTTGGTTGTTTTTAACAACAACAAAGGACGTACTAAAATTGAGTTTATTTAATGAAACTGATAGGCGTTCAAGCCAAACCTTTGCTGGTTCACTTTCTTCAGCAATAGCCGAAAAGCTAATGCTTAACAGCAGTACAACATAACTTAATAATTTCATTTATTACTTTCATTCGCCTTATTAGTATCAAGACTGTTTATTTCACTTTGTTCATCGATTTTATTCGTATCAACAGTAAGTGAGCCTAATTTAATTTGCTGTTTATGATCTGAAAGCAAAGCATGGAAACGACGCTGTTGTTCAATAAAAGCTTGTTTCTGTGAAACTACATCTGGCTGTTGAAAATTTAAACTTACTGGTTCTGCAATACCGGCCATAGGTATAGTTTTTACTATTTGGTTAGGTAAAATAGTTTCATTATTTTGTGCAACATTACTTTGCACGCCTAAAACCATCAAACCTGCTGCTGAAGCAGCAATCGCTAATTGACCAAAAGGTTTAGCGAACTCTACTACTTTAGCTTTTAACTTTAACACGAAAACATTATTTGTTTTAGGAGCTAAGACTGTCGGTTCATCGGCAATAGCTTTAGCTATTTCGTGAGACAAATCGAGTTGTAAAATATCAGGAGTGTCATTACGTAAAACATCTCCAATCAAATGATAACGATCCCAAGTAGTGGACAAATGTTCATCGTTGATGATTTCATCAAACGTGTTTTCATTATGTTGAAAATTATCAACACAAGATGACACTGTCTCAAACTTACTTTCACTCATATATACACCTTAAAAATTAACACTACATTCGTGCGTATTAAATTAATTTTATCTTTCATATTACAAAGCTGATATAAAATCTAGCTTTGTAATAGTGGCCTAATTTTTTTATCTACCGCGTCTCGAGCTCTAAATATTCTCGAACGCACAGTACCAACGGGACAATCCATGATATGAGCTATTTCTTCGTAACTTAGCCCTTCAAGTTCTCGTAAATTTATTGCCGTACGTAAATCTTCTGGTAACTGTTCAATGGTATCAAAAATAACTTTTTTGATTTCATTGGTTAATAACAATTTTTCAGGTGAAGCATTTTCTCTTAGCGCTTCGCCTGAATCATAAATTTCTGCATCTTCAACTTCTATATCAGAACCTGGTGGCTTTCGATTACTAGCAACCATGTGATTCTTAGCGCAATTAACGGCTATTCGATAAAGCCATGTATAAAAAGCACTGTCTCCTCTAAAATTTGGTAAAGCTCTATAAGCTTTAATAAATGCTTCTTGAACTATATCCGGTACATCACTGTGATTCTTTACATAACGCGACACTAAATTTGCTACTTTATGCTGATACTTTGTCACCAAAAGGTTAAAAGCATTTTTATCTCCGCGCTGTACTCGTTCAACCAATTTTTGGTCAACGTTTATTTCGCTCATTTGAGCCAATACTCCTAAATATTACTTAACTTATAAACTTCGGTTCAACATCTGGCTCATGGCAAACACACAAAGTAGGACTGCACTTATTTGAAAAAGTTCGATATAAATTCAAATAATTAATAAAAACTAGAATAATTGTACGTTTTTATCCAAATACAGCCTGTTTTATCTGTCCACGGACGTTAATAACCGTTAAGATTCCTGATATACATAGAATACATCAAAATCAAAACTTTATGAACACACAACACAACTGCGACGTATTAATTATTGGTAGCGGTGCTGCTGGTTTATCCCTTGCGCTACATTTAGCAAAAGACGCCGATGTCGTGGTACTCAGCAAAGCATTGGTTAATGCTGGCTCTACTTTTTACGCACAAGGTGGTATTGCAGCTGTTTTTGATGAAAATGATAGCATTGAATCTCATGTTGACGACACATTAATCGCTGGTGCTGGTTTATGTGACAAAGAAATTGCGCAATACACAGCAGAAAATGCACGAGCATGTTTAGAATGGTTAATTGACCAAGGTGTCGATTTTGATCAAGAAGAAGATGAACAAGGTGAATTACGTTATCATCTAACCCGTGAAGGTGGTCATAGTCATCGTCGCATTCTTCACTCTGCTGATGCTACCGGCCAAGCGATTCAAACCACTTTAGTTAATCGCGTTAAACGTCATAGCCGTATACGTATTTTTGAACGATATAATGCCGTTGATTTAGTATGCGAACAGCCAACTGATTCGAACAATCAACAAAAAAAGTGTATTGGTGCTTATATCTGGAACCGAAATATCGAATGCGTTGAGCGTATTTTTGCTAAGAAAACAATTTTAGCCACAGGCGGGGCAAGTAAAGTTTATCAATACACTTCAAACCCTGATGTAGCGAGTGGAGATGGCATAGCGATGGCTTGGCGCGCTGGTTGTCGTGTAGCAAATATGGAATTTAATCAATTTCATCCAACCTGTTTATTTCACCCTGAAGCTGGAAATTTTCTATTAACTGAAGCATTACGTGGCGAAGGTGCCATTTTACGACGTCCTGACGGTAGTCGATTTATGCCAAGTTTTGATGAACGAGCGGAACTTGCACCACGTGACATAGTAGCCCGCGCCATCGATTTTGAAATGAAGCGTCTTGGTGCTGATTGTATGTATTTAGATATCAGCCATAAGTCTGCTGACTTTATCAAACAACACTTCCCTAATATTTATGAAAAAACTAAATCTTTAGGTATCGATATTACCAAGCAACCTATGCCTGTTGTGCCTGCCGCACATTACACTTGTGGTGGTGTCATGATTAATAAGCAAGGTAAGACAGATATAAATAACTTATATGCTATTGGCGAAGTCGCTTATACCGGTTTACACGGCGCGAATCGTATGGCCAGCAATTCACTATTAGAATGTTTGGTATTTGCACGCGCAGCCGCTTTAGATATCGAGCATCAAATTGATCCTTATCAAAGTATTGTCGAACTGCCTGATTGGGATGAAAGTCGCGTAACAAATTCTGATGAAGAAGTGGTAATTCAACACAACTGGCATGAACTACGATTATTTATGTGGGACTATGTTGGTATTGTTCGAACGACAAAACGTTTAGAACGTGCTTTGCATCGTGTTGAATTATTACAACAAGAAATCGATGATTATTATCAAAACTTCCGTGTGAGTAATAATTTATTAGAATTAAGGAATTTAGTACAAGTTGCTGAATTAATTATTAGATGTGCCATGGAACGTAAAGAAAGCCGAGGTTTACACTACACTCTTGACTATCCAGAGTTAAGTGAAGTAGCTGTTTCGACCATACTAAAACCATAACATCGAGCTTTTATATTCAGGTTTCAGTCGTATTATTTAATTTCAAAATAATACGACATAATCTAGAATATTGTTTTGGTGACAAACTTGTTTTGAAAATAAAATATGTGGGTTGAGATAACTTTATGAGTAACGTTTTTAATAGATTCTTTCCAAGCGATTTTTGACTTCCAGCAGGTTTCTCTTCAAACACTAACCAACAGCCCCAAAAGCCAATTCTGCTAGTAACACTTAATTGTTTTTTGTCATCAGCTGAAAACTGACATTCGCCTAAAAGATTAATCGTGAAACTGTTTGGCTGAGTATAGATCCAACGCATAAAATTAAACTTATTATTCGCTTTATTTATATCAATATTAAACTTTAACTCGCTTGAGGATAAATTGCACCATGGCGTTAAGTTCTTCGTTCTCACAAATTTCATGCCCCATAAACCAAGCAAACAATACCGGATCTTCCTCTTCCAATAAGCGTTCAAACACTTGCTTATCTTTTAATGGAAGTAAATCATAAGCGTCTTCTACGAAAGGCATAAAAAGTACATCTAATTCGAGCATGCCACGTCGGCAAGCCCATCTTAAACGTGGTTTATTATCGGTTAATGACATATAACACCAAGTAAAATAAAATCTGCGCTTATTCTAACAAAGTCGTTTACCATTACAATATTGTTTATCAAATCTAGAAAAATAAAGTAACGAATCTACTGTTCACCTTGAATTTTTCAAGAAAGTCCTCATTATTGACCTTAACGATAAAACAACAATGCTAAATTAATTATGACAACCTCTGTTGAAAGTACCTTACCTAATTACGATAATCTGCCTGATGCATTTGCCATTAGTTTAGCTGAATATGGCACAATTGCTTTACATGGAGAAGAGCAAAGTAAATATTTGCAGGGACAAGTCACTTGTGATGTAAATACGCTTGAAGATAACAACTTATTACTGGGTGCTCATTGCGACGCGAAAGGCAAAGTTTTTTCAGTATTTCGATTAATTAATCGTCAACAAAAACACTTAATGTTGCAACCTACTGCAAGTATTAGTTCATCATTAGCTGAATTGAAAAAATTTGGTGTATTTGCCAAGGTTACTATTGAACAAACGACAGGGTTAGCGTTTTATGCCATTGCAGGTAAAAATGCTACAGAAATTTTACATCAACAGTTTGTTGAGCTACCTAATAGCCTAACCCCAGTTTTACAAGTTGGTAGTACTACCATTGTTTACTTAGCCGGAAAATTGAAACGTTATCTCATTATTGATGAAGCATCGATTGTAACAAAAATCGTCAATGACTTTTCATTGGCAATATATTCACAAGCGCTTTGGGATTTAATTGAAATTAACGAAGGCTTTCCATTATTAGCACCAGAAACAGTTTCTTCTTACGTTCCACAAATGCTGAACTTGCAAGCTATACATGGCATAAGTTTTACTAAAGGCTGTTATTTAGGGCAAGAAACCGTTGCTCGTATGCAATATTTAGGGAAGAACAAACGCGCTTTGTTTTCACTGAAAAGTAAGTCAGCGAATAATGATTCTATAAGCTTGAAAGCGGGTGATATTATAGAACAACAGCTAGGTGAAAACTGGCGAAAAGCGGGTGATGTTTTAGCGAGTTATGTAAGTGATGATGGCACTTATTATCTGCAAGCCGTTCTAGCAAGTGATATAGAAGCTATCACAAACTTACGTATCAAAAACCACGAAAACTCTGCACTAAGCTTAGTCGAATTACCTTACAATTTAGTAGAAAAATAGCTAACAAACATTTATTTCAAATTTAGGACATTTAATGAAAATTTCAGAAAACAAAGTTGTCGTATTGCACTATGCGGTATCGGACAGCGAAGACACTCTTATCGATAGCTCATATGATCACAGCCCTTTATCAATTATTCAAGGTAGTGGATATTTAATTCCAGGACTAGAAGATGCGTTAATTGATCATGTTGTTGGCGATAAGTTTGAAGTTGAAGTAAGTGCTGAAAATGCTTACGGCGATCGTCATGATGAGTTTGTACAAACTGTGCCAAAGAGCATGTTTGAAAGCGTTGAAGATTTAGCCGTGGGCTCACAATTACGTGCTACAACTGACGATGGCGAACAAACCGTTATTGTGATCGATGTTACAGATGATGAGATTACTGTTGACGGGAATCACCCGTTAGCAGGTATTGATTTAAAATTTGAAGTTGATATTTTAGAAGTTCGTGATGCAACAGAAGATGAATTAAAACATGGCCATGTTCATGGTGAAGGCGGCTGTGGACATACTCACGACTAAAGGCATCTAATAAATACTTAATGTAGGCATCTACTTTACGTTATTGATAAAAGCGAAATATAAATGATATTATATTTCGCTTTTTTGTTTCGTTCTTTATTCGTTATTAAAAATTCATGATACTGATAACTTTTTCACGCACTTCCTGATACCGAATATTTTCGCAGCAGCCAAAACCCGATAATTGTTTAACTTTGTTTCTACTAAAAAGAGGGACGGTTAATCCAGTTAAAAATCGGCACATTGTTTCCAACGATATGACACTTTTATTTTTCGTCGACATATGTTCAATGAGCGACGTTAATACTTCAAAGATACGGATATCATCAGGCCAAATTACATCCTGAGAATAACTTAACTTGACTTCTTTCCCACGACAAACCGAACAATGTCCACAATTTACAGGGGCATTCTGATCGTCAAAGTACCTAGATAAGTTATGACTTAAACAAATATCTAATTCGAAGAACCTCACAAGCGTGGCAATACGCTTTATTTCCTTTTCTTCTTTGTCTACAAAGTATTCATGCAATGATCTCGCTAACGTAGGTGAAGACAACAGCGTTTTATTAACACTATAGACTTCGGTGATTTTTTTTGTTTCCAGAGTAATCAATTGTTTTTCTTGTAAATACTCCAAAGCAACAATCACTCGGCCGCGATCACAACCATAGTGCTGAAACAATGCATCAAAGTCTGGTTCTCCCCATACTTTTTTAAAACCGCTGTATTTAAAAATAGTGGCCAAAAATTCTTTTCGTTCACCTTCAAACGAATCTAACACTTCATCTTTAGTGGTGGTAAATTTATATTTGAAATCTGCAAAGTATGAAAACAGAGGTTTAATAACGCCTTGTAGTTCCAACTGAACCAGTAAGGTTCTCATGGGTAATTGACGAATATTACTCGCATTAGACAAAGACAATCCTTGTAATTCCCATTTATCATTTTGACATTCTTGTTGAATGTTTTTTATCACCAGGTCAATACCACTCAATTCAGGCGTATCACCAAATACAAAATTTTCAACGGTATTTAACCCATCTAAATTCGCCAACGTAATACAATTGGACGGTAAACTGTCTCGCCCTGCTCGTCCTATTTCCTGACTATAGTTTTCAATGGATTTTGGTAAGTCATAATGTATAACAAAACGTATATCGGCTTTATCAATACCCATACCAAAGGCAATGGTCGCTACAATGATTTGTACTTTCCCTGACATAAAGTCTTCTTGGATTTCCTGTCGTTTTTCACTCATAAATCCAGCGTGATAAGGTTGAACACTCAAACCTTGCTGCGAGAGAAAGTTTGCCACATATTCAGCACTTTGCTGCAATGTCACATAAACAATGCCACAACCTGATTGTTCATTAATACTTTCTATAAGTTGCTGATTTTTAGCTTTTGTTGAAACTGCTAATATCGATAGATCTAAGTTTTGTCGATAGAACCCTGTTTGAACAATGTGCTCTGGTAAAATTGAAAATTTCGCTGCCATATCTTTCTTTACTTTTTTGGTCGCTGTTGCAGTCAATAAAAGTACGAGAGGAATATTTAGCTCTTTTCTATAATTGGGTAACTTTAAATAATCAGGACGAAAGTTATGCCCCCATTCAGAAATACAATGCGCTTCATCAACCACCAACATTGAAACATTCACTGCATCAATAAATTGTCTAAATCGCTCGTTTTTAAAGCGTTCTACTGACACCATAAGAATTTTAATTTTGCCAGAACGAGTATCCGCCATCACTTGTTGATTTTGCTGGGGCGTTAATGTTGAATCAATACTTGCCGCGGCAATTCCTTTGCTTGCTAAGAAAGCCAACTGATCTTTCATCAACGCCAGCAAGGGAGACACAACAATGGTCAAATGAGGAAGATGAATAGCCGCTAACTGATAACAAAGTGATTTACCTGAACCTGTAGGGAAAATTGACAAGGATGACTGATTATTTAACAGTTGTGTAATGGTTTGCTCTTGCCCGTGGCGAAAAGTATCGAAGCCAAATACTTGTTTTAAGGGTGACTTTAATTGTAAATCTGATGAGTTATTCAAGATAATCCTTAGGGAAGAGTTAACGAATGAGCAAGGCTAAATCAATCGTTCAGCAAGAAATATCAATGATACGCTAATTTTTGTCGTTAGACATTTTCCTGATAATAAAAAACGACAAACATTTGTTCATCGTTTTCATTCCAAACAAAAATTTGAAATTTCTATGAATAATATTCCGTTTCTATGCGCTCACAGTATTGAATTAAATTGTCATATTTTCTTGCTTGTTGGTTAAAGCTATTGAAAAAATCGACACTGATGAATTCACATAATGCAGCGTAAGCAATTGCATCAAACGAGCTAATTTTATCTCCAAAGAAATAATCACTTTCGCCTAATAATGCTGATAACGCTGAAAAGTGTTCATCTGCTATTGTTAATAGCTCAGTTTCACTATGGCGACCATATCCTTGCCTTCTCAGAGTATTCTTTACATCTTTGCGAATGATATTAGGCATGATCCATTTAAAAGGAATGGGAATTTGACTAAAAAAAGCATCTTTGAGTAAAGGCCAAGTATCATCTTTCATCCAACGAGAATAAACCAAACACCAATACAAACTTTCATCTAACGCTTTAGTAAATAGGGATGCTTGTGATTTTTGAGTTTCGTTTAAATGAACATCTAGTTTACTATCATACTTTTCAGTAAGGTACTTGAGAATAAAAGCAGAGTCTCCCACCTTGGTGCCATTATCGTCAATGAAAGGGAATTTATTTTTAGGTGATTTCTTTAATTGATTAAAATCTGCAATGTATTCAAAATCAATGCCTGATAATTTCAAAAACAAATCAACTTTAACAACAAATGGGCTGGCATCAATTACGCCAAATGCTTGTCCAAAACCATAGAGCTTTATCATTATTCATCCTTAAATTTTTATTCACAATTTGATTGATTAACTTTATAGCAACAGAATACACAAAAAAAATAGCACTGTAAATTAATACAGTGCCATTTTAGTTTTATGATTGTAAGCAAAAATCTCAGCTTACTTTATTGAAAAATAATAATGCTATTTATTGTTTTTCAGCAGCTATAACCGATATTTCAACGAGTAACACATCACGTGCCATTGAAGCTTCAACGCAAGCTCTCGCTGGGGCAAAGCCTTCAGGAACCCAGCTATCCCAAACTGCATTCATTTTTGAAAAGTCGGTCATCTCTTTTAAATATATCGTCGCAGATAAAAGATGTTCTTTATCACTGCCAGCTTGTTCAAGTAATTCATCCACTTTTTCTAACATTGAACTTGTTTGCTCTTCGATGCCTTTACTCGCATCCTTACAAACCTGCCCACATAAATAGATCACGCCATTATGTTTGACAATACGGCTCATTCTTGTTTTTGTCTCTTGTCTAGTAATCGTCATTTTTGTTCAGTAATTATTGATTTTGCTAAAGTATATACTTTAGCTATAAAAGAATGTAGGGCAAATACTGATACCATGAATAAACTTTGACCAATGAATATCAAAATAATGTTTATTCGTTAGATCTTGCAATTAAACATTCCCAAATAGCCTAATTAACGATAAAGTATTTAACAGATGAATACTTACAAAAGGAAGACTGATGAACATTAATCAGTGGGTTGACGAATTATTTGAAGTTTTCGATGTTGATAAAGACGGTGTTATTAGTCGTAGCGAGTTTGTTGAATTAATTGATTGCCTTTTACAGGATAAAGGTATCCGTATGTGCGAGACTATTTTTAATAAATTTGATGTCAATCATAGTAACTCTATCTCTAAAGACGAACTCAAAGCGATGGTGATTGAGTTAGCTTTATAATCCTCTTTCTCGAACTTTAAGATTTATTAAAATTTATTTTTCATAACTAAATTATTATATTTCGTCTAATCAAGAGCTTACTAAAGCTCTTTTTTTATATCTAAAATTCAATGGTCAGACCTCTTGTTTCAAATGTTATTTCTGTTATTATTTCGGTGTACACCTGTACACTCAAATAACTAATGAAAAATAGCAGGACAATAAATGACAAGCCAATCGAGCTACAGTACGAATGAAGAAATAGCCAATACCTTAACGCATGCTCTTGGTGCTATATTATCTGTAGTTGCCTGTTACTTGTTATTGAATAACGCTATTTCCGACAGTAGCACCATAAAAACAATAAGTTATGCTATTTACGGTACAAGTTTACTCTTACTATTCACTGCTTCCACTGTCTATCATGCGGTTCAAGACAGCGAGAGAAAAAAACTTTTCAAATTACTCGACCACTGCGCCATATATTTACTCATAGCGGGAACTTACACACCACTTATGATGATTGCTTTAGATAATCAGCTTGGCATGATCATGCTTTCTGTCATTTGGGCGTTGGCTATATTAGGCATTTTTTTCAAATTGAAATTTGGCCATCGTTTCAAAAAAACATCTCTAGTAACTTATTTAGGTATGGGATTGATATCGATAACGATTATCGATCAATTACATGAAAAGCTATCAAGCCAAGGGTTAACGTTGCTTGCTTTAGGTGGCGCTATTTATTGTTTAGGTGTTATTTTTTACGTGAATAAACGTATTATTTTTAATCATGCTATTTGGCATCTATTTGTGCTCGGTGGAGCAATAAGCCACTTCTTCATGATTTATTTATACGTTGCGATTTGACGTCGAACATCACGAGGATAATTTCTCCAACCCGCAACATTCCATGTTAATTGTCCATCGACCTGAGGAAAGCGTAACGCTGTAAATGGAATACTCATTTCTACCACG
>Ga0233426_10002500_pt1 | contig 15297 bp, 14 predicted proteins | sample SI_118_April2016_6_FD_179875 | JGI IMG/M metagenome (GOLD analysis project Ga0233426, IMG submission 179875) | Seawater microbial communities from Saanich Inlet, British Columbia, Canada - SI_118_April2016_10_MG | ecosystem: Environmental > Aquatic > Marine > Inlet | place: Canada: British...
CTCGTTGATAAAATCTAACCATTGCTGCTTAGTGGGCTTATTCATTATTGACTCCAGTAGTAAAGAGTCGGTAGGTTAAGTCAGAATTGGGGGTATTGTTAGAGTGTGGTTGGTTAGGCGCTTACAAAGCGACAGTGACTCGAATGACATCAGCGGTCGTGTCACTTTTAATAACCTTTGCCGACCAACCTGGCGCATTTTTACTAAACATGCCTACATAGTTATTTAATGCTGCGAGACCATTTACCGTTTCAGGCGTACGAGGATCATCGTACCGTATGGTTTCTGTCATAGAGTTGTTTATTTTGGTAAGTCGAAGTTCAGCATCCTCAATTTGCCATGCATCAAAAAAGTTTGTAATGCTATCTGACATATTCCCCTCCTAATTGTTAATCTTTATGTAACGCATATATTGTATTAGATGACAACTTAACACAATAAAAAAAACCACTTCAATGCGTTAAACCGTGTCTTTCTCCAACCTGTCTTTAAGTAATGTTTTAGATGTCAGTTCCGCATTCATAAACCAAAAAAGAGTAACAATACTAGGCGATGCTGTCTCTGCAATATGAGGTTGTTCTGTGCAAGAAAATAAAGTGGGTACCGGATCAAGTCCGGTACGACGATGTTTTTATTCGGTACGATGATGTTGAGTTTTTGGCTCGATGATATTGTTTTTTCTGTGCGGCGATGTTGTTGTGTCTGACATGACGATACCGGTGAACTTCGCATGGTGTTTGTATGTTATTCAAAGAGTGTTATGCAAAGTCCAGCCAGATAAAAACCTGCACACAATCTAATTGCGTGAAGGCTTATCAAAATATCGATTTTATGCTGCGATCAAAAAAACGCTTCCGTTAACTCACCATCACGCTCTCAACTAACGCTCTACATTTTCCTGTTTTTATCACGTCGCTAATCGCATTAATATCTGGTGAGAAATAGCGGTCTTGATCGTAAAAGCTGACGTGTTGGCGAATAAGGTCGTAAGCTTTTTCGACGTTGGTGGATGAGATAAGGGGGCGCCTAAAATCCATACCTTGTGCGGCGGCGAGTAGTTCGATGGCGATGATGCCGCGGGTGTTTTCGGCCATGTCGGCTAGGCGTCTCGCGGCGAAGGTGGCCATTGATACGTGGTCTTCTTGATTGGCAGATGTGGGTAAGCTGTCTACCGATGCAGGGTGCGCTAAGGATTTATTTTCTGACGCCAGCGCCGCCGAGGTGACTTGGGCGATCATAAAGCCGGAGTTTACGCCGCCGTTTTCCACTAGAAAAGGCGGCAGTTTGCTAAGGCTGCTGTCGATTAATAATGCCATGCGGCGTTCCGATAGCGCGCCAATTTCGGCGATGGCGAGGGCTAAGTTATCGGCGGCTAAGGCAACGGGTTCTGCGTGAAAATTGCCGCCGGAAATAATGTCGTCACCAAAAATTAACGGGTTGTCGGTGACGCCGTTGGCCTCAACTAATAAGGTGTCAGCGCTGTTGCGTATTTGATTAAGGCACGCGCCCATGACTTGTGGTTGGCAGCGGAGTGAATAAGGATCTTGTACTTTTTCGCAGCTTTGGTGCGAGTCACTAAACTCAGAGCGCTCGCCTAATAAATCACGGTACACGGTGGCCATATCGATCTGTCCTCGTTGGCCTCGTGCGGCATGAATGCGTGCATCAAAAGGGGAGCGACTGCCGAGTGCGGCTTCTACGCTCATGGCGCCAGCAATCGTACCTGCGGCTAAGACATCTTCCGCATGAAATAACCCTTCTAAGGCGAATGCGGTTGAGGCTTGTGTGCCGTTTAATAACGCTAGCCCTTCTTTGGGTGCAAAGGTGATGAGCGCTTGCTGGGCGATTTTCATGCCTTCTTCGCCGGTGAGTATTTCGCCGCGATAACGCACATGCCCTTCACCAATTAACGGCAAGCTCATGTGGGCGAGTGGTGCTAAATCGCCGCTGGCACCGACCGAGCCTTTTTTGGGTACGCAGGGATAGACTTCGGCATTGATCAGTGCGATTAGGGATTCAATAACGGATAAGCGAATTCCAGAAAACCCTCGTGCCAGTGAATTAATTTTAAGGGCGGTCATGAGGCGCACGGTATTATCATCCATCAGTTCGCCAATACCGGCCGCGTGAGATAACACAATAGAGCGTTGTAGTAAGGTCAACTCGGCTTCTTTGATACGCGTGTTGGCGAGTAAGCCAAAGCCGGTATTAATACCGTATACCACACGGCCTTCATCAATGACTTTTTGCACGGTCTTTGCCGATGCATGAATAGCGGCTTTGTTTTCTTCGGCTAGTGTGAGGGTGATCGCAGAGCGGCTAATATCACGCAATTGCGACAGGGTTAATTTGCCTGCTTGTAGTGTGAGCTGTTTCATTATTGGTTCTCCTGCGCGGTTAAGTCTAGCCCGGGTAAGTCTAGCTCGTTCTCTTGGGCGCAGCGCTTGGCGATATCGTAACCGGCATCGGCATGTCGCATCACGCCGGTGGCGGGATCATTCCATAGTACGCGACCTACACGTTGTGCGGCATCGTCGGTGCCGTCACACACAATGACTATGCCGGAGTGTTGGCTAAAGCCCATGCCTACACCGCCGCCGTGGTGAATACTTACCCACGTTGCACCGCCCGCCGTGCTTAGCAGGGCGTTGAGTAGCGGCCAATCCGATACGGCATCCGACCCATCTAGCATAGCTTCGGTTTCACGGTTAGGGCTGGCGACTGAGCCGGAATCAAGATGGTCACGACCAATGACCACCGGAGCAGACAACTCGCCGTTTTTTACCATGTCGTTAAATGCCAAAGCAATACGTGCACGATCTTTTAAACCGATCCAGCAAATACGTGCCGGTAAGCCTTGGAATTGAATGCGTTCTCGCGCCATATCTAACCACTGATGTAGGTGCGGATCATCAGGGATGAGTTCTTTTACTTTTTGATCAGTCTTGTAAATGTCTTCGGGGTCACCAGACAAGGCTACCCAACGGAATGGCCCAATGCCTTCACAAAATAGCGGGCGAATATACGCGGGTACAAATCCGGGAAAGTCGAAGGCATTTTTGACACCTTCTTCTAGTGCCATTTGGCGAATGTTATTGCCGTAGTCTAGTGTCGCTGCACCACGCTGTTGTAGTGTGAGCATGGCTTGTACTTGTGCCGCCATGGATTTTTTGGCGAGGCTGACAACATTGGCTTCATTTTCTTGTCTGGCAGCAATGGCCTGCTCCATACTCCAGCCTTGTGGTAAGTAACCGTTTAATGGGTCGTGCGCAGAGGTTTGGTCGGTGACCACATCGGGAGTGATATTGCGCTCGACCAGTTCACTAAATACATCAGCGGCGTTACCTAATAAGCCAATAGAAACGGAGATATTGTCTTGTTTGGCTTGCTCTATCATCGCCAGTGCTTCATCCAGCGTGTGGGCTTTTTTGTCAACGTAGCGAGTGGCTAAGCGAAAGTCGATACGGCTTTCGTCGCACTCTACGGCAATCATCGAAAAGCCTGCCATCGTCGCGGCTAAGGGTTGTGCGCCACCCATGCCGCCTAAGCCGCCGGTGAGAATCCATTTGCTGCTGGCGTTACCGCTAAAATGTTGTTTGGCTATCGCCACAAAGGTTTCGTAGGTGCCTTGCACAATGCCTTGGCTGCCAATATAAATCCAGCTGCCTGCGGTCATTTGCCCGTACATGGCGAGGCCTTTTTTATCCAGCTCGTTAAAGTGTTCCCAGTTCGCCCAGTGGGGCACAAGGTTAGAGTTGGCAATCAGTACGCGGGGGGCGTTTTCGTGGGTTTTGAATACGCCGACGGGCTTGCCTGATTGAACGAGTAAGCTTTCGTCATTTTCTAAACGTTGCAGGACGTCGATAATCTTGTCATAACATGCCCAGTCGCGTGCAGCGCGACCAATGCCGCCATATACCACTAGGTCTTCTGGGCGTTCTGCGACTTCGGGGTCTAAGTTGTTCATTAGCATGCGCATAGCCGCTTCGGTTTGCCAGCTTTTGCACTGTAATGTGTTGCCGCGAGGGGCTTGAATGAGTCGGTTGGCATCATGTCTTGGGTCAATCATTGTCGTCACCTTTGATTACGTTCTAGAGTGTTAGAATGATTTTTGAAGGGTGCTAAATAGACGCTTTTCAAAAAACGGATGGATAGTAAATCTGCTTATGTGTACGGATTTATGTGTGAGCCTGTTTCTGTCATGGCTTACGTTATTTGCTGAGTTACTCGGTATTTATGGATGGAAAATTTACGTGTCCGCCCAATTGATATCGGTGTCCGGGGTGTGTTAACACTGCATAGCTCACCATGCCTTCGCTCGACCAAGTGCGCCGCTGTATTTGTAAGCAAGCCTGGTTAAATGGAATGTGTAAATGATGCTGAATATCGCTGTCGGGTATCACTGCTTCTACCACGTGTTCCGCTTGGGTTAGCGGCGCGACTTCGCAAAGATATGCGTGGCTGGTGATGGCTGCAAAATCTTGCTGTAAATAATTGGGGGCGAGTTGCGGATTAACGTAACGGTCTTCCAGTTGCAGTGGTCGTTGGTTTTCTAAATGGCAGATACGGCTGTGGAAAAGTACATCGCCTACCGCAATACTAAAGTGCTCGGCGAGAAGTGTGTCTGCAATGACTTCGGTTAATGTAATGACGCGAGAAATATGGCTGTGGTTTCGTTCTTTGATTTCGTCCGCAATATTTTTAATTTCTAGTAGTGACGATTGGGTTTTTAATCGCGCAACACAAGTCGCCACGCCTTGAGAGCGTTCTAATATACCTTCTTGTGATAGCTCGTCTAGCGCCCGCCGCGAAGTCATACGGCTGACAGAGAAGAGCTTCGCTAGCTCGTTTTCAGAAGGAACAGGGTGCTGCTCCTGCCATTCGCCAGAGTCTATTTGATTAAGAATATAGGCTTTTATTTGCTGAAACTTACTCATTGCCATAATGGTTACTACTTAATTAGAGATAATGATTGCTTGTATATACAAGTTGAGGCATTATGTTGGCATAACTTGCTTGTATATACAAGCGGGTGTGTAATAAATTATCATCGTCCTTTCTAGTTATTTTAGGCAGTATTGCTGATATTTGTACTGTGACGAAAGTAAATGAATAAAAAAGTGATTAGCTGTAAATGATTTTGTAGCAATCGACATGCAAATCCATATGAGAAGGGTGATATGAACAAGAGTGTGATGAGTGCAGACCTAGTGCTGACAGAGGCGACTATTGCGACAATGGACTCAGATGATGATGTAGGTGTCGATGGTCTGGGCATTATAGACAATGCGGCATTGGTTATTAACGATGATGTTATTGTGTGGGTGGGAAAGCAAAAAGATCTTCCCCCTGTATGTGACGCCGCGGTAATCGAATCATGTGCTGGGCAATGGCTCACGCCGGGCTTGGTAGATTGCCATACCCATTTAGTGTTTGCCGGTAATCGTGCGGATGAATTCGAGCAGCGCTTACAGGGTGTGAGTTATGCCGACATTGCTAAGCAAGGTGGAGGCATTCAGTCGACCGTTAAAGCGACGCGTGCAGCATCGGAATCGGCTTTATTTGATCTGGCTTTTGCTCGTGCATCGGCCATGAGTCGGCAAGGTGTGACCAGCATAGAAATTAAATCGGGTTATGGTTTGGATGTCGAGACGGAAGTAAAAATACTCCGCGTGGCACGTGCACTCGAAGCGGCATTACCTCTTACGATCAAAACCACTTTTTTGGGTGCTCATGCTTTGCCTGCTGAATATGCCGGTAGGGCAGACGATTATATCGCCTATGTATGTAATGAGGTGCTACCGCAAATAGCGGAAGAAAAATTAGCGGACGCCGTAGATGTATTTTGTGAGTCTATCGGTTTTACCACCGCGCAAACTGAGAAAGTATTTCAGGTGGCGCATGGCTTAGGTTTACCTGTAAAGCTTCATGCGGAGCAGCTCTCAAATATTGGCGGCAGCGTGTTAGCGAGCCATTATCAGGCTTTATCGGTTGATCATATAGAGTTTCTAGACGAAGCCGGTGTGAAAGCGATTGCAGCCAGCGACACCGTGGCAGTACTGTTGCCGGGTGCTTTTTATTGCCTGCATGAAACCCAAAAACCACCTATAGAATTACTACGAAAATATAAAGTGCCAATGGCTGTCGCTACTGATTTTAATCCCGGTTCTTCACCGATAGGCTCGTTACCATTAATGATGAACATGGGATGCCACTTATTTGGTTTAAACGCGCAAGAATCTTTAACTGGCGCGACTATTAATGGAGCAAAAGCTTTAGGTGTTGATGATGTCGTTGGCTCGTTGGCAGTGGGAAAGCAAGCGGATATAGTGAGTTGGAATATCGATCACCCGCGTGATTTAGTTTATCAGTTTGGTTTGCAGCCGGTGCATAAAATGTGGAAAGCAGGGAAGGTGATTATTTGAAGCTGATCTGTTGAAAAATCATTAGACGATAGAAAAACACTGCTTCTATGTATTGGTATACATTATTAACGCACATCAATAAATAGAGGCAGCAAAATAGACTAATGAAGCTATTGCTTTCGTCAAATCATTTAACGCAAAAAATAAATCTATTTAGCCTGTTAATCAGTGTAAACACTAGTAAGAGTTTTTTATTGATTGGTTTTTATAAAAAACCAATCGATTTTACTTATGCGCTTTAATAAACGCGCAACTTAATTCCGCCAGTGTTTGCCCTACCACACGCTTGCCTGCTTGCTCGCCAGCGGGATGTCGGCTGGGTGCGCCTTCGGCTAAATGAAGGTATTGCACTTTGGGTAGTGCCGCCATTTGATGAACATAATATAGGACATCATCTAACGACACACCTGCTCGGGTAATGGCGCTGCTCGGCATTTCGGTAATCGCATCAACATCCACTTCTATACCAATGGGCGATGAAGCGGCTGTTAAATAATGCTGTATCTTTGTTATGCACTCATCAAAGGTGATTTCTTTTCGCCAAAATATTTGTTGCATACTGTAAAAAGGAAACTGCAGTTTTTTGAGCGCATTCAAGGCGTCGGTAGAATTTTTTTGTTCGTGCAGTCCTAGTACACTATAGCGTTCAAGATGACCTTCGTTGTGAGCGTAATGAAATGGATTGCCGCTATGGCGGCCTTCTAATGCGCGAAAATCTGCATGGGGGTCAAGATTGGTCACTGCCATGGCTTGTTGTTTGACTTCTGCGCATGCCTTAATAATCGGGTAGGCATTATTATGACCGCCGCCAATAACAATAGGGATTAATCCGGCAGTAAATATTGACGATAGCGTGTGATGTACTCGTTGATCTAGTTGTTCGCATAATTGTTGTTGATGCGTATGTGATGTATCTGATAATGATGCGCGCATTAAATCATCGCAATCGATATGGCCTAGCAATAAAATATTATCGCCTGATAAAAATTCATTGCTTTGTAGATTTAAAAAATACGTGAGGAATGCGTCCCAACCTTTTTCTGCGCCCGCGTATCCGTGGTTAGCGATAGGGCCAATACTTTCTGGAATGCCAATGAGTGCAAAGCGGTAACCTTGTTGACTGGCGGTTAAAATGTCTTCGGCAGTATTGGCTATCCCCACTCTTTGTCCTAACTTCTCTTCACCTGCTCGCGTTGTGGTGTAATGGTCGAGCTGTTGTTGCGTGAATAGTGATAGTTTTTGAAAAGAGTGTTGCATGATGGACTCATGATATGGGATGAATGATGGGTAAGTGGTGGATGAAGTGGTGAGCGAATTAAATCCCCATTTCTTTACGCAGTTTTTCCATGCGTTGAATGTTTTCTTCTTTGCTTAAAGCTTCTTCGGGTTCTTTTTCTGAGTGAGATGATTTGATTTCTTCAAATTCTTCTCCGTCCATAATACGCTGACAAAGCTTGTCATAATGCGATCTGAATATGGGGTAAGCAATTTTTTCTGTATTGTGTGCAAGAAAATGCCAGCCAGCTTCTTGTCCTGCATAATAAACAATACGATGGCTCCAAGAAACGTCTGTTTTTGGTGATCGTGCGTTGCAGGCTTCTACATAAGCGCTATGCACATCAGTTAAATTAAAATTGCTGACTTTTTGGCAACATTTTATCATTCTGTTTATTGTAGGCAAAAATTCAGATGTTCTTATTGCTTCTTTAGCACCGAGCAATAGTATGTTCGAACTAAATCTATGTAAACTGTCCAGCCATAGTCTTTTAGCTTGAAACTCTAACTCTTCATCTTTAAATGCTTTGTAATATTGATTGTTATAATTGATGCTAAAAAGAGTAAATATTTGATTGATAGCATCTATTAGCTCAGTTGGTATTTCTTTTTTAGTTTGCCCAGCTTCGGTCTGTGAGTCTTTCGTGTAGCGGGATATCTCTTGTGCTACGTGGTTGATTGTCGTTTTGCTGTCTTTCATAATGTTGTTTCCACTGGTGTTTTACGTGGCGCAAGAAAATATTATCCCAGCTATGCATGGGTTGTGCGCGGTTGCGCCAATATAAAATAAATTCATCGACTTGTTGGTGAATAAAATCTAGCTCGATATTAGAGTGTACGGTTAAAATCTCTAAGCAATCCGCAGAAGGTTTCCAGTTTTCTCTGATGAGTTCTGGGTGTTTGTTTTGCACCACGCCGGCCTGTACAAATCGCCATTGTTGAATAATGTGCTCGGCAAATAATGTGCCCCACTCAGAATGCAGCGCGCCTTTTTCTATCCATTTATGAATAAATTCGGGAATGCACTCATCAATAAACGATAGATCGATCCCTTGGCTGGTACTCAAATAGGTCAACGTGTGTTGGTCGGGCTTCCAGTCGGGTTGCATGGAGGTAATATTTTTCTCGCCGATATATGGAGTATCGTGTCGCCTTATATCCTCTTTTAACCATGAGAAAAAAATCATATCCCAATTAGCGCTTTTCTCTCTAGAGCGTCGATGATGTAGACAAAAGCGTTGTATAGATTTTTGTACAAAACTATTGGGAATGTTTTCTTGTACAATTTGTTGTTGCAGGTTTTCGCTCGGTTGCCAGTGGTCAGGCAGCGTGGTGGCGTTGCTGGTTTTAGCAATATGCTTTTGCCACTTTACTTGTAGTTGGCTGATAAACTTTGCACCCCACGTGCGATTCGTTTCGCCGCGCTCGCGCCAGTAATGTACAAATAAGGGTAGTTGCTCGCGCACAAAATGTTGTGGAATGTTCAGTTGGGATAGCATGCCCAAGGTGTCTTTGTCGGGCTGCCAATTAGGTGGTAGCAATGTCGCACCCTGCGAGGCTTGTCGATGCTGTTGCGGTCTTTGTGACGGCGCTTGGTTGGTTAACGCATCGGCGCTGTTGCTTGTATTGTTGTTACTTGTATTAATGCGAGTTTGGGTGGTTTGGGATAAAGTCGATGATGATGATGGTTGGCCTTGTACTTGCTCAATCGCTTGTTTGTTAAAGGCAAATTTTAATACTTGGCTTTGACCATAAGGTGCCGACAACAACAATATAATCCCCACATCGCGTAAACGCTGGGTGACACGTTGAATATCTAAGTCATCCCAGAATGGCATATGGCGGGCAAGCTGTTCACCGGTAAGTTCATGCCAAACATAACCACGGCTTTCTTGGCCGGATTGTAGGCTAGTTAACTCGTCTAATAACGACAGCAGCACCGACTCTTCTAAGCCTATGGTAGCTGCGAGTGACGGGAAAACGAGTAGTGGTCTTTCAGGGATTAAGGATGACATTTTTCTATTCTATCATCACCGGTCTGGTAGGGTATATGGGAAAATCATCTCTGGCTAAGCCATGGGCGATAGCTAGCAAGACAGGTAGCGAGCGTGATAGAGTAAACGGATAACAAGCTCGCTCAGCGCTTAATAATAAGTACTAACATGAGTGGCTATATTAACCACATTAACCACAAGCTTGTCGGTAAGGTATTAGGTGGTGCGTATCATTCACCTCCTTCACTATAAACCGCTATCAGCAGCGATTAACCACGATTAACCATCCCAAGGATTATATGACCATGAAAAAACCTCTTATTTGCGCCTTAACCATTACGCTTGTTGGCGTCAGCTCACTGAGTTCATATAGTCATGCTAGTTGGTTTGATAAAATCAAAGAAGTGGTGGGCAATAATGTGTCTACCGAGCAGGTTGAATCGGTCGTTAAGAGCGCAACAGGGGAGTCAGCAAGTCTATCAACCGAAGAGATTAGCGCCGCTTTTAAGCAAGCCTTGGAAATAGGCAGCAAGAAGGTCGTTGACCAGTTAGCGGCAGCGAATGGTTTTAATGGTGATTCGGCGATCCGCATACCGTTACCAGAAAAGATGCAAACCGTTAAAAAGTGGTTAGGTAAAGTGGGTATGGGTGATCGTATGGATGACTTGGAGGTCAGTTTAAATCGCGCCGCAGAGAATGCGACTCCGAAGGCGAAAGCCTTGTTTGTGAATGCGATTAAAGCCATGTCGTTCGATGATGTGCGTAATATTTACAGTGGCGGTGATAATGCAGCCACTGAATACTTTCGCGAAAAAATGACACCTGAACTGAGTAAAGAAATGGAACCGCTCGTGCAAAATAGCTTAGCGGAAGTGGGTGCGGTTAAATTGTATGACGATGTGATGGGCGACTATAAAAATATTCCTTTCGTACCCGATATAAAAGCAGATTTAGTGAGCCACGTGGTCGATGGCGGTTTAGACGGTATTTTTCATTACCTCGCCCAAGAAGAAGCGGCTATTCGTCAAAACCCCGTTAAACGAACCACTGAATTGTTAGAGCGCGTGTTTGGTGCGGAATAAGCGCTGGATATAATCATTAACTAGGAGAATCATCGTGGTGATCAAAATGATAAGACACAGTATAGTGAGTGTATTAGCGATAAGTTTGTGTTGGGCGAGCAGCGCTTTTGCTGAAACCCCGCAACCACAAGTAGCGCAATTATTTGTGCGGGGTGAAGCGCAATTAATGGTGCCGCCTGATCAAGTGTCGGTATCGTTGGGGGTGACCACAGAATCGGCCACGGCAAAGAAGGCGGTTGCTGCTAACACGCGAAAAATGAATTCGCTAATGAATGCCTTGGCTAATCTTGGTTTGAGTGATAGCGATTATAAAACGCAAAATTTTCAAGTGCAGCCCGTGTGGTCTTCTCGCCCTAAAGGCGCGGGCAATAGTTGGAAAGCGAGTATTGTGGCTTATCGTGTGACCAATACTTTATATGTTACTACCTTAGAGTTAGATCTTATCGGTGACATCATCGGCGCATCAACCGAGGCCGGTGCGAATCAAGTGAACTCGGTGAGTTTCAGCTTGTTTAACGCCCGACAGTATCGTCAGCAAGCTATCACCCAAGCCATGGAAAACGCGCGAGCGGATGCCGAGGTATTAGTGCTTGCCAGTGGCGACAGAATTAAGCGTACGCTATCGCTCAATCTAGGGAATGCTTCTGCATCTAAAGAGCGAGTGCAGATGAAAACCATGGCAAGAAGCAGCCTGATGGCAGACTCTGCCGCCTTCGAGCCACCGCCTATCAGTGCCGGCGATATTACCGTTCGTGCATCGGTGTCGGTGACTTATGAATTAGAAAGCCCTTAGAAGACGCTTTAAAAGTCATTAAATAACGAGAACAAAACAATATGAATAACGACGACGATATCGTCTATGGTTTACACGCAGTACAAGCGCTAGTGGATGGGTCGCCTCAACGTATTCAAACCTTATGGTTGTTGAAAGGGCGTAATGATCAACGTTTGCAGTCTATTCGTTCGGTGGCAGAAAAGAGTCGTATTACGGTACGCACGGTGGCTCGTGAAAAGCTGGATGGGATGGTAGAAGGTAATCACCAAGGAGTGATTGCTTCGGTGGTGAATGTCACGGAGGTTTACGATGAGGATTATCTTAAAAGCCGTCTGCCGAAAATGAAAGAGTCGGGCACTGTCCCGTTTATTTTGGTCTTGGATGGCGTCACTGATCCGCACAACTTAGGTGCTTGCCTGCGCTCTGCCGAAGCCGCCGGTGTACAGTTTGTGATAGTGCCAAAAGATAATTCTGCTTCGCTCACCCCCACCGTAGTTAAAGTGGCCTGTGGCGCTGCCGAAGTGTTGCCCTTGGTGCGCGTGACTAATTTATCTCGCACTTTAGAGTGGTTGCAGTCGCAAGGTGTTTGGCTTGTGGGCGCTGCTGGCGAAGCGGAGCAAGATCATTATCAAATGAATTTAACTGGGCCGTTGGCGATTGTGATGGGCGCTGAAGGCAAAGGTTTGCGTCGCCTGACTCGCGAACGTTGTGACTCGCTGATTCGCATCCCTATGATGGGCGAAGTGAGTAGCTTGAATGTATCGGTCGCGTCGGGTATTTGTTTGTTTGAGGCTTTGCGTCAACGGAGTGTAAAATAAACTTGTTTAGTTAGCTTTGACCAGCAAAGGTCAACTCAAGGATTTGTAGGGCTTTTTTGCGGTCGACTTCAGAAAGGGTTTCAACAAAATCGACGATGTTCTGTGTGGATTTGCGTAATCGCTTGGGGTTGTACTCTGGGCTATCTTCTTCTATCCCGTAATAAATGGGCTGGCCTTTACCTTGCAATAACCAGTCGATAGACACCCCAAATATTTCGGCCATATTTAATGCCATTGCCATGCGGGGAAGCTTTTCACCGTTGCGGTAGCTCCATATCATCACTTCACTGACACCGATCAGCTTACCCAGAGCTTTCTGGGTGCTTTCTACGCCGGATAAGGCGACTGCGTGATTAAAACGCTTTGCAAATTCTGGATGTTTCATGGTGCTAATTTATCCACAAGTTACTTAATCTGCAGCTATTCGATTGAGTTTCTACAAGTTATGGTGTCAGTCACTTTCCTCTATTTTGTCGCCTAAATCAACATTTTGCTGTTGGCGGGTGTTTTACTATGTGTCGCTTTAAGGTTTTTTTCGTCTTTTTGAGAGATACCTGACGGTTAAATATAGCGTATTGAAGCAGTGTTATTAAATATAGAAGGTTGAGCCTTTAGATAGCTAAAAGTTGTGTTTTAGGTGGGATGTATTGATGAAGCTTCAGGTTACGCCCGGCACAGCATTTTTGCTTTCGGGTTTGTAATTAATTGTCGCGAGATTAATCGCGACAATCAATTTACTAGCTGAATGAATGGGCGAAGCTAGAATAAGCAGTTGATTAAAATGCCGCTTGATAAATAGCTAATGCATCCGCTTCGCTTACAGGGCGAGGGTTGTTCATTAGCAGACGTTCTTGCTTCATCGCATCGCTAGCCAGCTTGGGTAAGTCGGCTTCTGGTACTTTCATGTCTTTTAGCGTGTTGGGCAAGCCAAGGTCGACAATCAGTTTCTCTATATGAGTAATCAATGCATTTGTTACCGTGTCGTCATCACCTTCCACTGCATGTCCCATAATAAAGGGGGCAAGCTCAGCGTATAGCGTTTTTGCTTCGACAGCATTGAAGCGCATCACGTAAGGCAGTACTAGTGAGTTACTTAAGCCGTGGGGAATATGATAGTGGCCGCCCAAAGGGTAAGCCAGTGCATGAACGGCGGCGACTGGTGCATTAGCAAAGGCTTGGCCTGCTAAGCATGCGCCGAGTAACATCGCTTGTCGTGCTTCTACATTTTTGCCGTCGTGGGTGGCAGTCATTATGTTTTCGCTTAATAGGGTTAATGCTTGTTTGGCGAGCATATCGGCATAGGGGTTTTTAAGGCGAGCGCTGGTGTAAGCTTCGATAGCGTGTACCATCGCATCCACGCCAGTTGCGGCAGTAATATGTGGTGGTAAGCCCAAGGTTAATTCGGCATCTAGTAGCGCAACGTCTGGGTAGAGTTGTGTAGCGACAACGCCGGCTTTGGTGGTTTCGCCTGTAGTCACAATAGCTACTGCAGTAACTTCTGAACCCGTGCCTGCAGTAGTGGGAATTAAGATCAGCGGTAAGCGCTGACCTTTGGCATTGCCTACACCGTAAATATCGTCAAGGGCTTCTCCTGATTTTGCCATCAATGCGACTAGCTTTGCGGTGTCCATTGAGCTGCCGCCTCCAAAGCCAATCACGCCATCATTGCCGCCAGCTTTCAGTACGTCTAATGCTTTATAAATAATGGCTTCTGGTGGATCAGCGACAACATCGGCGTAGCTGTCGTAACTCATGTCGCCTGCTTTCAAGGCTTCTTCTAGTTGCGCCATTAGGCCAACGCTAACAATGCCTTGGTCGGTGACGACTAAGGGTTTGCTGATATGGTTTTGGCGGCAAATATCGGCGATGTTTTTTAGTGCGCCAGATTCGTTGATAATTGATTTGGTGGTGTTAAACACGAATGGTTTCATAAGTGGGTGGATCCTTGTATAGAGGTCAGATTATGAGAGTCAAAATTAAAATCAAACGTTTAGTTATTGTTAGTTGGTATTGTTAATTAATATTATGCCTAGTGCTATACCAGATGTTACAGGAAATACTATGCGAGAATAGCGGCTGCATATAAATAAATTATGACAAAAATGGCATGATGGGCCTCTTGCTATTGCTCTTTGTCATTGCTGCTTTTTCGTCACACTTTTTTTATTGAACATGCTGTACAAATACTCTACAATTCGCGCCCCTTGTTTTTGTAATTTTTTGGAAGTAGCAATCACAAGGTTTATGTTGGGGACGAATCATGACTGAATCAACCCCGTGTTCCTTGCTTTACTTATGTTTGTCATCGTATTAGATGGCCATTGAGGAAGCATTCACCCGTAAGGAAAAGATATGCGTCATTACGAAATTATATTTCTTGTGCACCCTGATCAGAGTGAACAAGTTGCTGGTATGGTTGAGCGTTATACTGCTTCAATCAACGAAGAAGGTGGACAAGTTCACCGTTTAGAAGATTGGGGCCGTCGTCATTTAGCCTACTCAATCAACAAAATCCATAAAGCTCATTACATTTTAATGAATGTAGAGTGTAGCGATACTGTATTGAACGAATTAACCACTACGTTCCGTTATAACGATGCGGTGTTACGTCACATGGTTATTCGCACAGATGAAGCGGTTGTTGAAGAATCGCCTATCATGAAAGCAGAAAAAGAAGGTCGTGAGCGTCGTACGCGTCGCGAAGAGCGTTCTGAGCCAGCTCAAGAACAAAAGAAAGAATCATCAGAAGCTGCAGCAGCATCTGATACAGCAGGGGAGCAGGAATAATATGTCACGTTTTTTCCGTCGTCGTAAGTTTTGTCGTTTTACTGCTGAAGGCACTAAGCAAATCGATTATAAAGATTTGGAAACCTTAAAAGCCTATATTTCTGAAACAGGTAAAATCGTTCCTAGCCGTATTACCGGTAC
>Ga0233426_10002504_pt1 | contig 15280 bp, 13 predicted proteins | sample SI_118_April2016_6_FD_179875 | JGI IMG/M metagenome (GOLD analysis project Ga0233426, IMG submission 179875) | Seawater microbial communities from Saanich Inlet, British Columbia, Canada - SI_118_April2016_10_MG | ecosystem: Environmental > Aquatic > Marine > Inlet | place: Canada: British...
ACATGGTATGTAACCTTGCAGCTCAAGCAGGGGTAAGGTATTCAATAGAAAATCCAAAAGCTTATATTGATTCAAATATAAACGGGTTTTTAAATATTTTAGAGTGCTGCCGACACCATAATGTAAAACGTCTAGTGTATGCTTCAAGCTCTAGTGTATACGGTAATAGTAAACAAACACCTTTTGAGGAAAAAATAAATGTTGATAAACCCATAAGCTTGTACGCAGCAACAAAGAAGTCTAATGAATTAATGGCACATTCTTATAGTCATTTGTACAATCTAGAAACGATTGGATTACGTTTTTTTACTGTATATGGTCCATGGGGGAGACCAGATATGGCCATGTTTTTATTTACAGATGCTATTTTAAGTAAAAAACCCATACAAGTATTTAATAATGGAGCACTTTCCAGAGATTTTACTTTTATAACAGATATTATAGATGGAGTTATTAAAACACTATTAAATGAATCCAGTAATACAAGTTTGTATAAACTTTATAACATTGGAAATGGAAAACCTATTCAGCTATTAGATTTCATAGATGTATTAGAAGAAATTTTAAAAATCAAAGCATTCAAAAATATGTTACCAATGCAGGATGGGGATGTAAATAAGACATGGGCATGTACAAAATTGATTCAAAAAGACTATGATTATAAATCAATTACAACTATAAACACAGGTATTTCTAAATTCATTAATTGGTATCTAAACTATTTTAATATTCAACTATGAAAATTGTAATTATAGGAAATAATGATCACAAAGGAGGATTAATTGTTCATTATGAATACCTAGCTAAATTTCTTAAAAATAATAATTTTGAGTTATTTTGTATAAATATCAATAATAGTGGATATTCAATATTTGATTGCGAGGAAGTTAAAGAGTATTCTATTCCCTACAAACCTATTTCTATAATTGATAAAATTGCTAAACTGCTTAAAGTTTTAAAATGTAGTATAAGAATTAGGAAATTTGATCCAGATTTATATATATCTACAGGCTTAGGATATTCAAATATATTTATAGCTAAAGCCTTAAAATCCTCTACTTTTAAAATTCAACAAGAAGTCATTTTTGATGCCACTCTTGATAATTTTAGGAAGAACATAATCAAAACATTTGATGTTGTAGCAGTTCAAACTGAATCTATGATAGATAATTTTAAATTAAATGTTTCTAAAAATATTAAAGTTGAATATTTACCATGTTTTACTAGGTCAATGATTTCTCCCTCAAATTCAATCAATATTAAAAAAAATCATAATATAAATTTAAGTTATTTTGGTAGGTTAGCTCCTAACAAAGGTTTAACGGAGTTTTTAAAAAACACAAAAGAAATCTTGTTGTCTGAACAAATTACCCTTGATATTTATGGAAAAGGAAATGAATACACTAATATAAAAAATACAATTGAAAAATATTCATTAGGGCAAAATGTCAGATTAAGAGGATACTATTCAGACGAAGATTTTCCAAATTTAATTTACTCATATGATGCATTAATATTACCATCTCTTTATAATGAAGGTTTACCGCTAGTTTTATTAGAATCTATGTTTTACGGAAAGCCAGTTTTTGCTTCAAAAATGGGTAGTATACCTGAATTATCTAAAGAATGTCATGGAATTTATATTTCTGAATTTGATAAGCATAATCAAATAAAAAATTTTTCTGAATTTATTTTAAAATTAAGATCTAATTCCTTTGATTCTAAAAGTATTAAAAAAGTACATGATGAAAAATTTAGCAATCAATCTTTTGAAAAAGTATGGAAAAATATGTTAAAATCTCCTAAACAATATTTTAAAAACTAACTATGAAAGAATTTAGTTTTATAAGAAGCAAAAATATTTTAATCACGGGTGCGTCAGGCTTTATAGGTTATTATTTATCTGAACTTTGTATTAAAAATGGTGCAAATCTTTACGGAATAGATATAAATTTACCCAAAAACATTTCAATTTGGAAAGAGTTTATTCAAAAAGAATTGGGAAAAGATGCATTAGAATCCATAATGATAAATAACAATATCGACTATGTCTTTCATCTATCAGGTTCTGCATCAGTTGGTCTTTCTTTTAAAAACCCTTATGATGATTTTACATCTTTAGTACCTTCCACAATTTCATTATTAGTTTGTATTAGTAAATACTCTCCTGAAGCCAAACTTATTACATTTTCGAGTGCAGCTGTATACGGCAATCCAATATCATTACCAATTAATGAAGAAGATACAAAAAACCCTATTTCACCTTATGGTATTCATAAGTCTATAAATGAATCTTTACTTGAATCATATTCAAAGCTTTTTAAAATAGATTGTTCAGTACTAAGAATTTTTTCTGCCTATGGAGTAGGTTTGAGAAAACAATTGTTTTGGGATGTTATGAATAAATATAAAATTAATAATGAATATATAGAATTATTTGGGACTGGACTAGAAACAAGAGACTTTATTAGTGTTAATGATGTTGTTAGGGCTGGGTTACAGATCAGTAATATTTCTTGTAAGAATTATTTTAATGTTTACAATGTAGCAAATGGTGTTGAAACAACAATTAATGATGCTGTTAATCTACTCTTCTCATCTCTTAATTCGAAACCTAAAATTATATTTAAAGGACAAAATATGATTGGTAATCCATTGAATTGGAGGGCTAATATTGATAAATTATCTGCCACAGGTTTCAGATCAATGTATTCAATAAGTAAAGAACTTGATTATTATTTTAAATGGTTTATCAATTTAGATGCTAAATAATTCTATTGTTAGTAAAATTATTAGTGGAGCGTTCTGGACCCTGCTTCAAACTATTTCTCTCAAATTAATATCATTTGGAAGTCAAATTGTATTAGCATGGATTTTACTTCCTGAAGATTTTGGTAAAATTGCACTAGTATACACAATTACAAATATTAGTTCTTTAATGCAACAATTTGGTTTACAGGATGTTCTAATTAAACAAGGTAAATCTTTTAACTTATGGTATCCCTTATCATTTGGTCTAACTCTTTTTGTTTCAATTTTAAGTATTATAGCTGCACTTGTTTTTGGTTTTTTAGGGGGTTATTTTTATAATGATGTTATTATTTTTGAATTGGTATTAATTTTTGCTGTTTCTATTCCTTTTCAAGCACTTAGTCTTTTACCAGACACCAAAATGAAGATAGAATTAAAATTTAAAAAAATTTCTGTAATTAAAATTATTGAAATGCTTTTAATTCAATCAGGAATTGTTGTATTTGCATTAAATAATTTTGGTGTGTATAGTTTTGTAATTCCAATTTCAATAGTAGCAATTTTAAGATGTGTTTTTTTGTTTTTTTATACTAATTTAAAATTAGTTTATCCTAGTTTTAAAAGATGGAGATATTTAACTTATAATAGTTTACAGGGGCTTTTATTTGCTATTAGTTCTAGATTATCTATGCAAGTTGACGTTATTTTATTAGGATTAATATCGTCTCAATTAATAATTGGTATTTACTTTATGGGTATGTCTCTATCTATTCAAGTAATCGGTTTTATTGGCTTAGCTTTACCCTCAATTTTATTTCCAGCATTGATGAGTTATTCGGGAAAAGATTTAAGTAAAGTTATTATGCCTCTGCAAAAAATAATAATTTATACAGCTCTACTAGGTGTTCCTTTTGCATGTTGGCAAGCAACAAACGTTAAACCTTTAATTTCTTTATTTTTATCCGAGAAATGGTTGCCATCTATAGCTTATGTACAAATATTTTCAGTTGGAATGATTTTTAGAGTTTTTTCAACACCATGGGTAGTTCCCTTGAAACTAAAAGGTGATTTTAAAATAATGTCAGTTGTTACTTTTCATAGTTTACTTCTTCTTACTATAATTATTTCAATATTTGGATATCTATATGGTCCAATTGGTGTTGCAATAGGTGTAAGTTTATTTTATTTTATTAACACTCCATATCTAATTTATAAAGGATTTCAGGGCTTTAATATTGATTATAAATTTATGATTTTTAATATTTTAAAAATTGTAGTTATATCTGTTTTATCTTATGGAATTATCTTTGTATTAACTGAAAATATTTCTATTTTTAATGATTCTCATTTGTTAAATCTTCTATTTAATACAATAGTTAGTTCATTATTATATTTGTTTTTTATTTTTCTTTTTATGAAAAACTTTTTTTTAGAACTTTTTTTTAAGATAAAATCACTTTAAGATGAGAGTATTAATATTGTTATTATTAATTTTAGTATTAATTAATCCTTTTCTAAAAGCTTTCAAGGATTCAACAAAATTTTATCAGTTACCCGTTTTATTTTCATTAACTACTATAGCATTTATTTTACCCTCATTAATAATTCATGTAAATCTAAGTACTTATATATCAGATCAAGAATATTTTTTATTTGTTCTAAATATAATATTATGTTTATCAGCTAGTTACCTAGGGTATAATAAAAAATATAAATTTAATGTTTCACAAAATATTTACAGTTTAAATAAGATTTTAATTGCTATTTCTCCATTTGTGTTTATTGGGTTTTATATTTCTTTTTTTCTACTAGATGCAACTCAATTTGGAACCATTAATGAAGGGGCAACTGCTATATTTATTTATTTTTCTAGATTGTTGAGACCCTCAGCAATTATTGTTTTTTTTATATTACTAATTAAACAAAAAAAATATGCCCTATTTCTATTTATTCTATACCTAATTGTTGCTTTTGAATTAATAGTAATTTCAGGTCGTAGGAGTGAAATATTCACTTTAGGAATAACTTTACTTTTACCTTTATTTTTTGTAAAAAACTATATTCCTTCGAAGAAAATAAGTATAGTTTTATTATTGATAGGTACCTCAGCATTTCTTATTTTACCCGCTGTTAGAGAATTTACTAGAAAAGGGGATTTTAATAAAATTAAAAATATTTCATTCAATAATGTTATTCAATCTTATTATCTTGGTGATAAATCTAATGAAATTTTAGAAGCTGCCATTAATATGAACATTGTATATGAAAATAATGGATATTCTTATGGTGCAAGGTTTATTAACAAATTTACAAATCAATTTGTTAGTGGAACATTATTTGGTAAAGACTTTAAGCAGTCTATGCAAATTGAAGTTTTTGATCTAGAATCATATAGGAATAATGCATACAAAAACTCTGATTTTAAAAATTATCTTTCAAATACTGGTTTTGTTGATACATTTTATGATTTTGGATTCTTTAGTTGTATTATTTTTTATTTTTTTGCTACAATATCAAAAAAACTTTGGGTTAAAGCACATCACTCGAGTGATATAATGCATAAAATGTTTTATTCTTATTTTGTAACTATGATTTTTATGAGTGTCTACGACTCTATAAGTTTTATACCTACAAATATACTTTTGGCTTTATTTGTATTTTATGTAATAAAGAACAGAACCGTCGTGAAAATAAAAAAAGTTGCGTTAAATTGAAAAAACATAGATAATTTAGTTTTTTTCAAGATATATTTTATAAAAGTTTGATGAGACTTAGACTCAAAACACATTAATTTTAAATAATGAGTAAGAAATATTTGTTGTCTGTTTTGACTTCGAGACGTAATTATGATGTTGCTAAAATATTACATGAATTCAATGTGTTAGGTTATTTAAATACTGATTCTTATTATCATAAGAATTCATTATTCTGTGATTTATTGGACCGTCTAAATTTAGATAATTATAAAAAAAATTATCAAACTTACAGAACGGATATTCCATTTGAAAAAGTTAAATATTCTTGGTTTATAGGTGTTTTGTTTAAGTTTCTACTTAAGAAATTACCAAGTAGATTAAAGTATGTTTCACTTGTTATCTCCTATAAATTACTTAATAGTAGAGCGAAAAGAGCTTTGTTAAAAAATAAAGATATCAATGCCTTTTATGGATATGATTCTGGATGTATTGAAACTTTAGAGTGGATAAAAAATATTAGGTCATCAGATACGTATATTGTCTTAGAGCAATGTATTGTGCCAAGGCAAACACAGATTATAACATTTAAATATTTAGAAGAAAAATTCAATTTAAGTATTGGTCATATGCTTCCCACTCTATATATTCTAAAGAAAAGAGAAGAAAGGGAATGGGAATTAGCAGATAAAATAATTGCTCCCTCTCCATATGTTTATGAGGAACTTATAAAAGCAGGTGCTGATAAAACTAAAATCTCGATAGTGCCATATGGATATCAAAACAGTATCGATTTTGTCGATAGAAAGAATAATTTGATTGAGAAATTCAAAACTAATAAAACATTAAAAGTGATATTTGTTGGAAACGCTGGTTTTAGAAAAGGAATACATGATTTTGTTAACGTTGCAAAAAGGTTTTTGGAATATGATTGTGAATTTTTTGTTATTGGGAATATAGAGCCTGATGCTAGAGAATGGTTAAATTCTAATAAATCAAAGAATATTAATTTTTTAGGAAAATTAAATAAACAAAGTTTGAATTCAAAATATAAGACTGCTGATGTTTTTTTCTTTCCTTCATATTTGGAAGGGTTAGCTATGGTAGGCCTAGAGGCATTAAGTTGGGGCTTACCCACAATAACTACAAATGAATCTGGCTCGGTTATTCAAAATGAAGAGGAAGGATATATACTAAATGCTGGCGATGTAGAAAAAATGGCATTGGAATTAGAAAAAATCATTACAAATAAGGATTTAAGAGAAAGAATGGCATTCAATGCATTGAGTAAAAGTGAAAATTTCACTCATAATAAGTATGAAGACAAATTAGTAACTGAAATTCTATGAGATATAACAATAATCAAAAGCCTACAGGTGTTTTTAAAAATCAAAAAATTTCATTAAAACAGAGTTTTTTTATTTTGATTTATTATTTATTAGGGAAGCATTTAATAGACACACCGTTACCAGGAAGTAATTTAGCAATGCGTTTTAGAGCTTTTTTATGTAGGAGAATATTTAAGTCTTACAAAGGGTATTTTAAAGTACATTCAAATGTGGATTTTGGAAGTGGTATTAATGTGGAAATTGGAAATAACACATCTCTTAATAGAGGTGCTTGGATTGGTAATGATACTGTTATAGGCGATAATGTAATGATGGGGCCAAATGTATCAATACTTTCGGGTAGCCATAATTTTGATAGAACTGATATACCGATGACTGAGCAAGGTGCACCTCCTCGGCAACGTGTAATTATTGGAGATGATGTTTGGATTGGTACAAGGACTGTCATTCTTCCTGGAGTGAAAATTGGTAGTCATTCAATTATTGGGTCTGGTAGTATTGTTACTAAAGATGTGCCAGAATGGGCAATTTACGGAGGTAATCCAGCCAAATTAATAAAATATAGAAAGCAAACTAATGAGTAAAATAACCATTTTAACTGGTACAAATTCTAGAAATGGTGGTGGCTTATTTAACAGTGTTAAAAGCTTAACACTTAGCTTGGCATCAAAGAACCAAATAGATTTAGATGTACTATCCCACAATGATGAGTATAGTAAAGAAGATATTATGTCGTGGGGAGATTTAAATATGGCTATTTATAATATTTCAGGTCCCAAAAATTTTGCGTTTTCAAAAGATTTAAAACAGCTTTTAAAAGATATTAATCCGGATATTATACATCAACAAGGGATTTGGACTTATGCGTCTAATTGTTCATTAATACAAAAAAAGAAATTTAATACAAAAACCATTATAACTCCAAGAGGGATGTTGGACTTTTGGGCAATTAACAATTCTAAATTAAAGAAAAAAATAGTAAGTAATTGGTTTGAGTCTGAAAATTTGAAAACTGCAGATTGTATCCATGCACTTTGTGAATCCGAGTATCATTCAATAAGAAATTATGGCTTAACTAATCCAGTTGCAATTATCCCAAATGGAATTTCACTACCTAATAATTTGCAGAAGAAAAAAGAAAGGGGTAAGAAAAATGTGTTGCTTTTTATTAGTAGAATTCATCCAAAAAAAGGCTTAGATTTCATTATCGAAGTTTTTAAAACTATTATGGAAAATGAGCCAAATTTGTTAACCAATTGGGAGTTTAGAATTGCAGGATGGTCACAAAATGGGCATGAGGAAGAACTTAAACAGAAATGCGACTCATATAATTTAAATACGTTCATAAAATTTATAGGTCCAGTTTATGGTGAGGCTAAAGAAAGAGAGTTGTTAAATGCAAATACATTTATTTTACCATCTTACAGCGAAGGTTTACCAATGTCTGTTTTAGAAGCTTGGTCCTATAAACTTCCTACAATTATGACCAAAGAATGTAATATACCAGAAGGCTTTAAAAATAAAGCGAGCATACAAATTAATCATAATCTTGATGATGCATCAAAAATTATAAAAAAAGTTTTGAATTTAGAGTATGACTTAGAGGTTTATGGAGAAAATGGATATTGTTTGGTTAAAAGAAAGTTTACTTGGGATAAAATTGCTAATCAAACGTTAAGTTTGTATAGTTGGTTATTAAAACAAGAAGAGATGCCACATTTTATAAAATTAGATTAGTTGTGGAAAATGTAGATCTTTCAACATATAAAAATAGGTTTTCATTTCTTAATAAATTGAAACGATTGCTATGGCAGTTTGTATGGTTTTGTTTTGTAAAGCCTTTACCTAGGCGAACATGTAATTCATGGAAAATAATTTTGTTGAAATTATTTGGAGCAAAAGTTAATAAAACAGCTGTTGTTTATTCGTCAGTTAGAATTTATGCTCCTTGGAATTTAGAGATGAAAGCACATTCGTGCTTAGCTCCGGAGGTTGATTGCTACAATGTAGATAATATAATTATTGGTGCCCATGCCGTGGTCTCTCAAAAAGTCTATTTATGTACTGCGTCTCATGATGTAGAAAAAAGTGATTATCCGTTAATAACGAGTCCTATAATTATTGAAGATCAAGCTTGGGTTGGAGCTAGTGCTTTTATAAATATGGGGGTTGCAATAGGTGAAGGTGCTGTGGTGGGTGCAACTGCATCTGTTTATAAAAATGTAGAAGCTTGGACTATAGTCGGTGGCAACCCAGCTAAGTTCATTAAAGAAAGAAAAATCAATGGATAATAAGATACCTATATCTGTAATAGTTTCTGTGAAGAATGAAGAATTAAACCTTCCCAGTTGTTTAGAAAAATTAAAATATTTTTCTGAGGTTATTGTTGTAGACTCAATGAGTAAGGATAAAACACCCGAAATAGTAAAATCATATAACTTTAAGTTAGTTCAATTTAATTGGGATGGAAAATTTCCAAAAAAAAGAAATTGGACGTTAAGAAATGTTGTATTAAAAAATGATTGGGTACTATTTTTAGATGCTGATGAAATATTAACAGATCGTTTTATTGATGAAATTTCAAAGGCTATTGTAGATACTCCACATAATTCATTTTGGTTAAATTACAATAATCATTTTATGGGCAAGCAGTTGAAATTTGGCGATAAAATGAGAAAGCTAGCTTTCTTTAAGAAGGGCTATGGAGAATATGAAAAAATAGAAGAAGACAGTTGGTCTAACTTAGATATGGAGATTCACGAGCATCCAGTAATAGAGGGCTCGACAGGAAATATAAAAAATGAAATTATTCATGACGATTACAAAGGTTTAGAACATTATATAGCCAAACATAACGCCTACTCTTCTTGGGAGGCAAAAAGATTTCTGTCTCTACAAGAGAATAGTGGAGAAAAATTTACAATGAGACAAAAAGTAAAATATTCATTAATTAATACAGATTTACTACCTTTTATTTACTTTTTTTATTCATACTTCATAAAACTTGGTATTTTTGACGGAAAATCAGGTTATTATTTAGCAAAGTATAAATCAAATTATTTTTTGCAGATTCAAACTAAAATAAAAGAATTAAAAACCAAATAATGAAAAAAATATTAATTACTGGAGGGGCAGGTTTTGTTGGTTCTCATTTATGTGAACGCTTACTTAAAGAAGGTAATGAAGTGATATGTTTAGATAATTATTTTACAGGTTCTAAAACTAACATAGAACATTTAATGGATCATAATTATTTTGAACTTGTACGACATGATATCATAAATCCATATATGATTGAGGTTGACGAAATTTACAACCTCGCATGTCCTGCTTCACCTGTTCATTATCAATATAATCCTATAAAAACAATCAAAACCTCAGTAATGGGTGCGATTAATATGCTTGGTTTAGCGAAACGTGTTGGTGCAAAAATATTACAGGCTTCTACTAGTGAAGTTTATGGAGATCCACATGTTCATCCTCAACCTGAATCGTATTGGGGGAATGTAAATCCAATAGGGATTCGTTCTTGTTATGATGAAGGTAAACGTTGTGCAGAAACGTTATTTATGGATTATCACACACAAAACAATGTAATTATTAAAATTATACGAATTTTTAACACTTATGGTCCGCATATGAATCCATTTGATGGTCGTGTTGTATCAAATTTTATTGTCCAAGCTCTAAAAGGAGAAAATATTACTATTTTTGGTGATGGTTTGCAAACTAGATCTTTTCAATATATAGACGACTTAGTCGAGGGTACAGTTAGAATGATGAATTCTCCAGATGATTTTCAAGGACCTGTAAATATAGGAAACCCTAATGAATTTACCATGTTGGAGTTGGCGAGGGCTATATTAGATTTAACAGGGTCTAAATCTAAATTAGTATATAAGCCAATGCCTCAAGATGATCCAAAACAACGAAAACCTGATATTTCATTAGCGTATGAAAAGTTAGAGCGTTGGAAACCTACTTTTCAACTTAATGAAGGATTATTAAAAACAATTTCTTATTTCGAAAAGGTTATTTAGTTATAACTAAAATATTATAATATATCAATTAAATTACCTGGATTAAAAAAGAAATAAAGTTAAAATTTAATGAAAGTATCTATAATTGTTGCTACATACAATAGTGAACACGGTATCAATTTTTGTTTAGATTCAATTTTATCTCAAGATTATAAAGATATTGAATGTTTAATTATTGATGGAAATTCTAAAGATAGAACCTTGGATATTGTTTCTGAAATTCAAATAAATAATCCATTTGTTAAATTATTTTCTGAACCTGATAAAGGTATCTATGATGCATTAAACAAAGGAGTTAGTTTAGCCACCGGTGATATAATAGGATTTGTCCATTCTGATGATTTCTTAGCATCTACAAATGTGATATCTGAAATAGTTTCAAAATTATTACGTGATAATTTAGATGGTGTTTATGGGAATTTACAATATGTAGCTAAAGAAAATATAAATAAAATAGTAAGATTATGGAGAAGTAATGATTTCTCTCCAAATTTATTATCTAAGGGCTGGATGCCTCCTCATCCTACCTTATTTTTAAAAAAAAGCGTCTATAGTGATTATGGTTGTTTTAATTTATCATATAAAATTTCAGCAGATTACGATTTTATACTTAGGATATTTAAATCATTAAATTTAAAATTTGGTTTTTTACCCTTAGTTATCACAAAAATGAGAGTGGGGGGAGCCTCTAATAGAAATCTTAAAAATATTATATTAAAAAGTAAGGAAGATTATAATATTTTAAAAAATAATAAAGTAGGAGGAATCTTATCATTAATAAAAAAAAATACATCAAAAGTATTTCAATTCATATCTCATTAAATTTTTAATGATACTAAACATACAACTTTTTGTCAATCGATACATTTAAAAAAGACTATTTTTACAGAATATAGATTAACAATATTAAAAACAATCATGTTAAATAATCAATATAATGAAATTTAAATTTTTAATTTTTTTATCTCTAATACTTGTGTCATCTTGTGTCTCAAAAAAACAAGTACTGTATATGCAAGACATAAATTCCACAGATATTAGTAAAATTTCTTTTAACCAAAATATTTTAGTGGAAAATGATATAGTAAAAATAGAAGTAAGCACTACAGAATTGAAAGCATCTGTCCCATATAATAAGGCATCAGCATCAGGAATGATAGGGAACTCTATTGAATTAATGCAAATTAATGGATACTTGGTTTCAAATAATAATACTATCAATTTTCCGGTTTTAGGAGAAGTGTCTGTAGAAGGAAAAACTACACAAGATTTAGAAAATCATTTAAAAATACGTTTAGAGTCTGAAGGTCATTTAATAAAACCTAATGTTTCCGTTCGTTTGTTAAATGCAAAAGTGACAATTTTAGGTGAAGTAAATATGCCCGGAACTTACACGTTTACTGAAAAAAACATTAGTTTACTACAAGCTCTTGGTTTGGCAGGTGATTTGACTATCGATGGAAATAGAAAGAATGTGATAGTTATTAGAGAATTAAATGGAAAAAGAGTAATATCAAATTTAGATCTAACTTCAGCAAAATTTCTTACCAGTTCTTTCCAAAATATATTACCTAATGATGTAATTATTGTTAATCCTAATTCAAAAAAAATTACAAGTTCTGGTCTAGTTGGTAATATTTCTACTGTTTTAAGTATCGCTTCTATTTTATTAAGTACAATAATTTTGATAAAATAACAAATATGAAAAACAATATTGATAATAGTTCAATAATCGAAACTTCTAGTTTTAATTTAAAAAATGAAATTTCTTACTATTTATTTTTTTGGCCTTGGTTTTTATTAACCAGCATATTGGCTCTTTCCGGTGCCTTTACTTATCTTCGCTATACTCCTAATATTTATAGCAGTACTGCTCAAGTTCAGATTACAAAATCAGATGCCTCTAGTTCTTTTTTAACAACAGAAATAACCAGCTTATTCGGAACCAGAATAAATGTAGAAAACGATATCTCAGTAATTACCTCTAACCATATTTTAAGTCAGGTTGCCAAACGATTAGACTTACAAACAAAAGTTACTGCCATCGGAAGAGTCAAATCAAGTTTAAAGTTTGGGAAAGATTTACCCTTCAAAATATATTTTAAAGACTCAATAAAATTTCAAAATTGGAGAATATTATTTACAGGTGATTCAGCATTAATTTCAAATGCATCTACCAGTTTTAATTTAAACATAAAAGAATCTCTAGAAACTAATGATTTTATTCTAACTATGAGAGACTCTGTTTTTGAAAGTCGCGAAGAATATTTAATCAATAGAACCTCTCTTCGATTTGCAACAACTTCATTAAAAACTAGAATAAATGCAATTCCTAGTTCAAAAAATGGAGAAATTATAAATCTATCAATTTCAGGAACGAATAAAAAGCGAAATGATGCCGTTTTAAATACTCTAATAGATATAATTACTGAAGATAGAATTGCTGATCAACGCCAACTTTCTGAGGCAAGTATTAAGTTTATTGATGAGCGTCTAAAAATTCTTACTAAAACTTTAAATACTATTTCTAAAAAAACCATAGACTATCAGTTAGAAAATAAAATATATGATACGGAAACTCAAACCTTTAATGCTTTAACAAGTATTGACAAAGAGAATGAAGCAGCATTTAATCTAAAAATTCAATTAGAAATAGCAAATTCTCTTTTAGATCAACTTAAAAATCAATATGATTTTGAAATTTTACCTGCAAATATTGGTATTGTTGATATAAATATTAATCAATTACTAGAATCATATAATTCCCTGGTTTTGGAGCGTAATAATTTATTAGCTAGTGCTCCTTTAAATAGTCCTGTTGTTCTCAAAACAACTGAACAGTTAAAAAGACTTAAAACATCAAATTTAAATGGTATTATTCGCTACATTGATAATCTAAATGTTTCTCTTTCTAGTTATAAAAATATTAATAATGAAACTAAAGAAATTGTTTCTGGGCTTCCAGAGAAAGGATACGTTATGAGAACTTTGGCCAGAGAATTTAAGTTTGCAGAGGATTTATTAGTATTTCTATCTCAGCGAAAAGAGGAAGCTTCCATAAGTTACGTTTCTGTACTCCCAAATTTGAAAGTATTGAGTTATGGTATAGCGAATAATAGACCTATATCTCCAATAGGTAGAACTATTTACATGGGAGGTTTGATTATTGGTTTGTTAATTCCTTTTAGTATCCTTTATCTTCTTAAATTTTTAGATACTAAAATTAACACTCGAGAAGATTTAGAAAAAGGTTTACCTGGTTTGAGTATATTAGGGGAGGTACCTTTTGATGAAAACTATTCTTCAGACAAAGACGATCGTGGTATTATTGCGGAATCTACGCGTGTGATTCGATCAAGTATGAGTTTTTTACTCAATCAAAATAAATCTCAAGTAATTATTGCCACATCTACGACAAAAGGTGAAGGAAAATCATTTATATCCTATAATATTGCCCAGAGTTATAATGCATTGGGTAAAAAAGTAATTTTGATTGGAGCAGATTTACGAAACCCTCAGGTGCATACCTTGTTAGGTATTGAACGTGGAAATTTAGGGCTTTCTACCTTTTTAAATGATGTAAACTATAATGATTTAGACAAATTGATTGTGAAAGGGAAATCGATTGATGAAATTGATTATTTACTGTCTGGAGCGATTCCACCTAACCCTTCAGAATTGTTGATGCGTCCTCGTATGAAGGAATTACTAGAAATTCTAAAATCTAGTTATGATCTTATTATTATTGATTCTGCGCCCTTATTATTAGTAAGTGATACTACACCGATATTACCTTTGTGTGACTTGGTTGTTTATGTATCTCGATCTCAATACTCGGATAAGAATATATTCCCTTTTATTAAAGAGATTCATGGCCGTGAAAATATGCCGCCTTTTGGAATGGTATTGAACGGTCTTGTTGCTTCTGCATCTTCTTCAGGCTATGGCTATGGATACAGATACAGCTATAAATACCGTTATAGTTATACCTATAAGTATAACTATGGTTATGGCTATGGGTATGGAAGAGACGAAGATTAAGAAGTGTATGACTCTCACTTTTGTCCTAATAAAAAAACCACCGCATTGCGGTGGTTTTTTTATTTATGATACTTTTTTAATTATTAGGAAAATAATTTTAATTGAAATTCTCGAATTGATTCCCATTGTATCCCTTGCTTTTTAGAAAGGCTAAGGTTTTTTAGTTTTTTTAGGTCATTTACACTGTGTGCATCGGTAGCTACAAAATCATATAGCCCAGCTTTTAATAATTTTTCTGCTTTCTGTTTCACCTCTGGTCCATATTGTCCTAGAAGAGACAAGGCATTTAATTGAAAGTAAAACCCTTGGTTTTTTAAATTTTGATATTCAGAGATGTCTTTGATCAAATGATACCGTTCTGGATGTGCCAATATTGGAGTAATATTTTTTTGACATAAACTAAAAC
>Ga0233426_10002507_pt1 | contig 15265 bp, 11 predicted proteins | sample SI_118_April2016_6_FD_179875 | JGI IMG/M metagenome (GOLD analysis project Ga0233426, IMG submission 179875) | Seawater microbial communities from Saanich Inlet, British Columbia, Canada - SI_118_April2016_10_MG | ecosystem: Environmental > Aquatic > Marine > Inlet | place: Canada: British...
ACTAGCATTATATGAGCTGATCTGTTTGGATCATACTCTAAAGTTTCTATTTTTCCAGGAACATCATGCTTGTTTCTTTTAAAATCAATAATTCTATATTTTTGCTTATGTCCACCACCTATGTGCCTTGTAGTAATTCTTCCAGCGTTATTTCTACCGCCAGTTTTTGTCTTTTTTTCTGTTAATTTAGAATATGGTTGACCTTTATGAAGACCCTCAGTCTTTACACTGACTGTAAATCTTTTACCCGGGGAAGTTGGTTTTGATAATATTGTAGTCATGATTAACTAGCGCCCCCTAAATCTATATCTTGCCCTTCTTTTAATGTCACATAAGCTTTTTTATAATTTTTTCTTTTTCCTTTAGTTCTGCCAAAAACTTTTTGCTTACCTGTAACTGTTAATATATTCACTTTAATAACATCTACTTCAAATAGCTTCTCAATTGCCTCTTTAACATCTTTCTTCGTAGCTGTTGATGCAACTTTAAAAGTTTGTTGCTTAACATTGTCTGCAATCATTACAGATTTTTCAGATACGTGCGGCATTAATATAACTTTTGATAAATTAGAAATGTCCATAATTATGCTCCAAACCTTTTTTCAAATCCTTCAAGTGCATCTTTAAGTATTAAAACTTTTTTAAATGAAAGCATAAGTGGTGGGTCTAAATAATCTACTGTAGCTATACCAACATTTTTAATATTTCTTGCTGATAGAAATAATTTTTCATCTAGCTTATTTGTTATTATTAAAACTGACTCTAATTTATGCTCTTTTAGAAGGCTGCTAACTGTTTTTGTTTTAATTTCTTTTAGATCTATTTTATCTATAGCAAGAACTTTATCGCTTCTTATAAGCTCAGACATTATAGATCTCATAGCGCCGTTATACATTTTTTTATTTATTTTTTCAGCATAATTCCTTTTGCCTGATGCGAATGTTACACCACCGCCCCTCCAAATTGGTCCTCTTGTTGTCCCAGCTCTTGCTCTACCCGTACCTTTTTGCTTCCATGGTTTTTTTCCACCACCACGAACATCGGACCTATTTTTTTGCGAACTATAATTTTCTCTACCATTAGAAAAATATGAAGTTATGACTTGATGCACTAGTGTCTTTTTATATTCAGCACCAAAACATTTTTCTGATATATTTACTTTCTCATTTTTTGGTAAAATATTAATTTCCATTAGTTAACTCCTTTCTTTCTTTTAGCCGACTGCGTTAATTCAACTAATCTGCCGTTAAACCCAGGAACTGAACCTTTAACTAAAATTAATTTTTTTTCTGCATCAATTTTTACTATTTGAAGATTTTTTCTTGTTACCATTTCATCTCCCATATGCCCAGCCATTTTCTTACCTTTAAAAACTCTTCCTGGAAATTGACATTGTCCAGTTGAACCTGGAGTACGATGAGATATTGAGTTACCGTGAGTTGCATCTTTACCTTTAAAATTATGTCTTTTAATTGTACCTGCAAAACCTTTACCTTTCGATCTAGAGCGAACATTTACAAAAGTACCTTCTTCAAAATGTGTTGCTTCAAATTTTTGACCCACCTCAACATTAGCTGTATCTTCAATTCTAAATTCTTTAATATTTTTTTGTGGCGGTATTTTATTTTTTTTGAAATGGCCTAAATGAGGCTTTTTAACTTTATTTTCTTTTTGTTCTATAGATGATATTTGTATTGCTGTATATCCATCAGATTCTATATTTTTAACCATAGAAACTATATTAGTCTCTATTTTTAAAACTGTTACAGGTATTGATTGACCATTCTCAGCGAATACTCTTGTCATACCAATTTTTTTCCCCAATAAACCTATGCTCATTTAATTCTCTTCTAAATGTAAAAATAAAAAAAAGTCCAGATAATAAAAAACATAACCTAGACATCTAAGTAAGTTTGCTGATTATACACTAAATATTAAGCTATAAAAGCTTAATTTAGCTTGATTTGTACGTCAACACCAGCTGCTAAATCCAACTTCATAAGAGCATCTACTGTCTTATCTGTCGGATCTAAAATATCCATAATTCTTTTATGTGTTCTAATTTCATACTGATCTCTAGCGTCCTTATCAACGTGAGGTGAGACTAATATAGTAAATCTCTCCATTTTTGTAGGTAAAGGTATTGGGCCACGAACTCTTGCACCGGTTCTCTTAGCTGTTTCAACTATTTCCACAGCTGACTGGTCTATTAACTTATGATCAAAAGCCTTTAATTTAATTCTAATGTTTTGATTTGCCGAATTTTCAGATTTTTTAACCAATTTCTTATCCCGAGTGTTTATTTATAATGTCTTCAGCTATATTTCTTGGTGCTTCCATATACTTAGAAAACTCCATTGAATATACAGCTCTTCCTTGTGTTGCTGATCTTAAGTCAGTAGCGTAACCAAACATTTCTTTTAATGGAACTTCACTTCTAATTATTTTCCCTGCAGGACTATCTTCCATTGCGCCTATTATACCTCTTCTTCTATTTAAGTCACCAACTACGTCTCCCATGTAATCTTCTGGCGTAACAACTTCTACTTTCATCACAGGTTCTAACAACGCAGGATCAGCTTTTTTTGCTCCTTCCTTGAATCCCATTGAACCAGCAATTTTAAAAGCCATCTCGTTTGAGTCTACATCATGAAACGATCCATCATAAAGTGTAACTTTAACATCTTCGACAGGATAACCAGCAATAACACCATTTAACATTTGTTCTTGTATTCCTTTATCTACTGCCGGTATATACTCCCTTGGGATTGCCCCACCAGTAATTTCATTAACAAATTCATAACCTGTTCCAGCTTCGTGTGGTTCTATTCTTAAATAAACATGTCCATATTGTCCTCTACCACCACTTTGCCTTACAAATTTACTTTCTTGTTCTACAGATTTTCTTATACATTCTCTATAAGCAACTTGAGGTGCGCCGACATTTGCCTCAACACTAAATTCTCTTTTCATTCTATCAACAATAATTTCTAGATGAAGCTCACCCATTCCTGAAATAATTGTTTGTCCAGACTCCTCATCTGTTTTAACTCTAAACGACGGATCTTCTTGAGCTAATTTTTGAAGTGCTATGCCCATTTTTTCTTGGTCAGCTTTCGTTTTTGGCTCAACTGCAACTGATATAACTGGCTCAGGGAATTCCATTTTTTCTAGAGTAATTAGTTTTGATGGGTCACACAGAGTGTCACCTGTGGTTACATCCTTTAATCCTACAGCTGCCGCTATATCTCCTGCGCGAACTTCTTTAATTTCTTCTCTAGAATTTGAATGCATTTGTAAAATTCTTCCAACTCTTTCTTTTTTACCTTTAGTTGAATTTATAACTGGAGATCCTGCTGCTAACACACCAGAATAAACTCTAAAGAAAGTCAAAGTTCCTACAAATGGGTCAGTTGCAATTTTAAATGCCAAAGCTGAAAATCCTGCTTCATCAGATGCTTCTCTTGTATCATCTTCATCATTGTCATCTGTTCCTTTGATGGGTGGAATATCTAAAGGTGATGGTAAATATCTAATAACTCCATCTAACATTGCTTGCACACCTTTATTTTTAAATGCAGATCCACATAAAGCGCAAACTATTTCGTTTGCCAATGTTCGAATCCTTAAACCTTTGTATATCTCGTCTTCAGATAAGTCACCTTCATTTAAATACTTATCCATTAATTCTTCTGTAGCTTCTGCTGCAGCTTCAATCATTTCTTCTCTATATTTATTACATAACTCTACCAGATCTTCTGGTATAACTTTTTCTTCAAAAGTTGTACCCATATCATCTTCATTCCAGTAAATGGCTTTCATTTTTACTAGATCAACAACACCCTTGAAATCTTCTTCTGCTCCAATTGGAATTTGTATTGCTATAGCATTTGAACCAAGTCTTTCTTTAATCTGACTTACAACCCTCAAAAAATTAGCACCAGATCTATCCATTTTATTAACAAACACCATTCTAGGTACTTCATATTTTGCTGCTTGTCTCCAAACTGTTTCAGATTGTGGCTCTACTCCACCCACCGCACAAAATACAGCGCAGGCTCCATCTAAAACTTTCAATGATCTTTCTACTTCAATTGTAAAATCAACATGGCCAGGTGTATCAATTATATTAATTCTGTGCTCATCAAATGATTTATCCATACCTTTCCAAAAACAAGTTGTTGCTGCCGAGGTAATTGTAATTCCTCTTTCTTGCTCTTGTTCCATCCAATCCATAGTTGCTGCCCCATCATGAACTTCTCCAATTTTATGTGATAAGCCTGTATAAAAAAGTACGCGCTCTGATGTAGTTGTTTTGCCGGCATCAATATGTGCCATGATACCAATATTTCTATATCGATCTAAGGGAGTTTCTCTAGACATTATTTTTCCTTGGCTACCACCTGAAGTGAGAAAATGCTTTATTTGCTTCAGCCATTTTCAATGTATCTTCACGCTTTTTCATTGCTGCTCCTTTATTTTCAGAAGCGTCTTGAATTTCGCCAGCGAGTTTGCGCATCATAGACTTTTCATTTCTTTTTCGAGCTGAATCTATCAGCCATCTCATAGCTAGTGTATTTTGTCTTGAAGCCTTTACTTCTACTGGTACTTGATAAGTTGCACCACCAACTCTTCTAGATTTAACCTCTACCTGAGGTCTAATATTTTCCAAAGCTTTATTTAGAACTGATAACCCATCTTTACTGCTGCTATTTTTTGCTAACTCATCTATAGCACTATAAATAATATTTTCAGCTACAGATTTTTTACCATGCATCATTAAAGCATTTATAAATTTAGCTAATTGCATGTCTCCATATTTTGGATCTGGCAATATTTCTCTTTTTGGAACTTCTCTTCTTCTAGACATAATTATTTATTTTTTAGTTTTGGCTCTTTTAGTGCCGTATTTTGATCTTCCTTGTTTTCTACTCTCTACGCCCTGCGTATCAAGACTTCCTCGAACTATATGATATCTTACTCCTGGTAAATCCTTTACTCTTCCACCCCTTAAAAGCACCACTGAATGTTCTTGAAGATTATGACCTTCTCCACCAATATAACTTGTAACCTCAAAGCCATTTGTTAACTTTACTCGAGCAACTTTCCTTAAAGCTGAGTTCGGTTTTTTTGGTGTTGTTGTATAAACCCTTGTGCAAACTCCTCTTTTTTGAGGGCATGCTTCCAAGGCTGGCACTGTACTCTTTGCTTTTTTTATTTTTCTTGGCTTTCTTACTAACTGGTTTATTGTTGTCATATTTTTATACTTTTATAAAATTCGTTTGTGTGCGGATTGTAGGAATAGCAAGGCCTACTGTCAAGGATTATTCTACATTTGCTCCAGGTTTATCAGGAACAACCTCTGACATTTCTTTTTGCATTATTTCTTCATTAGATTCAGTTTCAATATCATCAATTGAAACAGTTTCTTTTGAAGTAGCTCTTGATAATTTTCTTTCCTTGTGGAAATCAAGTCCTGTACCAGCAGGTATCAATCTTCCAACTACTACGTTTTCTTTTAACCCTTTTAAGTTGTCACTTGCTCCTCTTACAGCAGCTTCTGTTAACACTCTTGTAGTTTCTTGGAATGAAGCAGCAGATATAAATGACTCTGTAACTAGTGAAGCTTTAGTTATTCCTAATAATACAGGATTAAACACTATAGGCTTCTTACCTTCTTCTAAGAAATTTTTATTCTCTTCTAGAACGTTTGCTCTTTCTGCTTGCTCTCCTGGCAAGTAACTAGAATCACCAGCCTCAACAATCTCTACTTTTCTCAACATTTGTCTAACTATTACTTCAATATGTTTATCATTTATTTTTACACCTTGAAGCCTATAGACATTTTGAACCTCTGTAACAAGGTGATTGGCTAATGCAGGAATTCCAAGTAATCTTAAGATATCATGAGGTGTTAACTCACCATCAACTACAACTTCTCCTTTTTCAATACTCTCACCTTCATATATATTGATAGTTCTATATTTATGTATTAATGTTTCTGTGCTTTCTCCAGTCTCATTAGTTATTACTAGTCTAAGCTTACCTTTTGTCTCCTTACCAAAGCTAACAATTCCTGAAGACTCAGCAAGTATCGCCGGCTCCTTTGGTTTTCTTGCTTCAAATAAATCTGCAACTCTAGGTAAACCACCTGTTATATCTTTTGTTTTTGTTACAGCTTGTGGAATTCTTGCGATAAAATCTCCTGCCTCAACCTTATCACCATCCGTTAGCGTAATTATTGCTCCATCAGGTAAGTTATAATCTACAACACCTTTTGAATTAGTAAGCTGAATAATTGGTTTAATGTCTTTTGCGCCACTTCTACTTTTTGAATCAATTACAATAGTTGACGAAAGGCCAGTAATTTCATCTGTTTTTCTACTCACAGTAACTCCATCTTCAAAATCAATAAGCTTTGCTTTACCAGCTTGTTCTGTGACTATAGGTCTTGTATGTGGGTCCCATGTTGCTATAGTCTGACCAGCTTCAACTTTATCTTTTTCACTCACACTTAAAGCAGCACCATAAGGAACTTTATACAATTCTTTTTGTCTTCCAGCTTCATCCACAATAGCCAATTCAGCTGATCTTGTGACAGTTACATTCGTGCCATCTTTTTTCTTAATAGTCTTAATTTTTTTAAATAAAATTTGACCAGCAGATTTCACCATGATGCTATTTGTAGCAACAGATCCGCTTGCAGCACCACCAATATGGAATGTTCTCATTGTTAACTGCGTTCCTGGTTCACCAATTGATTGAGCTGCCATAACTCCAACAGACTCACCTTCATTTACTAGATGGCCTCTTGCTAGATCTCGTCCATAACACATTGAACAAACACCATGTTTTAATTCACAAGTGATTGCTGTCCTAACTTTTAATTCATCGATACCTTTTCCGTCTAATTCATTAGCTATCTTTTCATCAATTAAAGTTCCTGACTTCAAGACATAATTTTTATCAATAGGTGACGTAACATCATCTGTCAAAACTCTTCCTAAAACTCTTTCTGACAACTGAACCGTAACATCTCCACCTTCTATAATCGGTCTAATTACTACTCCTTCTTTAGTTCCACAATCTACTTCTGAAACCACTAGGTCTTGGGCTACATCCACCAATCTTCTTGTTAGGTAGCCTGAGTTTGCAGTTTTAAGAGCTGTATCCGCTAAACCTTTTCTAGCCCCATGAGTTGATATAAAATATTGAAGAACATTTAAGCCTTCTCTAAAGTTCGCTGTAATTGGAGTTTCAATTATAGATCCATCCGGCTTAGCCATTAATCCCCTCATACCGGCAAGCTGTCTAATTTGTGCTGCAGATCCTCTAGCACCTGAGTCTGCCATCATAAAGATAGAGTTAAAAGATGGTTGCTCAACTTCTTTTCCATCAGCATTAGTTTTTATTTCTTTTCCAAGTTTGCTCATCATTGCTTTTGCAACTTGGTCATTTGTTTTCGACCAAATATCAACTACTTTATTATATCTTTCGCCTCTAGTCACAAGACCTGATTGATATTGCCCCTCTATTTCTTTAACTTCATTTTCAGCCTCATGAAGTATATTGGTTTTTGCATCTGGAATAATCATGTCATCTAAACAAAATGATACACCTGATTTTGTAGCATACTCATAACCCATATACATTAATTGATCAGCAAATATAACCGTTGCTTTTAAACCTAACACTCTGTAACAATTATCAATAGCTCCAGAGATTGATTTTTTATCCATGTTTTTATTTATCATTTCAAATGGAAGACCTTTTGGAAGTATTTTTGAGAATAAAGCTCTTCCTACAGTGGTATCCACTCTTTTAATTTTAGATTCTGTTTCACCTGTTTCGATAATGCTCATACGTACTGAAACTTTTGCATGTATATGAGCTTCACCAGAATAATATGCACGAGAAACCTCCTCTATATTTGAGAAAATCATACCCTCGCCTTTTACATTAATATCTTCTCTAGTTAAATAATATATTCCTAAAACTATATCTTGAGAAGGTACAATTATTGGCTCCCCGTTTGCTGGCGAAAGAATATTATTTGTAGACATCATTAAAGATCTTGCTTCAAGTTGAGCTTCAACTGATAAAGGGACATGAACCGCCATTTGGTCCCCATCAAAATCAGCGTTGAATGCTGCACAAACAAGAGGATGTAATTGAATTGCTTTACCTTCAATTAATAATGGTTCAAATGCTTGTATACCCAATCTATGAAGTGTCGGCGCTCTATTTAATAAAACTGGGTGTTCTCTTATCACTTCATCTAATATATCCCAAACTTCAGCACCTTCTTTTTCTACCAGTTTTTTTGCTGCCTTAATAGTAGTAGCTAAACCCCTAGTATGAAGCTTGCTAAATATGAAAGGTTTGAATAGTTCCAGAGCCATTTTTTTTGGAATACCGCATTGATGCAACATCAAAGTAGGGCCAGTAACAATAACTGATCTTCCAGAGTAATCGACTCGTTTACCTAATAAGTTTTGTCTAAATCTTCCTTGTTTGCCTTTTATTAATTCTGCTAGTGATTTTAATGGTCTTTTGTTACTACCAGTAATTGCTCTTCCTCTTCTACCATTATCTAGCAAAGCGTCAACTGCTTCTTGGAGCATTCTTTTTTCATTCCTAACAATAATATCTGGCGCATTTAATTCTAATAAACGTCTCAATCTATTATTTCTATTTATAACCCTTCTATATAAATCATTTAAATCAGAAGTAGCAAATCTACCTCCATCGAGAGGTACAAGCGGTCTTAAATCTGGCGGTAAAACTGGTAACGATCTTAAAATCATCCATTGTGGTTTGTTACCTGAACTAATAAAGTTCTCAACTAATTTTAATCTTTTTGTCAATCTTTTTATCTTTGCTTCAGATTTAGTAGACTCCAATTCTTCACGTAGTGTTATGGTTTCTTGATTTAAATCTAACGCATCTAGCATATCTAAAATTGCTTCTGCACCCATTTTTGCTACAAACTCATCACCATATTGCTCTATAGCATCATAGTAAGTTTCGTCTGATAATAACTGTGTTTTTTCTAGATCTGTAAAACCTGGATCTATAACAACAAACGCTTCAAAGTATAATATTCTTTCTATGTCTCTAAGAGTCATATCTAACAATAAACCAATTCGTGATGGTAACGATTTTAAAAACCATATGTGAGCTACAGGGCATGCGAGCTCAATATGCCCCATCCTCTCTCTTCTTACTTTAGTTAAAGTAACTTCTACTCCACACTTTTCACAAACTACACCCCTATGCTTCAATCTTTTATATTTACCACACAGGCATTCGTAATCTTTTATAGGCCCAAATGTTTTTGCACAAAATAATCCATCTCTTTCAGGTTTAAATGTTCTGTAGTTTATTGTTTCAGGTTTTTTAACTTCTCCAAATGACCACGATCTAATCATCTCTGGTGACGCAAGACCAACTCTTATTGCATCAAAATCATCAGTATCTGTTTGCTGCTTAAAAAAACTAATTAAATCTTTCATTCGTTTTCATCCTTTGTAAGTTCTATATTAATACCCAGTGATTTGATTTCCTTCATCAAAACATTAAATGATTCCGGCATACCAGCATCTACTTTTTGAGTATCATCAACAATATTTTTATACATTTTATTTCTTCCACTAACATCATCAGATTTAACTGTTAACATTTCTTGAAGTGTGTATCCTGCTCCGTACGCCTCAAGAGCCCACACTTCCATTTCTCCGAATCTTTGCCCACCAAATTGCGCTTTTCCGCCAAGAGGTTGTTGAGTTACTAAGCTATATGGTCCTGTAGATCTTGCGTGCATCTTATCATCAACCAAATGGTTTAATTTAAGAACATTCATATACCCAACTGTTACTTCCCTATCAAAAAATTCACCTGTACGACCATCAATTAATTTTGTCTGACCAGATTCAGGAAGATCTGCTAATTTAAGCATCTCTTTTATCTCACTCTCATTCGCACCATCAAAAACTGGTGTAGCCATCGGAACACCGCCCCTTAAATTGTTAGCAAGATCTTTAATTTCTTTATCAGAAAAATTCTTGAAATTAGTTTTTTCGTGAGCTCCAACGCTATAAACAGTTTCTAAGAATGATCTTATAGAGCTTACAGATGTCTCATCATCAAGCATTTTACCAATTTTAATACCTAAGCCTTTGGCCGCCCAGCCGAGATGTGTTTCCAACACTTGGCCAACATTCATTCTTGAAGGAACGCCTAATGGATTCAAAACAACATCAACTGGAGTTCCGTCTTCCATATGAGGCATATCTTCTACAGGCACTATCATTGAAATAACACCTTTATTACCATGCCTTCCAGCCATTTTATCACCAGGCTGCAGCCTTCTTTTTACTGCCAAATAAACTTTTGTGATTTTTAAAACTCCAGGAAGTAAATCGCCTCCAGCAGAAATTTTAGCTTCTTGTCTTTCTTGGGTATCTTTTAAAATATTCTTTTGTTTTGCTAGTTGCGTAAATAATTTCTCAAGCTGAACATTTATCTTTTCATCTCTTATTCTAATTTCTAACCAACTTTCTTTCTCAAGACTGCTCAAATAATCTTCCGTAACCTTATCACCTTTGCTTAAATTGTTTGGTCCTCCTTCGGAAACCTTATTAAGAATTAAATTCTTTACTCTAAATAAGATGTCATCCTCGTAAATTCGAAGCTGATCAGCAATGTCTTTTTTTACAATTTCTATTTGTTCTTTCTCTATATCAAGAGACCTTCCATCTTTATCTATACCATCTCTTGTGTAAACTCTTACATCTATTACTGTACCTTCTATACCTGATGGAACTCTTAAAGAAGTATCTTTAACATCCGAAGCTTTTTCACCAAATATTGCTCTTAGTAATTTTTCTTCAGGGGATAATTGAGTTTCCCCCTTAGGAGTAACTTTTCCAACTAAAATATCATTTGGTTTGATTTCTGCACCAACATAAACTATTCCAGACTCATCTAGTTTACCTAATAAACTTTCACTTACATTAGGGATGTCCGCTGTAATCTCTTCCGCACCTAATTTGGTATCTCTAGTCACACAAGTTAGTTCTTCGATGTGAATAGTTGTGAACCTATCTTCTTCAACTACCCTATCAGATATTAAAATAGAGTCTTCATAGTTATATCCATTCCAAGGCATAAACGCTATCAACATATTTTGACCAAGCGCAAGCTCACCTAAATCTGTCGAAGGACCATCTGCTAAAACATCATTTTTAGCTATAACATCACCAACTTTAACTAATGGTTTTTGATTAATACATGTATTTTGATTGGATCTTGTATACTTAGTTAGATTATATATATCAACACCTGCTTCATCTGATGTTGTTTCAGCGTCATCAACTCTAACAACTATTCTTCCCGCATCAACACTATCTACTGTACCACCTCTATTGGCAATTAAAGCTGCTTGTGAATCTCTAGCTATAGCTCTTTCCATTCCAGTTCCAACTAATGGCTTTTCAGCAATTAATGTTGGTACAGCTTGCCTCTGCATGTTTGAACCCATTAAGGCTCTGTTAGCATCATCATGCTCAAGAAATGGAATTACTGATGAAGCTACCGATACAATTTGCATTGGTGAAACATCCATATATTCAATTTTTTCTGGAGTAGACATTTCAAATTCATTTAAATATCTGCAAGAAATGAAATCGTCAATAAATTTATCCTTATTATCAAGCTCTGCATTAGCTTGAGCAATAACATATTTTGACTCATCAATAGCAGAAAGATACTCGATATCTGAAGTAACTTTAGAATTCACTACTTTTCTATATGGTGTCTCAAGAAAACCATATTTATTTGTTCTAGAAAAAACTGCAAGTGAGTTTATTAAGCCAATATTTGGCCCTTCTGGAGTCTCAATAGGGCAAACTCTTCCGTAATGAGTAGGATGAACATCTCTTACTTCAAAACCTGCTCGTTCTCTAGTTAGCCCACCGGGGCCTAACGCAGATATTCTTCTCTTATGCGTAATTTCAGATAACGGATTATTTTGATCCATAAACTGAGAAAGTTGACTAGATCCAAAAAATTCTTTTATTGCTGCCATAACAGGCTTAGCATTAATTAATTCTTGCGGCATCAAACCTTCTGATTCAGCAATTGTTAGCCTTTCTTTAACTGCTCGCTCGACTCTAACTAAACCAACTCTATAAACATTTTCTATCATTTCTCCAACAGAGCGAACCCTTCTATTTCCTAGATGATCAATATCATCAACCGTACCAAAACCATTTCTTATGTTAACAAGCTCTTTAATAACGCTTACAATATCATCTTTATTAAGTATTCCTTCTAAACTACTTTCGTTTCCAATTCTTGCATTAAATTTCATTCTGCCGACTTCAGAAAGATCATATCTATCTTCAACAAAAAATAAATTTGTAAATAAATTTTGGGCCGCATCTTTTGTTGGTGGCTCACCTGGTCTCATCATTTTATAAATTTCAACTTGCGCTTCTAATTGATTTGTTGATGGATCTATTGAAAGTGTATTCGAAATATAAGGACCGTTATCAATTTCGTTTGTAAATAAAATGTCAAATTTTTCTAATTTTAATTGTTTTATTAATTCTATATTTTCAATGTCAATAGAAGTGTTCATTGGTACAATGATTTCACCTGTCTCATCATCAATAATATCTTGTCCTAGTATTTTTCCATATAAATATTCTTCACTAATAGAAAGATATTCTATCTTTGCTTCTTGAAGCATTTTTACGTGTCTAGCATTAAAGATTTTACCAGGCTCTATAATTACTTTATTTTTAATTTTTAATTCATCAGATGCTATTGTTCCCTTCAATCTTTCTGGAATTAATTTTAACTTAAATAAATCTTTTTCTATTTTTACTTCATCTTTCTCAAAAAATAAATCTATTATTTCTGCTGTTTCGTAACCAAGTGCTCGTAATAAAATTGTTGCAGGTAATTTTCTTTTTCTATCAATTCTTGCAAACAAAGAATCTTTTGGATCAAACTCAAAATCTAACCATGAGCCACGATATGGTATTATTCTTGCTGAATATAATAGCTTTCCAGAAGAATGAGTTTTCCCTTTATCATGATCAAAAAATACACCGGGCGACCTATGAAGTTGAGAAACTACAACTCTCTCTGTGCCATTTATAACAAAAGAACCTTTTTGGGTCATTAAAGGAATGTCGCCCATGAAGACCTCTTGCTCTTTAATATCTTTTATTTTATCTTGGTTCTCACGCTCACAGATTACCAGCCTCATTAAAACTTTTAGTGGAGCAGAATATGTTAGACCTCTAAGCTGACATTCCTTAACATTGAATACTGGCGTACCTACACTATAGTCTATGTATTCTAGTCTTACGTGACCAGAATGACTTATTATTGGAAATACAGAATGGAATGCTTTGTGGATACCAGATTTGGCTCTCTCTTCAGCATTAGATGTTGTGTTTAAAAAACCAACATAAGAATCAGTTTGTATATTAAGCATTGGAGGTATATCTATAACTTCTTTTCTTTTTCCAAAGTTTTTTCTAATTCTTTTCTTCTCTGTATATGTATATTCCATTTTTACCCTATAAGTATTGGTATTTAAAAAAATAAAAAAACTACCAGCAACCCAAGGTTACTAGCATCACCTAATTCAATTTTATAAAAAACTTTTAACTGAGCTCAACTGTTGCTCCAGCTTCCTCTAATTGTTTTTTAGCATCATCTGCTTCTTGTTTTGAAACACCTTCTTTTACAGTTATTGGTGCGCCTTCTACCATATCTTTAGCATCTTTTAATCCCAATCCAGTTACAGCTCTAACTACTTTAATAACCGAAACTTTGTTTGCGCCAAAACTACTCATTTTAATTGTGAATTCTGATTGCTCTTCAGCTGCTTCTGCAGGTGCTGCTGCTGCTGCAGGTGCTGCTGCCACTGAAGCTGCTGAAACGCCAAATTTTTCTTCCATTGCTTCTACAAGTTCTACAACATCCATAACACTCATGCTAGAAATTGACTCTAATATATCCTCTTTTGATACTGCCATTTTAATCTCCTGATTATTCTTAAATAAATTTTATTAACTTTGTTCTAGCTTAATTTTATATGCTGAAAGTGTTTGAACTAACTTCACATTCGGCGCTGATAATGTTCGTACAAATTTCTCTATTGGTAACTTCATAACTGCCATCATCATACTTATAGCTTGATCTTTATTAGGTAAGGCTGCAATTTGACTTAACTTTGCAACATCAACTAATTCACCATTTACAGCAACTACTACTGGTTTCAAAAGTTTATTATCTTTTGTAAAATCATTAACAACTTTTGCAGCAGAGCCAAGATCCTCTTTTGAAAAAGCAAAAATTAATGGTCCTTTTAAAGATGAATTCATGCATTCAAAACTTGTATCCTTAATAGCAATTTTAGCGAGGCTATTTTTAACAACTCTGACATAAACACCAAGCTCTCTTGCATTACTTCGTAATGAAGAAAGTTCTTTTACTGTCAAACCTCTATATTCAGCTGCTACTGCAGATTGTGCTGTCGATGCAATTTCGGATATTTCTTTAACTACATCTTTTTTCTCACCAATATTTAACGCCACTTTATCACTCCAACTTGTGTATACCTTTCAGTATAGTTATCTACGTAGGAAATTAAGTATTCTCATACACCTACGGTCTTTGACAGTTGTTTACTAAAACAACCTCACAAAGCCTATGTATACGAAGCCCCGTCTACTAATAGACTTGGCCCCATAGAAGAAGATAATGATATCTTCTTTAAATATTTACCTTTAGCAGAAGAAGGTTTTGCCTTAACTACTTCAGTAATTAAAGCTCTTAAATTTTCTGCTAGCATTTCTTCAGTGAATTCTACCTTGCCTATAGCACAATGTACAATCCCTGCTTTATCTGTCCTATACTGAACTTGTCCAGATTTTGCATTTTTTACTGCTTTTTCAACATCTTTTGAGACTGTTCCAACTTTAGGATTCGGCATTAAGCCTTTAGGGCCAAGTATTTGACCTAATGGACTAACAATTTTCATAGTGTCCGGTGTCGCAATCACAACATCATAGTCAAAATCACCTTTTTTAGCTAGGTCTACTAAATCTTCCATACCAACCATATCTGCGCCTGCATCTGTTGCTTTTTTTGCGTCGTCGCCTTCGCAGAATACTGCGACTTTAACCGACTTTCCTGTTCCGTTTGGTAAAACCAAAGATCCTCTGATATTTTGCTCAGATTTT
>Ga0233426_10002508_pt1 | contig 15261 bp, 9 predicted proteins | sample SI_118_April2016_6_FD_179875 | JGI IMG/M metagenome (GOLD analysis project Ga0233426, IMG submission 179875) | Seawater microbial communities from Saanich Inlet, British Columbia, Canada - SI_118_April2016_10_MG | ecosystem: Environmental > Aquatic > Marine > Inlet | place: Canada: British...
TTTTTTTTAATAAACTCAACTTGTTTTATCATTAAGTTGAGTTTTTGTAGTTTTATAACATGGCAAAATTTATAAAAATATATAATGACAACCCCAATCAGCAGTTGGTAGATGAAGTTGTTGCTGTATTAAAAAAAGGAGGACTTGTGATATTTCCAACCGATACTATTTATGGTTTGGGTTGTGATCTTAAAAATAATAGAGCATTAGAAAGACTAGCGATGTTAAAAGGTGTGAAATTAGAAAAAGCAACATTTTCATTCATTTTTAATAATTTAAGTCACTTATCAGATTATGTAAAGCAGTTAGACAGCCCTACTTTTAAAATACTCAAAAGAACCCTGCCAGGACCCTATACTTTTATATTACCGGGGAGTAATACCTTACCTAAGGTATTTAAAAAGAAAAAAACAGTAGGGATTAGAATACCTGATAACAACATAGTACGATCAATTATAGAGACCTTAGGGAACCCAATTGTATCCACTTCGATCAAAGATGAAGATGAGGTCTTAGAGTATATTACAGATCCAGAATTGATTTTTGAAAAATGGGAAAAAAAAGTAGACATAGTTATAGACGGTGGTTATGGAGATAACTATGCATCTACAGTTGTCGATTTAATAGATGCTCCGGTTATTATAAGAGAGGGGAAAGGGCGTGTTGATGTGTTTTAAGTAATCAAGTTATTTACTCTAAATCGCAGCGATTTTTGTTCGCTATTTTAAATTTTTAAATTTTATTCTGTGAAAGATAAAGTATTGACTCACGATACTTGTATGTTTGAAATAAGACGATTTTTTTTGTAATTTTTTTCGTTTTTTTAAAAATTTAATTGAATTTTTATATAAACTTATATGTGCTTTGATAATTGCTAGGGTATGGATAGGTCTTAACTCAATTATGAATTTAATACCCGCAATCCCATCTAAAAGCAATCGTGAAAAAATGACGAATAAAAACCTTTCTTTTGGTACGTTTTTAACCACATTTAGAAGGCTGTTCCTGAAATTTAAAAATGTTTTGTGAGGATTTGTTTCTTTTAAGGTAGCTCCGCCAACATGGTAGACACTTGATGATCCTACGTATTTTACCTTGTATCCAAGATTTTGAGTTCTCCAGCACAAATCAATTTCCTCCTGATGTGCAAAATAATCTTCGTCTAAACCTCCCACTTCATGATATACTGTTGATCGGATAAATAAACAAGCACCAGAGGCCCAGAATATTTCGGTTTCATCATCAAATTGACCATGATCTGTTTCTAAATAGTTGAAAATACGTCCCCTACAATAAGGGTATCCAAATACATCGATAAAACCACCTCCAGCACCTGCGTATTCGAACTTTGTTTTTTCTTTAAAGTCTAATAGCTTAGGTTGAATAATAGCGGTATTTATATCATTTCTAAAAGCTTCAGTGATGGGTTTTAGCCAGTTTTCTGTAACTTCGACATCAGAATTTAAAAGACAATAAATATCTGCGTCAATAGTTTTTAAAGCATCGTTGTACCCTTTTGAATATCCTCCATTTTGACTGTTTTTAATGATTTTAACGGATGGAAAATGAGTTTTTACATAAGATACAGAGTCGTCTGTTGAAGCGTTATCAGCTATGTAAATAGTAGCTTCATCCAAACTAAAATTAACGACAGAAGGTAAAAATTGTTCTAATAATTTTTGGCCATTCCAATTTAATATGACGATTGCTGTTTTCAAGTTCCGCGAAAATACAGATTATAAATTAGTTTATGCTTAAAGTTCTCTTAATAAAAAAGAACTTCTTATGATTTGTAATCAGGAAGATTTTTTAAGAAAATATAGGTTTTATTTTTGAAATCCATTTTACAATAAAAATGAGTTAATCCATTCGTTACAATTAAAAATTCAGCTTTTAATTGTAAATTATAACGTGCAATTTGATCAAAAGTTTTTTGTGAAATTTTAATTGAAGGGGCTTTGCATTCAATAACAACCTCTGGTTTTCCATCTGAATTGAATATTAAAATATCCGTTCTTTTTTTTAAATTATTGATGGTTAATTGCTTTTCTATTGCTATTAAAGTTTCAGGGTATTTTTTTTGATCAATCAAAAAATGCACAAAATGTTGACGTACCCATTCCTCTGGAGTTAGTACCACATATTTTTTTCTCAATTTATCAAAAATAAGCGTCTTATTTTGACTATTTTTGAGTTTAAAATTATAAGTTGGTAGATTGAGTGTTTGCATCAATCAAAAGTAATAAAATGAACGAGATTAGAGCCATTGTTTCAGATATTAAGAAGGGAAATATAAAACCTATTTATTTTTTAATGGGTGAAGAACCTTACTACATCGATAAAATATCTGATTTTATAGAACAAAATATTTTGGATGAAACTGAAAAAGGTTTCAATCAGCAAATCATGTATGGAAGAGATTCAAGTATTGAAGACATTGTTTCATCTGCGAAACGATATCCCATGATGGCTGATAAACAGGTGATAATTGTTAAAGAAGCCCAGGATCTGAGTAGGAATATCGAAAAGTTAGTTTCCTACGCAGAGAATCCACAACCGACAACCGTACTCGTTTTAAATTATAAATATAAAAAACTTGATAAACGTAAAAAGTTGTGCAAAGCAATTGCAAAGTCTGGTCTACTTTTTGAAAGTAAAAAACTATATGAAAATCAGGTTTCAGATTGGATTCGAAGAGTTTTAAGTGGAAAAAAATATCAAATTGAGCCAAAGGCAGCTCAGATGTTAGTTGAGTTTTTAGGGGCGGATCTTAGTAAAATATCAAATGAATTGGATAAACTGTTACTCATTCTTCCAAAAGAGCAAATTATTACGGCCTCACACATAGAGGATAATATTGGTATTTCTAAAGATTTTAATAATTTTGAACTGCGTAAATCGTTGGGGGAAAAAAATATTGTAAAAGCAAATAGAATTATCAACTATTTTTCAGAGAATCCAAAAAATAATCCTCTAGTAATGACAATTTCTTTGTTAAATAGCTTTTTTACACAGTTACTTATGTTTCATGCACTCCAGGATAAGTCAAAAAATGCTGTTGCTAAAGCAATAGGAGTAAGTCCTTATTTTGTCGATGAGTATTTTCTTGCGGCGAGAAATTATCCAATGAGAAAAGTAGCAAGCATCATTGCACTACTTAGAGAAGCAGATGTAAAAAGTAAAGGAGTAGGAGCAAATCAGTCTCAAAATGATATTTTGAAAGAATTGTTGTTCACTATTTTACATTAATTTTTACTGACTTTATTGAATTCGTTGATCATAAAAAAAGCCCAAAACAAGACACAGATTCCAACAAAAATTGAAAAATACAGTACAATATTATTTGCGTTCATACTTGATCAGTTTTAAATAAATAATTACTCCTAATAAAGTAGGAGCCCATAATCCAATAAAAATTCCATGTAGTTTTTCTCCGGTTAAAAACAGGTATTCTGATAACAATATTATGGAAGCGCAAAGTAATAATATTAGGAGATTACTCAACCCAATTTTTTTTATAAAATTCATAACCCTATTAAATTTCAATAAAATTAATAAAATTAATAAATATAAAAAAATATTTTTCTTTTAAATTACTATTATTGCTATAATTTTATTGTGAAATTTACCATACATAATGATACATTTATTCATTAAACCCCTGTTTTTATTATTTTTAACGTACATTGTAAACCAAACAACAATCAACATTACATGAATAAGTTTGTTATATTATCTGTGTTACTTCTGTCGTCATTTTTAATGCCTGCACAAGAGTTGCCTCCGATCAATACATACATAGCAAAAGACTACAAGGCTGAAAATCAAAATTGGTCTATTTCTCAGTCTGAAAATAAATTTATTTATATTGCTAATAACAAGGGTTTGTTGGAGTTTAATGGTGCTTCTTGGCAGCTGTATCCTACACCAAATGAAACGATAATGAGATCTGTTAAAGTTCTAGATGATAAGATTTTTACAGGTTTTTACATGGATTTTGGTTATTGGAAAAAAAATAATTTTGGTGAATTAGAATTTTCCTCAATCGCTAAAAAATTAAATATCCAAATGTTAGAAGATGAACAGATTTGGAATATTTTAGAAATTGATGGATGGGTTCTTTTTAAATCTTTGCAGAGAATTTACCTCTATAATTTAGATACAAATAAGTTAAAGATTATTGAATCTGAGTTCAACCTTCACAAATTAACAAAAGTAAATGAGTTTATTTATTTCCAAGAAGGTCAAAAAGGTGTTTTTAAAATTGAAAACGGAGAACCAAAGTTGGTTTCTGATCATCAAATTTTAAAAGAAAACATCATAGTTGAAATATTTGAGAAAGAAGATAAGTTGTTGTTTTTAACTCAAAAATCTGGCTTTTTCTATTTAGACCGTGGAGTTCTTAAAAAGTGGAAAACTTCTTCGGAAAAATTGCTTAAAAATATAACAGTATATAGTGCTAAGTTACTTAGAAATAAGGAGTTTGCTTTGGGAACTATTTCTGATGGTTTTATTTCTTTAAACAGTAAAGGAGATCTTAACTTTCAAATAACTCAAGATTCAGGTTTACATAATAACACTGTTCTGTCTGTTTTTGAGGATGTTGAAAATACCATTTGGTTAGGTTTAGATAATGGAATTAATAACATAAATAGTACTTCGCCTTTTAAAATATATAATAACAATAGTAATTTTATAGGTACAATTTATGCATCCATTGTTTTTGACAACAAATTATATTTAGGAACCAATCAGGGTCTCTTTTATCGAAATATTGATTCTGATGAAAGTTTTAAACTAATAGAAAATACTCAAGGTCAGGTTTGGAGTTTGAAAATCATTGACAATCAGTTGTTTTGTGGACATACTTCTGGTACTTTTCTAATCAATAAGAATAAATCAACTTTAATTTTTAACAAACAAGGAACATGGATCTTAAACAAGATAGATAAAAATATTATTATTCAAGGCTGTTATGATGGATTGTACGTACTTGAAAGAAAAAACAATATTTGGAGATTAAGAAATAAAATTAAAGGATTTAATAATTCTAGTAAATATATTGCAAAATACGATGCGTTTAAATTTTTTGTCAATCATGAATACAAGGGAGTGTTTAAACTTACTTTAGATTCTGATTACAGAGAGGTCATTCACCTTACTAAGGAGGAATCTTTAAAAAAGGGTCTACATTCTTCATTAATTTCTTTCCAAGATAAAATTATATATTCAAGTAAGGGGGGTCTTTATTTATATGATAATAAAAAGGGTTTTTTCAAAAGAGACAGTATCTATAGTAAGTTAGTCTCTGAAGATAATTTCATTTCAGCAGAACTGGCCTTTAATCAGTCAAATACTATTCTTTGGTCTTTTTCTAAAGAAACGATTAACTATTTGATTCCAGGTAAATTGAGTAATAAACCTATTGTTAATAGTATCCCTATTTCTGCATCGATACCAAAGGCAACGTATGGTTATGAGAATATCATACATTTAGAGGATCAAAAATATCTTATTGGAACTTCAAATGGTTATATCGCAATCAATTTAAATAAATTAAATGAAGCGAAAGATTTCAAAGTGACTATCAATAAAATTAATAATTACATCCTAGATAAACCTAAAAACAAAGTAAATTTAATTGAAGAAAGTGAATTTTCATCTGATGAAAATAATTTTGAATTTTATTTTGGAGTGCCTAGTTTTAGTAAATTTAAAAGTATTAAATATCAATACATATTATTAGGTCAAACAAAACAATGGAGCTCCTTATCTGACTCTAAATCTGTATTATTTGAGAATATTTCTTACGGCACCTATACTTTTAAAGTGAGGGCCATTGTTGGGGGGGAATTGACCGTTAATGAAGCGGTTTTTGATTTTGTCATTGACAGACCTTGGTACTTGTCTAATGCACTAATAATAATTTATGTGATCTTATTTTTATTGGTCTTCTACTTGTTTCACATTACTTCAAAAAGATATTATAAAAAACAAAGAGAAGCTCTGTTGGAGAAAACAAAAAAAGAGGCTGCTCTTAAAGAACTAGAGAGTTCTCAAGAAATTATAAAGCTTAACAATGAAAAATTAAGAAGTGATATTGATAGTAAAAATAGAGAATTAGCTTCTTCAACTATGAACATGATTAAGAAAAATGATTTCTTAAATAACATAAAAAACGAGTTGGTTACTGGAGGCGAAAAGAACGTTTCTAAAGTGGTAAAGATTATAGACAAAAATTTAAATAATACGGATGATTGGAAAATGTTTCAGGAAGCATTTAATAATGCAGATAAAAACTTTCTTAAAAAAGTCAAAGATAAGCATGCGAATCTAACCCCAAATGATTTAAGACTTTGTGCGTATCTTAGGTTAAACTTATCTTCAAAAGAAATTGCACCACTTTTAAACATCTCTCCAAGAAGCGTCGAAGTTAAAAGGTATCGATTAAGAAAAAAAATGGAGTTACCCCATGATTCTAATTTAACGAGTTATATTATTGAATTGTAATATCTCTTCACAACTTTATTTGAACTATACATTGCTACAACAAAATACATAACTTCCTTTTCTAATTTTTATCAACGATTATTAAAGCCCTATATTTGCTAAGTTTTCGTAAAAAAAAACAATGTATATTTTTTGTAGTGGTTTTTTTTATCGATTTAACAATAACTTATCGTTAAATTTATCAAAAATTAAAATAATGTTTTTATGAGGATACAATTTACATTTCTATTTGTTCTTTTATTTAGTTTAAGCGCCATGTCGCAAACACTGAATATTGAAGGAGTTATAAAGGACGCAGAAAACGGTGATACGCTTCCGGGTGTGAGTGTCATTTTGAAAGGATCAAGCAAAGGAACGCAATCAGATTTTGATGGCTTTTACAGTTTGAAAAACGTCGAAAAAGGTGCGACAATCGTATACCGATACCTAGGGTACAAAGTAAAAGAAGTTATTGTTGAAACAATGATAATGAATGTAATGATGGAAACTGAGGCAGAGTCTTTAGGAGAGATTGTTGTTGTTGGTTATGGTACACAAAGAAAAAAAGAAGCAACAGGAGCCGTATCTGTTGTAGATTCAAAAACGATTGAAAAATTAAATCCTACAAGAATTGAGCAAGCTTTGCAAGGTCAGGTTTCAGGAGTTAACATTACTTCGAATTCAGGATCACCTGGTAGTGGTTTAAATATTCGAATTAGAGGTGTTTCTACGAATGGAGATAACAGTCCGTTAATACTAGTTGACGGAAACCGAATAACTGACTTGTCGGTAATCAACCCAAATGATATTAAAAGTGTAAATGTATTGAAAGATGCAACTGCTGCAATCTATGGTGTACTTGCTGCCAATGGTGTTATTTTGATTGAAACCAAATCAGGAATAAAAAATACAGATTTAAAATTCACGGTAAATACCAATTTTACCTTACAGCAAACTAGTAAAAAAATCGACTTACTCAATGCAGCTGGATTAGCAGCTTATGTTAATGAAGCGACTAATTCAAGTAAATATTTCATACAACCCTCTACAGGTTTAGTTTTTGATCCTAAAGTGAGTGCTACAGAGCCACTAGCGAATACCGATTGGCAAAATGAAGTTTTCGAATTAGCAGGAATGTATGACGCGAACATCAATGCGAGTGGAGGTACCGATAAAATTGCGTATTCTTTTGGAACTTCTTTTCTTACTCAAGATGGAATTATAGGTTTAGAAAAATCAAATTATAACAGACTTACAGCGAGAGCTAATGTAAGATATGATGTAACTGATAAATTACAACTATCTGCAACTACTATCTTTACACATTCACAAAAAAACTCATTGGCAGAGGGTGGAATTGGAGCAGTATTATACAACGCTGTGAATGCAGACCCTTTTACATTACCTAAAGATCCTTCTTCATTATCAGACGCTGGTTTTGAAGCATTACGTAATGGTTATGGAATAGTGAAAACAGGTGCTATTGAAGTATCCAATCCATTGTCACAAATAGCAAGTACATTCAATAAAGCTATCGTAGATAAAATAAGCCCAACTTTGGCAGCTACTTATAAGTTTAGCGATAAAATTTCAATAAGAACCAAATATTTAATGAATCATGCTGTTGTAACAACAGAAGTATTCAGACCGTTGGTTTTTTTAGGAGGTAATAAGTCTTTAAGTAGAACAACCAACAACGAGTTTTTACAAAATGAAGATACTTACGATGATTATACTTGGAATAACATATTAACCTATCAAGACACTTTTAACGATGCTCACAATCTAAAAGTACTTTTAGGACATGAAATGTTTGAGACGAAAGGATTGTTTGCAGGTCAAACAGGTATCTCTTTAAAGGACGATGGGAATTCTATTGATTTAGCTAGTATTGCTAATTCTGAAACCGTAAACCCACGTTTTCAACCTGCAGCTATAGAAACTGGAGGAAATCAATTTAAGAATCGATTATTATCTTATTTTGCAAGATTAGAGTACAATTACAACGAAAAATATTTATTATCGGCATTGATAAGAAGAGATCAATCTTCTAGGTTTAGTAAAGTCGATAAGTTTAATGTTGGTTATTTTCATGCAGTTTCTTTAGGATGGAACCTTACTGAAGAAAATTTTCTCAAGGATAATGACTTTTTAAACTCTCTAAAATTAAGAGTTAGTTATGGAGAATTAGGAAGTGATAGAGTTTCAGGAGGGAATTTCCCGTATGTAGGTTCTTTGAACGGCGAAGGTGTTTATAGTAACAGTCTAGAAGTTTCAGAATCAGACTTATTGGTAGGAATAGCTGAAGGTCAGCTAGGAAATCCTTATTTAAAATGGGAGACTACTTCTACAGGGAACATTGGTTTAGATGTAGCGCTTTTAAATAATAAGATTTCTTTTAATTTAGATGTTTACAAAAAAACTACAGATGATTTATTAATTCAACCACAATCTTCAGCTCTAACTGGAGTTGCAGGAATTGGTTCTAGTGCTCCTGCAATTAATGCCGGAACGGTTGAAAATTCAGGAGTTGAATTTTTAATTTCATATAGAGACCAGTTCTCAGATGATTTTAAATTCAATGCTAGTTTTAATTTAACCAGCATTAATAATGAAGTAACTTATGTAGGAAATCTAGCCGGCTTCGAACAAGGTGGTGGTTTTGGAGTTGGTACTGGAATTGTTACTTCTCGTATGGAAGCAGGGCACTCTCTAGGGTATTTTTATGGATATAAAACAAATGGAATTTATCAAAATAAAGGTGAAATAGATGCTTTAGATGCAAATGCACCTGTTGAGAATCTTAATGTTTTTCATAAAGGAGCAGGAGTGGGAGATTTAAAATTTGTTGATACAAATGGAGATGGATATATTTCAGAAGAAGACAAAACAGATATTGGAGATCCTATTGCAGACATGACAGCAGGGTTGAATTTAGGTTTTTCATACAAGAATATCGATTTTAGTCTATCCGCAGTTGGTTCCTTTGGAAATAACATGGTTAGAGATTATCAAAGATTTAATTTATTAGCCAATAAAGGTGAAAGAGTTTTAGATCGATGGACACCAACAAATCCAAGTAACACAGAGCCTAGAGCAACTTCTGGCGCTTCTATTAACACAGATTTATTTTCAGATTATTATGTTGAAGATGCATCCTTTGTGAGAATACAAAACGTACAACTTGGATATACTTTTGATAAAAACATACTAGAGAAAATAAAATTGAACAGTCTTCGTATGTTTTTGTCTGCAAATAACCTTCATACGTTTACCAATTATTCTGGTTATGACCCATCTGCTTCTAGTGGAGATGCAATTGGAGGCGGTATTGATAGAGGTTTCTATCCAGTAGCAAAAACATTCATTTTAGGACTTAGCTTAACTTTTTAATATTATAAATTATGAAAACACTTCAAGTAAAAAAATACAGCAGAATTTTTATATTGAGCATGGTACTCACTTCTATGTTTGTTTCTTGTAATTCTTTTATAGATGAACTAGAGCCAATCGCTCAAGATTCAGATGATTACTTCAATTCAGCAGAAGACTATGAAAAAGCCCTAATCGGTGCTTACGACATGTTACAAACGACCTATCTGAATACTTTAACAATTGTAGGTGCTTCGGATGATATCATCCTTGGTGGTGATCCATTTACCTATGATCAGCCTACTTTACAGCGAGTAGATAAAATGGATGTAACTCCTGCAGACAACAACCAATTGAGAGATATATGGAGGTTTATGTATGCTGCAATGGGTAGAGCGAATTATATCCTAGAATTTAAAAATAAAACAGATTTTGAAGGGAAAGACGAAATCATTGCGCAGGCATATTTTCTAAGAGCTTTCTTCGCCTTTGAATTAGCCAAATTTTTCGGAGATATTCCTTTGTCTGTTGAAGAAAAAAATGACGTATCCAGAATCACAGATAAGCGTATTAGAATTGGAGAGCAATATGATGTAAATAGAGTAGGTAGTATTGCAAAAGTTTATGCTCTAATAGAAGAGGACTTGAAAGAAGCTATAGCTCTAGGTTTACCGAGCTTTACATCAGAAGCAGGGTTAAAATATAAAGTTACTAAGACAGCTGCTCAAGCTTTATTAGGTAAAGTTTATCTGTACCACGGTACATTTGATAATTCTAAATTCAGTGACGCTGCAGCTCAATTAAACCTAGTTATCAATAGTGGGTTTTATAGCCTACCTAATTTATCAGATTTATTTGAGAAAAGTGGAGAAAACGGTGCTGGTTCAGTATTTGAAGTTCAGTATACAAGTGTAGAAGGTGCTGGTTGGGATTGTATTCAATGTAGTGAAGGAAATTACTTGCCTCAAAATAATGCTCCTAGAGATTATGCAGGACCTGAATACAAATCAGGTTGGGGATTTAGTTTGCCTACACAACAATTATATGATGCATTTTCAGATGGAGATCGAAGAAGAAATATTACTATCTTTGAACCAAAATCTACACAATATTCCCCAAGTAGAGAAAACACTGGGTATTTTTCCAGAAAATACCTTCCAACTCAAGAAAATGAAAGTACAAGAATGGGTTCAGATCCTTTGAATTATGATAATAATTACAGAGCTATTCGTTATTCAGACGTTTTATTAATGGCAGCAGAGGCAGCAGCACAAAGTGGAGGAGTTAATGCTATCTCTTATTTAAATCAAGTTAGAAATAGAGCTTTTGGAAACAATTCTCATGATTATCCTTACAATGGAGAATCAGATTTATTGAGAGCTATCTTAGATGAAAGACGCATAGAATTTGCAGGTGAAGGACACCGTTTCTTCGATTTGGTAAGAACTGGCAAGGCAAAAGAAGCCTTTGATAATTATAATGCAACCAGGCCAGATCAAACGGCACAAACTGCAATTAATTTTGAAGAAAACAAAAATGAAATATTTCCAATTCCCCTTGTAGAATTAGAATTAGCAAACGCTATCAATACTTGGGGTCAAAATCCGGGATATTAAAAAATACAAGTTGTAAAATACAATTTGTTGAATACGTTAATTAACATTAAATTAAAAACAAAAATTATGAGTTTATTAAAAAAAATGAGTTTCTTGCTTTTTGCAAGTTTACTAATTGTATCATGTAGTAGTGACGATGAAGGAGACACTACTCCTGAGGCTCCAACCATCAACAATCTAGATTTTAGTGTTGATGCATCTGGTTCAGGAAATATTGTATCTGTATTGCCGACCGCAAATGGAGCTACTGCTTATTCTGTAGATTTTGGAACTGATGCTACTGACGATGTTTTTGAAACTTTAGGAGCTGAAGTTTCTTACACGTATCCTCCATTTTCTGCTTCTTATGATATTACTGTTACTGCTTCTTCTGCAGGTGCAGAAAATGTATCAAAAACAACTACAGTTAATGTTGTTGTTGAGCCATCAGACTTAGAAGGAAGATGGGTATTATTTCATGATGAAGCTTCTTTAATAGTGGGTGAAACCATGGAAAATATAGCTGCTGGTCAAAATTGGTGGTATAATAAACTTTCTGATTTAAGAACTAGAGATTGTGTTTTTGACGATGTTTACGAATTTAAGGCTGACAGAACTTTTCACAATATTGTAGGAGAGTTAACTTGGTTAGAAGGCGGTTGGGCAGCTAACGATGAAATGTGTGGTAGTCCTTATGCTCCTTTTGATGGATCTGCAGTGGCAACATGGTCAGAAAATACTGATGAAAAAACAGTAACATTAAACGGTATGGGTGCATTTTTAGGTATTGCTACAATCCAGAATGGAAAAGCTATTGATGATCCAACAAATGCTGTTGAGTCTATCACCTATAGCGGTGTAACTTTTTCAGAAGACAAAAATACAATGACTCTTCATATTAGTTGGGGCGGAGGATTCTGGCAATTTAAATTTGCAAGAGAAGGTTCAGAAGGAGCTTCAATTCCAACAAGAGATACTGATGGCGATGGTGTTCTTGATATAGATGATACATGTCCAACTGAAGCTGGTACACAAGATGATGGTTGTCCTGTTCCAGAACCTCCAACTGAGGGAGCTACAGCTCCTACGGCAGCTCAAGCAGATGTTTTATCTGTATTTAGTGATTCTTATACAGGTACTGCTCCAGCAGCTTGGTTTCAAAGTTGGGGTATTGGTACTTTAGAAGATGATTTAGTTATAGGCGGCAATACTGTTAAAGAATATAGTAATTTAACCTTTCAAGCAATTAATCTTAATGGTACTGTAGACATAACTTCTTATACAACCTTGCACATAGATGTATACACACAAACTGAAAATGTGTTTAAATTTAAAATGGCAAATTTTGGTGCAGACGATGTAGATGAGTATCCAAATGTAGATGACACGGAATCGGAAATAGAAAGTGCGACAGCTCAAACTGCAGGTGAGTGGATTGGTCATGATATTCCTTTGTCAAGTTTTACAGGTCTTGATTCTCAAACAAATATTGGTCAATTACAGATTATTTTAGGAGAAAATGCAAATATTTGGGTTGATAATATTTATTTCTATTAATAATATATTATTCATCTAATATTAGATCTTATAAAGCGGTTAAATTCATATTTAACCGCTTTTTTCATAAATATTTTTATTGATGACATGGAGTTTGTAAACTAGATCTAATTACTTATAATAGTTGATATTTTATCTAAATTTATTTTTAGAACCACAAATATTGTCATTAAATTTGACTTTGTAATTATTAAAAAAATAATAATATCATGAAATTCACATTAGCTAAATCTCTTATTTTATTGATTTTACTTTCTTGTTCTAGCAATGAAACTGTAATAACCCCAGAACCACCAGTAGGTCCCGATGGTCTTATTTGGTCCGATGAGTTTGATGAAACGGGAAGCCCTTCTTCAGATAACTGGACTTATGATATTGGTAACGGAACATATGGTTGGGGAAATAATGAGGTTCAATTTTATACGAGATCAAATGCAACTTCTGAAGACGGTATTTTAAGAATTACTGCAAAACAAGAAACCTACAGAGGTTACGAATATACCTCTTCAAGAATGAAAACACAAGATCGCTTTTCCTTTACCTATGGTAGAGTGGAGGTTCGTGCAAAATTGCCAAAAGGCCGTGGAACTTGGCCTGCAATATGGTTGTTAGGTGATAATATTACTACAGTAGGTTGGCCAGAATGTGGAGAAATTGATATCATGGAGCATAAAGGAAAAGACCAAGGGGTTACCTCTAGTGCAATACATAATAATTCTGGATACGCCGACACTCCTTATGTATATTTTTTAAATAGGGTAAACGATGTATCTACAAATTTTCATACCTACGGTATGAATTGGACTAAAGATAAAATTGAATTTTTCGTAGATGATGTTGTTCATTATACCTACAGTCCTGCAAACAAAAATGCTAATAATTGGCCTTTTGATAAACCACAATTTATAATTTTAAATATTGCCATGGGAGGTAGTTTAGGGGGGGATATTGATCCTAACTTCACTCAAAGTAGTATGGAGATAGATTATGTTCGTGTATATCAAAATTAATTTCATTTTAATTCACAACTTATTAATTTTTTTACTTTTTTTTTGATTCATTAAAAAATAATTTTTTAAAACCTTTTTAAAATTGACAGTTTAGTGAGAATGTTTATGATAAGATCATTTAACAGTTATAGTTATGATTTTTTATAGATATTATTATTATTATTTCTTAAAAAGCCATTCGATTTTCTAAAACAACTATACATTAGTTACACATCTTTGAATAAACTCAACTACAATATCAACAATAACCTCTATTAGTTGGTGATTGTCGAAGATTTAATTTTTCATTTTTTGTATGTTTTTTGTAGCGGTATATTTTGTTACTTTTTATAAATTTTAAACTTATTTTTAAACTTGTGTAATTATAGCACAAAGAATAATATTCTATTGCAGCTATAATTAGTAATTACACAGATTTAAAGATTAAAAATTCATGAACTTATTTTTCTTAAGGGTTTTAATATTTTCTTTCGTTTTAAATACTTTTTCACAAAAAGAGTCTGTATCTATTTTGACCAATGATCAAGGTATGCAGTTAATTGTAAATGGAAAAAATTTTATTATTAACGGAATGAATTGGGACTATTTTCCAATAGGAACTAATTACGATTATAGTTTGTGGAATCAAACAGATTCTTTTATCAAATTGGCATTAGATTCAGAAATGTCATTGTTAAAAGATATGGGTGTTAATTCGATACGTGTCTATGTGGGCATTCAACCTAAATGGATTACCTATATCTATGAAAATTTTGGTATTTATACCATGATCAACCATTCTTTTGGAAGATACGGTCTCACCATAAATGGAGTTTGGACCCCTGCTACAGATTACGCTAATGAACATGTACAAAAGATTTTAATAGAAGAAGCTACTAAGATGGCATCTACTTATAAAAATACCCCAGGGTTATTGTTATTCCTTTTGGGCAACGAAAACAACTACGGACTTTTTTGGTCCGGTGCAGAAACTGAAGATTTTCCAGATGATGCTGATCAATTGAGCCGTATAGGAGATACTAGTGGAAGAGCAATGTATGCCTTAATGAACAAAATTGCACTTAGAATAAAAAAAATTACATCTTCTTACCCTGTTGCTATTTGTAATGGTGATCTTATGTACTTGGATATCATAGCGGAAGAATGCAAAGACATTGATGTTTTGGGTGTAAATATGTACCGTGGAAAATCTTTTGGGGATGCTTTTGAAAGAGTTCAAAAAGAATTGAATTTACCAA
>Ga0233426_10002511_pt1 | contig 15250 bp, 19 predicted proteins | sample SI_118_April2016_6_FD_179875 | JGI IMG/M metagenome (GOLD analysis project Ga0233426, IMG submission 179875) | Seawater microbial communities from Saanich Inlet, British Columbia, Canada - SI_118_April2016_10_MG | ecosystem: Environmental > Aquatic > Marine > Inlet | place: Canada: British...
TCATACAATAAAACCTTGACTATCAGATTACGTTTAATATACTGAAATAATATTATAAGATTTTAATAAATGTCACAGGAAACTCCGATAGATAATTTGAATAGCGGGATAAATGAAGAAGACTCAAAACTAGTTGATAGTATTCTCAATGATTTAAATAGTCACTCGGGTGGACCACAGCCAGGGCCTCAGCAAGGCCAGCAGATGCCTCAGCAAGGACAGATGCCCCAGCAAGGACAGATGCCCCAGCAAGGACAGATGCCCCAACAGATGCCGCGCCAGGAACTAACTCCCGAACAAGTAAGGCAAATCCAGATGCAGAGACAGATGGCGATGCAGCAGCAATTAATGCAGCAACAGCAGATGAATCAACAGATGGCAATGCAAGGTAATCGTGAAGAAAAAAAAGAAATGATCCAAGATAATACTAATAATATCATTGATCAGATTAAGAGTGAATCTAAAAGTATTATATTGGTTATTTTCTTATCAATTATTATAAACATAGAGCAGATAGATGGTTTATTTAAAAGTCAGCCTTCATTATTTACAACTGACTCGGGAAATCTGAATATGCAGGCAATATTCTTAAAGGCATTGATAGTCGGTGTTATATTTTATGTTGTAAAATCATATTTATTGTAGATTATTTCCATTAATTTCTCATTATTTAATATTTTCTTGAAGCATTTATTAATTGTAACTTCCGAAATATTACAATTTTCGGATATTATTTTTTTACTTATATCTGCCTTTTTTAGGTGTAAAAGAAGATAAATACACCCAGTCGCCATCGCCGGCGGCGTATTATCGTATATTAAATGCAATGATTCACATATATCAGATATATCTTTAATAATTTTCATATCTTTTTCAGATATTGAAAGATTATAACAGAATCTTTCAATAAAATCATTTAAATTAATAGTTTCAGAGGATTGATCTCTTTTAACATTTACTTTATTTAGCCTACTTATTTCCGTATAATTCTTACATCCTTTCGTAAGTATTTTCGGGTCCATGTCGAACATTTTAGCTATTTCTTTAACACTACGGGGAACCTTGCATTCTTTACACGCATTAAAAACACACGCCGCAATAATACCTTTCCTATTTTTACCTCTTGATATCTTCGTATCAGAAATAACAGAATAAAGCGATTTCGCAGTTTCACTTATAATGTTGGGTAAATTATTCCCACCACACTTGGAACTAATCTCCATAAATACCTTATATTTACTTCTTTCTTTATAGGGCATACTATTCCAATTCTGTCGCGTAGATAATCTATCGTAAATATTTCCTTTATTATTTATACTCGTACCCAATGATGAACCCGGTAAAAGTAAATTTACTGGCATCCCACAACGAGTTGGATCACTTTTTTTACTATCCTGTGATCCATAATACCTCCATTCGGGTATATTTAAAATATCATCTATAATAGAACCACAGGTTTTACATTTAATTTCAGATTCTGTATAAAGATAATTCTGTATATTTCCACAACATTTATCTTCTTTTTCTTTTTTATCAGTATCACTTACTTGATCGAGAGTTTTATATAGTTCATCAAAACTCATTGGCGAATTAAATTATGTATTATATTTTTAAGTATATTTATATCAAATTTATTTATTATAATAAATTATGTTGCATTATGAATTAATATCGGGACTATGGATTTCTGATATTTCAATGTTAAATAAAACGAAATTTTTAGAAGATAATAATATAACTATTATACTTAATTGCACTCAAACATTCGATTTCCCCAATTCAGATTCATTAAAAAAAATAAGGTTACCCTTTTCCCCTATAAGAGAATCTGACACAGATATAACACTATTAAGGAATAATTACAAAAAAATTGTTGATTATATTTCCGAAAATATAGATGAAAATAATATATTAATATGCTGCTACGATGGTAAAAGTATATCTCCATTTATTGTAGCATTATATATAGCATCTAAGAGTAAAATAAGTAAAGAATCAATTTATGAAATTTTACTCACTAAAAATAAAAATTTAGATTTATGGTGTGATATATCACTATTTATCAATTAACTCGATTAGTGTTTCATGTTGTTCTTGAATAATATCGTCTAACATCTGAATATTAGAATTTACGAACCAGGGTATTCTATTTCCCTTTTCATTGAAAATAGGTTTTTCTTCATCATATCTATTAAATAATAATTTACCCGATGTATTTATCATATTATTATGATGATTGCAGTATTCGGTGCATCTAATTCTCTTATATCTACACCTTGTTCCATAATGATTATCCCATATTCTGGCACAGCACCTATTTTCGGAAGAATATTTACATTTTTTTTCTTTATCTAAAAATGTAAGATCTTTTATTTCTTTTTTAATCTTTTCTTCACATAATTGATTATATTCTTCTTTAGAAATATCTAAACTACTATCGTATAATTGATATAATTCTTTAAGAGCATCAGTTTCAAATTGAATTTTCAGGAGATCTTCCAATTTCATTTTTTAAAAAAGTTTTAAATAAAAATCAAATTTTTTATTGTTTTTTCATTTTAGATTTTTTCGCTTTTTTAGATTTTTTACCTTTCTTATTTTTACCCGATTTCTTTTTTTTAGAATCTCCCTCAATTTCGGAAAGAGAATCGCCGCCAGATTTTCTTTTATCAGAAATAGCCATTGGGATACTTGTAGATCTTTTTTTATCTTGAAAAAATCTTGTTACAATATTACTATATATAAAATTCACAGTTTTAATCTGTTCATAAATAAAATCCTCCATTGGTATCATACCCAGAGACGAGTCTTGGTCTGCAATCCCCTTCGCGAAATTTAATTTCTGTAGAGCTACTATAAGTTTCTGATGTTCATTAAATTCGGCCAATAATCTTTTAGGATTTACAGGTCTTCTACGCTCTTTATCAGCCAATGTAATTTCATCTGATCTTTTCTTCATTACCAAATCTATATCGCCTCCGCGAGTTTTCACCAAATCTGGATCATAGTCAACCATTTATACTATTACATATATTTTATGTACCGGAATCTGGTCCATTATCTAATAAATCATCGGATAAATTATCGGATACATTATCCGATACATTATCAACTAAATATTTAACTACCATTTCAATTTGGTATTTTTCCATAGATTCTTCTATCTTTTCCATTATTTCATAAAATAAATTAGGATTAATATAAATATCTTTATATTTTAATTCAAGATATCTATACAATAAATCATTTTTTTCTATTTTCTTGATATATTCGCTCTTTATTTTCTCTTTACTTTTTTTTAAAATAAAAGGATTGGCTATAATTCTCAGATGTTGTGTATCCATTATAGTATACTTATTTTCGGTATATTTAAAAAACCAGTTTTTTTAACATAATGAATATTTAAGTATAATTCTTTCGGTTTATTATCAAAATAATCTTTTATTTTTTTACCATTTATCATTTTAATTTCATTTTCCAATTTTATTTTTTTATAATTATCTATTTTATTAAATAAATATTCTTCATATTCATCTAATTCTTTATTCTGGGTCACAATCTTATAATTATTATATTCTTTAATTATTTCAAAATCTTCCAATTTTAATATTATCCCGTATAAATTCACACGATTATTAATTTTAATAATAAATTTATCTTTTAATTCTATAACAGTTATTTCTGATATACTTGTTTTTTTAGGATATACATATTTCATTAAATACTTTAAAATAAGATAGAAATTATAATCAATGATATGAACAATCTCAATAAAGAAATACTCAACAATGCCCTTAAATCGGATAATTCACCCAATTTATTAATATACCCGGGTTACGGTGAAAAGATATTTTATGAAAATTTTAATAATATTTATAAAATATTCGATATACAGAATATTAAATGTGGGGAAATGTCTTATACAAGAACTAAATATTATTACGAATTTAATATGAAAAATATCATCACTATAAATATAAAACCTTTAACTGAATTATTAAAAGAAATAATAATATCAAAAGATTTTTATAGTAATAATAATAAAATTATCATATTTAAAAACTTCAATAATATAAAAATTGCGTTTCAAAATATTTTAAGAGTTATTACCGAAAAATACAGAGAAACAACTGTTTTTATTTTTTTGACAGATAAATACAGTAACATAATTGAACCGTTGAAGAGTCGTTCATTATCTTTAAGATTTTCAGGAGTTAAGGATAAAGAAAAAAGAAAAATAATTTATCGCAACAGTGATAAAACACTAAAAACACCCAAGTATTACGATTTCATGTATTCCATTAAAAAAGAAGATATTGTAAAAATAATAGACAGGGGAAATGAAATAGAAAAATATATAAATCCATATGATAAAATATCTTTAGAAATACTAAAAATATACAATTCAAGAATAAATAAAACTAATTTACTTAAATTAAAAGATCTAGCTTATAATATTTTAAAAAATAATATCAATGTTACAATTTTTTATCATAATTTATTAAATCATTTACTTCAAAATAAAATTATTCGTGATAATACGAAGTATAAACTTGTAACATTATTTTCAGATTCACAATACAACTTTATAAAATCTTATAGAAGTATTATTATTATAGAATCATTATTAATCAATATCTATTTCACCATTAAAGACGACCTTCCCGCATATCATCCTGAACCTCGTGATGTATACGATAAGTCATCATAAATATAGTTAAGAGAAGGAATAAATTCATATCACGCTTGATACAGCACGAATAAATTAGGCATACGAATAAGAATAGATGAACGAAGGGATGTCTAATTAATTTCTTAACAGGATCCATCAAGGGTTTAAGCATTCTCTTAAATTGAATACCAAGTATATCATGGGGTAAATATTCTACAACGATAACTGCTACCATAAAAAATTCAATATTTCTCTTATTGGAGCCAATTACATTTCCAACGGTCGACAAACCTTTCTTTCCCATACTTTCAACGCTTTTCAAACTCATCTTATACCTTTAAAAATATTTTATTTATACGAATCTTAAATTATTTTTATGGAAATATACGAAAGGGCCACCATCTAACTTTACCTTAATAATTGATCTACCCGAACGATGACTGTCACCCGCCTTGGATACAACCTTTCCGAACTTTCTTACGAAATCCTTGTGCGTTCCAACATACTTCACCAGACGATCTTCTTCGAACTTGTAATTCGGAATTTTCTTGAATCGTCGACCATTCATAGAATACGGGCCTCCCTTCTGATATTTCCCTGTTCCAGTGTGAAGTCCTCCGAAATTCTTGCCATTCCAGTTTCCAGGTGCCATTCTCAATTATACTTATATATCACTTCTTTTCTTTTAAATATGCTTAACTTAGATTAAGCAATTATCAAATTTTTTTTATAATATATATTATAAAATGCGTCCAAGAAATAAAACTTATAAAAGAAAATCTAAAAAGAATAAAACTTATAAAAGAAAATCTTATAAAAAGAGATCTTACAGGAAGAATCCTTCAAGAAAGAATAAAAAATCCAAGAGAATTAGAAAAAGTAGAAGATCTTTTATTAAGAAAACAAGAACCAATAAATCCAAGGGTAAAAGAATGGTTGGCGGGGCCACCTCGGCAACTTTAAGCCCCGAAGTAACACAACTTATTGATAATATAATTACGGAAAATCAGAACTGGCGGAAGGATGATACAGTGTCTAATATGATCCACACGCTTGGTCTGATGGGTCGTGAGTTAACAAGAGATGCCGTTAAAAAAATGTTAGAAGGACGGGCGATGGAGCTCAGAAAGAAAACGAACGGGGCTGCAGCAGCACGGTCTTTGGAGGCAGCGGGAGATGAAGCACGTGCTGCTGCAGCAGCAGCAGCAGCAGCAGCAGCAGCAGCAGCGGAAGAGAGCGAACGCCAGACGAAAGCGGACGAGTGGCTCCAACAGGAGCAAGAGAGAGCGAAGAAGCGCGCAGAGGAGGAGGGCTCACCCGACGACTGGGAAAAGTTCGTGGGCGAGCTTCCCCCAGAATTGCGGCTGTCGGAAGGGCCCGTCGACCACGAGACGAGCGAGGAGGATAAGGCGATGTTTCGCGTGCATGCCGCAGCGCATCTGGAGTTCGTGCGGAACTCGATAGTCCTAGGGAAGCGATCTGATCAAGACTACCGCACGTGGCTAAAACTTTCAATGCCTGGCGACTTCGACAACGAATTTGTGGAGATGAATGGCAGGAAAAATGAGCGCTTGCACGCACTATGGAAAGAGTGCGGCGCAGACGATCAGCTGGTGCACCACTACACGACAGCCGACAACAAACTGGATACAGTGGCGGTAGAGGCTGCTACGACGCAGAATTTCATCGACTCAACGATGCCGCGGGCGCTCGACCTCATCCGTAGCGAGCTGGGGCTCGCCTACAGCTCATCCCGCGAACCGTGGGAGGTGGTCAAGCAAGCGTGCAGCAAGCTCGACGGGCAGGGACCGACCGGGTGGCGCAGGTGCGACCCCAGAGAGACGCTCGAACAGCAGGTGCAGGGTATCTGCGATTTCCTCGACATTGAGACGAACTGGCCCGTGCGACGAGCCCCGGGGCAGCCTGGTGGACCTCCTCTGCGCTACGTTGTGAATGAGGATTATGCCGCGACAACGATGGCGCGGGCGCTCGACCTCATCCGTGACAATCTGGAGATCACCGACTGCCCGAAGCCGTGGCAGGTGGTCAATCGAGCGCACATCATTCTCGCGGACCGCGGGTTCGACCCCTCAAAAAAAGTGACGCTCAAACAGCAGGTGCAGGGCATCTGCAAGTTCCTCGGCATTCAGACGAACTGGCACCCCAACAGCTAAGCGGCTGTCGGAATAAGGTCCTAATTATAAATTAAATGAAACTTATGTATCACTAGATCCTACACAACCTTCAAGTTAAATCGCGGCTTCGCCTCATAACCATTTACACCGCTATCACTTTTCTTTTCACCAATTGACAGACCAAACTTAGAATTGGCCTGCCATTTCTTTAATGCTTCCTTAAAGACATTCCTCTTCGGAGCATCGAACTCTTCCTTCTGAGCCCATTCCTTGAAGTCGCAATATAGATTATCTAGTTCAGTCGGAGCAATCTCTTCGACACCGCTGGTATCATTCTCAATTTCCTCGCAGCAATCTGCGATCCATTGACCGATAACATCATTAGAGTTCCTGTATTGATTGGTCTTGTCAAGGACAGCCTTAGGAATTACGATACCATTCTTATCATATTCACGCCAATTCTCCAGGAGGATCATCATAAATGGAATCTTCCAGAAAGGCAACTTCTGCTTCAATTGAGTATCGATTGGATGACGATTCAACTTAATATCAACTTTATCCGGCTTCACGAACTTAGAGACGAATGCGGTTGCCCTAAGCCTCCTCCAAGTCCCTTCATCATCGCTAGGAACATGTGGTAACTGGTTACACATGAGGAATAATTTAAACTGGGGAGTAAATTCAAATGGTTCTTTGTACAATCCTCTTGCTTGAATCTTATCGTTACCCGTAATTTCTTTCATCTCACCAACATTCAGAGTTTCATTAACATCTGGTTCTTGCATTACACAGAAACGCTTACCCCTTGTTCGTGCCATCTCGGGACTCGCTGCCCCCGATGCCTTCCTCTTCTGTGTAAGGAGAGCAACGGGTAAATTACAAGCATACTCTCCGAGAGTAAGAGTAATAAGTTCAACAAGTTTAGACTTACCATTGCCACCCGATCCAGTCCAAATATTAAATCCTTCTTCCCTATTTTCTCCGGATAAACAGGTAGACATAATCTTTAATGTGTATGCCCTAACTTCATCATCTGGGATAATCTGTTTAAGGAATAAGTTCATGTCTGCTTTTAATCTATCATAATTAGGAAATTCTTGTGCTACCTTAACCATTAAATCATCGAGAGACATCGGGAGATCTTTCTTATCCACGGGTAATGAAAACCCGCATGAAATTGTGATGTAATCTTCGGGTCGCCCTTCCCTAAATTCATTATTCTTAAGATCATAAACTCCATTATCGAAACCTAGAAGATTATTATTAGTATCGAAATCCTCCATAATATCCTTTTTATAGAACATATGTGAAAGACCACCCATAAGAGTCTTTACATAAGATTCTTTTAAGAACTTCTTCTGAAAATCCAAACATATTTCCGAACCAATATTGTTCCCATTATCTTTTTCTTTCTGAGCATACCACGCATAAATACTCCAAATATCCCGATGAATTGAATTCTTAAGCTTGGTTCCTTTCATAGTTTTTTCCCACATATTCCCGTTAAAATACATCCAGTCTTCATTAATATCAATTGAAATAAATTGACTTTCATAATATTTATGAATAACCTCATTAATTCTAAAATGTGCTTCTGTCCCCGCCTGAATACTATCATTAATCTTACCTTTTAAGTTTTCCCTCATAATTTTATCATAATTAACGGGATTATCACATTTAGCCCACCATTTTAATGAACCGAATCCAAGTTTAGGTCCATCCATGCGATTAAAAGAATTCCACTTTACATCGCAGTTACGCTTCGATGATCCATCCGCATAGTTATAATATTTCATACTGAATTCTTTAAAAGCATCGAGCAATTCCATATGATTAATATTATGAAGACACATCCCCACAGCTAACCACGTTCCATAATCTTCTGCCCTGCCAACAGATAAACATTTTACTAATTCTTTGATGAACGATAATTCTTCTCCTACAATCTTAAATATAGCATTTTCTTGAATATTATCTCCATACAGACCATAAATATCTACGTTAGCCATTGCATTACTATTACTACCCCCATTATTTTTAAGTCGGTTATTCATAAGATCAAGGAGATCTTGGGAGTAAGATACATTGTCTTCTTTAATGTGAAGCATTGAAAGTCTTTTCGCGATTGTGAGATCGCATGAATAAGAATCACTCATTTCTTCGTCCACGAGTTTAATAAGATTAAGATCATCGTCAACTCTAAAGACTTTCGTTAATTTATAATAAGATTCATTCTCCTTAGCACAACCGTAAGGCTGCCAACCACTGAAACATCCGTCGCACAATTGATCTTCTTTATTGGAAGGCGGGATTTCACAAGTATTATTAAATATCTCCGTGAAAACTCCCTGTCCTTTTAGAGTTTCTACCATTTTACGGTAGTTCTCTTTTTTAAGAACTAAATCTGGACAGATAATATGAATTCCATCTTTCGTTTTATATTTACCAGATTTACAAGGATAAACATTGTCTTTCTCCATTACCCACATTTCATATTTAGATTTATCTTCAATGTCTAAGAACATAGATAGATTTTCTTTAAGAAAATCACAGATACGATTAATTGTTTCATCGGTATATTGTCTTTCAGTAAGTTCATCTAAATATTTAATGTCGATATCAATAATAAAAGGGATAAAATCTCCGAATTTCTCGACAAGTGGAATATTATCTCCAGTCTGTATGATATATTTTACGATTTTTTTATAGAATGAATTTATTAGATTTTCTGGAATATGATAACTCCCTCTTTCGCTTGGATCACTTGCCATGGAGGTAACATTGATAGTTTTTCCATTCGTATTTTTCAGGACTTTCAATTCTTTCAGAAGATCAATTAAATTCATAATGAATTAATAATATTTTAATCTTTAATTATTTTTGAGTATTTAAACAATCTTAATATTTAATATAGTTATATCTAATTATTTATCTTTAATATAGTAATAATAGTTTAGTAATAATCAAATTTTTAAAAAACGGATAAATTAAATGAATATTTATATTTTAGAATCAGTAATAATTATTTAAAATTAAAGATATAATTAATATATAATTAATATCTATTTAAATGAGTAAACAAGTTATCAAGCGTATTGCTACCAGGGATATGAAAGAAATGAATAATATAGATTTAAATAAATTAGGTATTTATATAAATTTCAACGAAGAAAATATAACCGAAGCCTATGCTATGATTATAGGTCCGAAGAACACTCCATTCGAGAATGGTATTTTATATTTTAAGATAGATTTCCCGAATAATTACCCCTATTCTCCACCGAAAGTTCAATATTATTCTACAAGTAAATTCAGAATACATCCTAATTTATATGTAGGAAGGCCTCACGATAATTTTTTAGGTAAAGTATGTTTGTCTATAATTAATACGTGGTCCGGTCCGAAATGGACATCAATTATGCACATAGGGAGTGTTCTAATTTCCATACAGTCTTTATTAGATGAAAATCCACTACACAATGAACCCGGATTTGAAAATGAAAAAGGTAAAAGGAATGATATTTATAATGAAATAGTTCAATATGATACATTCAATCATCTTATTTATAAAAATAGTACCGATATTCCCGTGCATTTTAATTGTTTTATTCCGATAATAAGAGATCATCTTGAAAATAATAAAACCGATATTATGGACAAGATAAAATATTTACTGGAATTGCACCCAGACAGAGAAAAATTATCGATTAATATTTACAATCTATGTATTATTCGGGATTATAAGATTATTGAAGAAAAACTTTCTAAAATATTTTAAAATTTGATTTAAAATATAAGAATTAATATTAATTAAATAAATGAGTTTAACGGATATCCATTTTTGTAGCGAATGTTACAATCTAACATTTTTACATACGAATGAAGATCAACAACTAATATATTTCTGTAAATCTTGTGAAAAAACTGAAGATTACAAGGGAGATGGGTGTATCTATTCTCAGAGTTTCGTTGCATTAGATAAAAGTGAAATAATTAATTCAAATAAATATATTAATCACGATATTACATTACCATTTATTAAAGATAATCCCAACATAAAATGCCCCAATACAGAATGCGATTCAATTAGTGGGGGAGATAAAGTAATTAAATACATCAAGCATGATCACGATAATATGAAATATACCTATATCTGCAATACGTGTGGTCAGAAATGGCATAACTAATAAATTTGATTTACTTAAATATTATTTTATAATATATTTATTATGGACAGTGAGGATATAAATTTACTACTTAAAAATTATGATATTACGAAATTAAATACAAGAAATATAAAATTAACCAAGTACGAAAAAACAAGGGTACTAGGAGAAAGGGCTTCGCAGATAGAGAATGGGACCAATATATTAATAAGTAATCCTGGGAGATTTAATAATTCTTATCAGATAGCAGAGGAGGAATTAAGATTAAAGAAAATTCCTTTTATAATAAAAAGACCGTATAATAATGGATATGAATACCTTAAATTAAGTGATTTATATTGAAAATGAAAATGAAAATGAAATTGAAATTAAAATATTTATTTAAGTATAAATGGTTTTTGATTCTGCTATGAAAAGTTTAAAAAAATTCTGTAAAGACGATGACACTTGTATTTTTGTTATCTTGGTACTTATAGGATTTTTGTTGTGTATGTTTTTTAATAGAGATGAAGGATTCGCATCTTATCCATTGTCTGAATCGGATAATTCGGGTGGACCGGTTGAGGGGAATCACGATTACGGTGGTATAGGTCAGAAACCCACCCACGCTAATATCGAAGAAACTATTGAACCACCGAAAGATCCGAAAATGCCCCAGATAGCCAAAGTTGAAGATTTACCAGGTATAATTCCGAAAGATCCGGGTATGCCCGAAAATATCCCGGGGCCAACTTTAAGATCTATTGAAATGGCGAAGCAGGGCAAGCAATATGGTTCTGAATTGTTACCCAACAGTGGGGGTATTAGTGTCATGGGATTTTCTTTAGACAGTGGATCCAGCGGTGTTCCCCTTGAATATTCGGCTTACACCCCACAGGCTAGATATAAAGACGCTGTTCCTTCTGACTTGGGTCCCCAATTTCCATCGGGAGATAAAGAACCAGAAGTCGCGGACATCCCTTCATCTGACACCGTATCAGATGGAACCATGTCCCAGGATACGGGGTCTAAGATGAAAAAAGAAATGAAACTGGTATTATTTTATGCCCCCTGGTGTGGTCATTCTAGGAATATGTTGAAAGATTATGATATTATTATGCGTAAATATAATGATACACTTATGAATGGTGTGACATTAAATATAACCAAGGTCGATATGGAGGCGAATAAAGACGGCGCCGAACCGTATAGTGTTAAAATTAAAGGATATCCTACACTATATACCTTCGTTGAAGAAAATGGAAAACAGGTCGCCCAACCATTTAGTCAGAGAGATAAAAAAGAAATCTTTGAAGAATTACAGAAAAGGACTAAGGCAATGGGATCTCAGTAAATCAGTAATTTTTATTGACAACATATTTCTGAGAGAGTTGCCCGTCGTGACCTCCTCCAACTTGATCACTATTATCTACTTCTCTTTCTCCGAATTCCCAGAATTTCCTGGAACCCAATTTAACCTCATCGTGGGGTTCTGCTTTATACCAGAATACCTGATCCTGTAATTTATTACTTTTCGCATTATTATGAACGACCAAACATTCATAATTTTCGGTACATTGATCCATAACCTGACAAAACATTTCAAAGTTAGGAAACATACCGGCATAATGTTCATATAATCTTTTTCTATTAGAGACATAATTTTCTCTTAAAATAAAGATGTAATCTATATTCGTTCTAAGATTAGGAGGAATACCCAGGGCATACTGCATGGTAATTATAAATAAAATCTTAAAATGACGTCCATTCATAAATAGAGACCTTACATTTTTATCTTTCGTCCAACTATTATCATATAAGCAATCATCTAAAACAAGGAATGCCCGGGGATCTATACTCTGATTCTCTTTCCATTTATCAAGCATCATTCTTTGTCTTTTTAAAATATTATGAATGATGGGAGGTTGATATTCTTCGTGAATAAATAATTTCGGAACCATCTTAGAATAAAATTCATTCGCAGCTTCTGTCCCCGAAATAACTTGTCCTACTGGAATATTCGAATGAGAATGAAGAATATCCTTACATAAAAAAGATTTACCAGTTTCTCTTTTTCCTATGAGGACAACTACCTTATCATCTTTAATGTCATTTATATCAAATTTCCTCAATTCAATTTCCATTGTATATATTTTAACTTATTATTTATTTATAAGTTTAACCTTATAAAAAATACTGATAAATATATTATTAATGAATCAACTAGATATTTCATATTTCAAGTGGGGGAAGGATTATAAAAAATTCCATGAATCTATCCGGAATCTATTGGATATGAAAGAAATACAGTTTTATATGCCTTTTTTTTCTTTATATTTCTATATTCATAATACACCCTTATCCCATAAAAAAATAGATTTAGATAGAAGATATTTTATTAAGAATATAAAGGAAAAGATAAAAGAAAGATATTATAATTCAAACTTGATTATAAGGGGGGAAATATATGATACTCGTAAAAATTCATTAGAAGAAAAAGAATTATTCTGTAAAAGTATACCCATACTTGATCCAATCCATGCGATAAATAATAATTATAATCTAGTAAATAAAAATAATTATCATTTACCCGGATCTTATAATTATAACACATTTAGTAAAATTAATGATATAAATAATGGAGCTTATATTGACGTATTATGTTCATTTTTATTCGGTAAACTCACTGAACATAATATTTTACCATGTTTCGCATTATTTTATGGTTCTGCGAATGGTATAGGTGAATATAAATATGATATAACCGAAGAATACGATGATTATAAGATAGATAAATGTTTTAACAGAAATATAGGAAGAACATTTAAATTGGATATTTATCTGTCCGATTCAGAAGAAGAGGATTCCGAAGAAAATTCCGAAGAAGATCCCGAAGAAGATTCCGAAGAAGATTCCGAAGAAGATTCCGAAGAAGATTCCGAAGAAGATTCCGAAGAAGATTCCGAAGACTTCCAAGGGTCAACCGATTCTCTGGAGACATCATCTTATAATTCTCGTATGAATGAAGATTATATATCTAAAATACAAAATTTACCCGTTCAACTTTTATTTATAGAAAAACTTGAAGGGACATTGGAAGATTATCTACTTGATGAAAATTTTAGAGAAGAAGTATTATTGAGTTGTTTATTTCAAGTATCTTTTTCATTGCATTACCTCCAGAAATATTACGAATTTACCCATAATGACCTTCATATTAATAATATTATGTTTTCTTATACAGAAAAAAAATATTTATATTACAAGATAAATAATAAATACTTTAAAGTTCCAACATATGGTATAATATTCAAGATTATTGATTTCGGTAGAGCTATCTTTACTTACAAAAATAAAATTTATATGAATGATGCCTTCTCTAATCATGGAGAAGCGGGTGGACAATATTATTATCCACGACAGGTTAATTTCCATAAAGAAACAAGACTAGAGAAAAAAATATACCCGAACTATTCATTCGACATGTGTAGATTATCTATGACTATTTTAGAAGAAATAAATATGGATAAAATATCCCATAAAACATTAAGTCTGTTAAATCATATGTGCACAGATAAATATAATCAAAATTATTGCCAGATGGAAGATGATTTTAGTTTATATATATTAATATCCAAAAATTCTGAAAATGCTTTACCATTGGATATAATTAATAAAGCCATATTTAAAGGGTATCGTGTTAAAAAGAAAAATTTTCCATTAAAATCGTATTATTCCCTTTAAAATGGTGGTTGATTATTTACCTTGGGGGAAAACCCACCCTTTAATGGAACAACTTCGGTATTGGATTTATTCGTAAAATAAAGGATAACTACCGAAACTAACATAATTATTGAAAATATAATTAGATAGTTCATTTTCTTTTCCTTCTTTTCCCACTTTTCACCATTTTCACCTTGAATTAATTGTTTATCATTTTTATCGGTTATCATGGCATAAACACAAGTACTAACTGAACCTATAATCAGACCCGATAATAAACACGAACTTAACATTTATTTTTATAATTTTAAATTAATTTAAAATTAAACTTAACCAACTTCAGAGGCATCTTCAAATAAAGAAAAACTTTTTGATTCTTCAACTTTAATTCCTTTATCCTCTACAACTTGTTTCATATCGTTAAAAAAATTAGCCAGAGAAGAAGTTTCGTCTATATCCCCCTGTCCTATCTGAACGAGTTCCCTTTTCCCCTTTAACTCCTCCGATATAAGTGATGATTCGGGTTCAGGTTCGGGTTCGGGTTCAGGTTCGGGTTCGGGTTCAGGTTCGGGTTC
>Ga0233426_10002512_pt1 | contig 15250 bp, 14 predicted proteins | sample SI_118_April2016_6_FD_179875 | JGI IMG/M metagenome (GOLD analysis project Ga0233426, IMG submission 179875) | Seawater microbial communities from Saanich Inlet, British Columbia, Canada - SI_118_April2016_10_MG | ecosystem: Environmental > Aquatic > Marine > Inlet | place: Canada: British...
ATAAATATATATATATATATATATATATATATATATAATATTAATATATACATGTTTGTTCAACACGATTATATGTATAAATACATCTACGATCAATTGAAAAATGCTGGAAAATGTCATTATACATACCGAGTATATACTGCTGCATTACAAATGGACATGTACAAATTAACAGAAACATATTTACAGTTTTTACAACATCACACAATATTGAGACGCAGAACATTATACTTAAACGAACCTCATCAATGGATTTTAAAACCGTCCGTATCAATGTGTATATCCACAATGCCGGGAGACACTATATATAGAAAGGATAAAAATATTTGTGTAACAATACCAGCCACATATTGTCCTACAAATACTACTGAATTATTATGGTTCATAATATCAGGGGATGATATTCCTATTCTTGATGTTCTATTTTATGCAACGCAACACCACTGCGAAAAATGTATTGATTCTTTACTATTGTACACGTCATATATTTTACCATTTGAATTACCTAAAATACCTTGTATATCCGTACAATGTCCAATTCATTGGAAATTTCCCATTCACAACAAACATATATTCACAACAATACCGTTGTCCCATATAAAACATTTCATACAATCCATATCAACAACCGAATTTTGGAACTATATTATGAATCATATAGACATACTCGAACATACAACAACAATATCTAGTAATGAAGAAAATGATCATACCTATACCATAATATTTTATCAAACAAACAAAGATCATGGTGTGTATAATGGTATTTGTTCGATATATGATCGAATTTTACAATATACAACAACATGCAAACATGAACCATTTTATACCTTTACACAACCTTACAAGATTAATACATACTATTGGCCAATTCTTATACATAACAGTATTCATCAAACATCACCACAAAAACATATGTTATTATCATTGGATAAGACGTCGGTAATAACACAGACATTATCATTTGATCAAGAATGTTGTATTCATAAATCGTATGAAAGTACACACAATTCTCCAATGTTTATTATTACGGACAATATGTTGCAGATTGTACAAATGGTAAATGATTTACATCAACATATTTCGGGAAATATGCATATAATATTTCCCTCACAATACTGTTTAAATGTGTATCATCATGCATATCAACACAAGTATAAAGCACAACAAAATATCGTTTCACCAATTCTATCTGTATATGTGAAGGGTTCCAATTGTATACATACAAAATGTTCACTTATTATTTTTATTACAGTGCATACAGTACATATATCACCAAACAATACGTTGACACCAACTATATGTTTCGCAACACACATCAATGATATACAATCATCGCACCATAATACATGTATATTTAATTTTCCATCAACAAATACAAAACTTCCTATAACGTGTGTACCACAACAGTTAGAGACAATGTTTCATTCTTATCAAACAATATCACAACCAATACATATCATAAAGTGTACAATTGAAAACTATATTTTACAACACAAACAGACACAATACAAGAAGAATAACAAATTGTGGTATCAATGTATGGTAACATATTGTACGTATATTAATACTAACAATGACGTACTCAAATCATATCTTGTTGATTGTATACAAGATTGTTCTGTTGACACGGTATATCAACAACAGAACCATACACAAACATTATCTATAACGAAACAGTACGATAATTGTAGTATTTGTATGCAACATTTACGATATCCAAGACAATTACAGTGTCGACACACCTTTTGTCAATCGTGTCTGTATAAGCATACTATTACATTTTCAAATTTAAAATGTCCCACATGTCGGTTTCCGATATTGATCATGTCCAAACCACAACCACACGTTGTTTGTTCGTTACCAAAGTTTACAACTATGTCAACATATTCGGATACTTCTTTTTTTAAGATTCAACTCAACACAATTTTGAATACAAAGAAAACAACCCAACACGGTTTAAAAGTTAAAACATTATGTGAATATTTGAAGAATATTTACTTTACAAAAAAGGTATCATCATTGACAGAAACATTATATATATACACACATCATGTTCGTTTAGTTCAGTATTTAAATACAATTTTTCCAAACCGTAGTATACGATTACATACTTCTACAACAATAGAAAACGTCAAAAACATTATTGTTGTAAATTTTGATGAATACTATCCAGTTTTACTACAAAAACACTTTTGTGGTTATATAACAATTCATGCTGTTATTGTATATAAAGATAGTATAGAGGAAGAGTGTATTTCTGTGTATACAAAAGTTATATACTAAAAAAAAAAAAAATTAAATTAAAAAACAAAGAAAAATATGAAGACAAACGATATAATAAAATATTGTGTATATTGCACTGCTAGTGTTTTAGTTGGTATTGGTTACAATATATCACACACCGCAACTGCCAACAACAACAGAGGACAAGAAAAACTATTAACTGTACCATATTCATTCCTACAATATGACGAACAAATTATTTTGTTTTTAAAAGATATTGAAAAATCATTAAGATCAATTGATATGGTGTCGTACGTTCGAATAGTAAACAATATAGATAGCCTTATAGAATTAAAATTAAAAATTCAAGGACATGGTGGTACACTTTCCGATCGAACAGTAGCATATCGAAAAATACAAAAATGTAAAGAATCTATGAAGCGGTGTTCAGTCCTTATGGAATCTGGTCATGTTCAAAAGAATAATCATACACTCTATTTACCATCGTCACATACATATAAAACACAAAGTTTTTCACCACGTGAAATAATTCGTGTACAATCAACTTGTAAAAAAATTGTATACATATTGGACAGTTATTTAAAAGCAATAATATCATTGACTTGTGATGGTCGTATTAAATGTTAAAGGAGAAAAAAAAAATAAAAAAATATGTGTTTGTTGTTTTAAAGAAAACATATCAATGTCAAAAAGCATAATTCCTATATTAAATGATTTAAAATTGTATACAGATCATGTATGTATACGTGTAGAAAATCTAAAACACAATCAACCTATTTTATTATATTTTTTTGATTATTTACAAACGTTCATATACGTGTACACATCCTCGATTTTATTTCAAATGACCGAAACAGAACTATCAAAAGATATTATTTACATCAACATTTCCATCGAAATGTTGTTAAAAACATTTAATGATCAAAATCAGGTTCATCATTTAACCTTTGTTGATAATCAAACCTTATGTATTGATAATATACAATATAATTTTCATTCTATATTAACGTGTATGTCCAACATAAATGAAACATATTTAAATATAATATCAACAAACAAACCGTTAGATTATAGTGTTGAAAGTCCCGGTGATTTAATTAAATATAGTGCAAATATTGCCATTTTATCAAGTCCGTGTACAGTGTCGATAGAACGTAAAAATGAAATATTATACCTAAAATGTACCGTACAACAAGAAATTGGTCGATTTGTAAACATGTTTAAACTTCAAAAATTGAACACTTGTGTTGGTAATGATACCGTCAATATATCGTTGAAATCATTACGCATAATAATGCAACATATGACAAGAAATAATGTAAAACAAGTTACTTGTAGTATTACACACAATGTTGGTATTTGTTTCAAGGTACATTATAATAATGATTTATATTTAATTTTTATATGTCAACATATATTGTAATAAAAAAAATGAAAAGTACTATATTATTAAAAAAATTGAAACATTTTATGTAATTAAACATGTCTGTATTGTATACATGTATAGCTTCTGGTGGTATTCGTGGATATTTTTCGTATCGTATACTACGATATATATCTAAAACAATAGGATCCTACTCTCAGGGAAAACATGGAGGATTTATTGGTGTAAGTGCAGGTGCTATTATTGCGGCATTGTGTGCACTGGATTTATTTAACGAATTAACAGACGATAAATGTCAAACATTGTTAAAAAATGTATTATCGTTGTCTTGGCCACATTCATTAAAATCATCACGAAAATATGACATTCTCTATGATTTGTTTGGGGATCGATTGATGGGTGAAGCAATTGTACCACTTTATATCATAGCTACCACAACAAATGGACATCCAACTGTATTTGATTCTACTGATTCAAAGTATGCATCCCTACGTATTGTCGACATCGTTCATGCAAGTAGTGCTATTCCAATAATAATGAAACCTGTAAAAGTGGGAAAATCTATGTATATAGACGGTGGAGTTACATCAGCAAGTCCTTGTACTCTTGGCTATTTTATTGCAAAATCACGAGGTATTCAAGAATCAAATATTCATATTCTATCCATTGGAACAAATATAAATACAACTATTCGACAAAGTAATGATGATACTACATTGAAGAAATCATCTGTACGACAAAAAATAATGCAAAACGTTTCATTATTTTCGTTTCAGAATATATCAACATATTTTGGTAGTTCAGATATACTATACAACACGTTTGTACAACATTTGTTACAAAAACAGTATTTAAAAATACATTCTGTCAATATACAATGTGATCCTTTAGATATTAATCATATTGATATATTGTACAAACATGCTTCACTTATATATCTTCAAAATGTGTTTCAAATATTTTTATTCTTACAATCATTTGTATACAAACAGATTCATTAATGTTATACAGTATTTTTTACTCATAGGTTGTTCGAAATACATTTAGTTTTTTGACATCGTGTTTTAGGCTACTATTTTCTTGGGATAGTGTTAATATACGGTCATCATATTCAATTTTTACTTTTCGTAAATATTCCACTTCAGCTCGTGTAGATAATAATTCTAAATATGTGTCGTTTGTTGTGTTTTGTTTGTTTGTCTCTCGATCCATCAAATCATTATAACGCGTTTTCCACACTTCACTATCTGTTTTTAATTCTCGCACTGTTCGATGCAAGTTTCCAATTGTAATCTCTGATGAATCATTTCTCTTTCGTAAACTCTGTAGTTTCATTGTAGACGAGTCAACTTGTCGTTTCATATCATCATTCCGTGAATTATATTGACTCTTTTCTGCGCGTAGACTATCCACAGACGTTTGAAGATCATCTCGAGATTTACGCAATTGTTGAAAACGTTCCTGAATTCGTTCCATATTTTCGGTTTCTGTCGTTTCCAAAGATAATACCTGTTGGTTTAACAAAATTATGTTGTTTTCCAATTCCAGGATACGTGATTCGTACTGCAATTGTTTTTTAACATCATCTTCTAAACGTTTATTGTAAGTAACAAAACGTTCTTCACATAAAGAAAGATCTCTTGTCAATTGTTTATTACGTTCATTCATTTGTTCGTTGTTTAGTGTAGACGAATGTTGTAGATTTAGCAATTCTTGTTTCGATTTATCAATTTTGTCTGTATGTGATAATAAAGTGAACGTCAGATTACATATATGTTCTGACGTAGGTTGTATTTGTCCAAGTTTGTCATGAAATATATCGTATGCCTCACGTACACCAGTTACAAAATCAGTTTCATTCAAAAAGGATTTTGTTGCTACGTCTGTTGCATGTTCTAATGATTTTTGAACAATTGAAGACCACATATCGTCCATATTTGGAACACTGTCGTTTCTATTGAGTGTGTCACACAGAGATTCTACTAAATCACACAATTCCCGACCACACAGTATACGATTTTGTCGTGACTTTGGTGGAAATTTTAACATTCGTTCCCGAATTTCAGTCAGAGCTGTACGAAAAGATGGTTTTATGTTAACCATTTGTTGTAAGTCTTCTTCTGTATCACACGGTCGTGGTACCGTCATTGCATCACGTTCGGGAAACAATGTACGTATATCAGATGCTAAATCCGATGATTCGTTGGATTGTTTACTTTGATCGATACATTCTTCCAAATATTCAGAGGGGCTCATATTAAAACCATGAGTATCTCGTAATTGTAACACAAAATCACGCAAAATCCACACGATAGGTGGCATTGAAATACCTATTTTAGAACATGACATAATCATACCAGCAACTCGTGCTGCTAACCGTAAATCGTGTAAATTTTGTGATGTAATCGTACCTAAACAATTGAAAAAACAACCAGATGAAACAAGCATAGCAAGTGCAAAAATAGACGTATCGTGTGTTTTTGTGGCTTGAACACTTCCGAATCCCTCTGAATCAATTAAACATACCGTGTGTGAATCTTCATTGATAATATGTAGACCCAGACCCTTTGTTTGTGCCTGTACTGATGATGATGTGGTAAATATATCATGTTTACCAGAAAGATGATTCAATAATGAAGACTTTCCTGTACGATACCGACCAACAACAGATACTATATGCAGTGGTCCTTGGAGTTCTGATAGATATTTTTTTGTATCATTGTTCAGATAAAAGTTACCAGTATCAGAAACATTTATAAATTCCATATTGTAATGAACTTCTAGAATATACAAAACATTATCATATTATTATTCAATATGATGTTAAAAAACACATACAGAAATATCATATATATATTATATATATACACATAAAAATTGATGAGAAAATATTAACTACTTTTTATATTAACAAAAAAATAATAGAAGCAGGGTTCATGTTCATTTTTAATTATCATGTTCAATACAGCAATTACAAGACTTTATAATGTTACGGAAGATAACTCTCAACATTATTATACCGTCAGGGATCGAATATTTAACAAAGATGTACCAGTATCACAATGGCAAACTATATCACAAATACAAAGAACAATGATGTTGAAAGATCATCGTGTGAAAAAGGACGTTTGTGAGTATCCAAATTGTGACAAACTCCGTCTTCATCCGTCCATTATTACAAGTAACAGATGGAGCAAACATATCATGTCACACGAGAAATATTGTCACGAACATGTTAATATTCGGTTGAACATTCCATCAGTGACCCATGTTCGTATCAGAACATGTGACAATGATCAGTTGTTAAATATGACAAAGAATACATGGTCCAATATATCCCCTTATATTATCGACTCCACAAACATTGAACATGTTTTGAGTCAAGATATGTACATGGCGTTAAAACAACATTTAAAAAAATAATATATATATATATATATATCACTTCTACTACTAATACAAGAATTAATGGCTGGACGGGTAATGTTGATACTGTAACAAAGGTGACAAAAAAACACCAATTAGCTATTTATAATAGTTCTAGTACACAAAAACCAACACATTGGAATATACGTTACAACATAAATGAATAAAACTTGTTTCTTCTTTATTATATATAATTATAATTATGAAATATGTGGATAAATGAATATAAAAGTTTACAAAAATTAATTTGATAGTACAAGATTATTGATATCTTTCTTACGTGTAGGTCACTCGTGAAAAGGGAACGTGTCAGGATTAGTTCTTGAAAATATGGTCATTGAGGATACATCTGTCTTTGATGTGTTCGTATAATATCTGTTACCGTATTTATATAATCCTGTTCTTGTTCATGATCATCATTATTATAAAATCCGACATTATTATTATTACGTTGATTAATTAATTCATTCAACGTTGTCATTATCCTGTCCAAATTATAATTGACATATAATGGGTGTCGAAGAATAATTTCAGCAAATTTAAGCATGCTACTATCAAAATTGTGTGGGGTAAAGAAGAATGGGTGCAAAAATTCATAATGATCAAAGGTACTGGTGTACATATTTCCGTTCTGTTTTCTAGCTAGATCAAGAATAAATTCAATTCTCGGAATAAGTGGATTTTGTATATTTGTTTTTTTGTGAAGTCTTAACCACCAATACTTATGTAATACAGTGTTATCATTCGTATCCATAAGCGTTTGTTGAAGAAACCATTCTAGTGCGTTGGTATTTGGTACACTTTTAATATTTGAAAACTTCTCCAAAAAGATATTGTAATAGAGAACTTCTTGTAAATCATGTATCTTTACAAATTTCCACAAAAATTTAATAATATCCAAATGCATCATCTTTGCCGAATCCAATAATATCTTTGTAATTATAGTATTGATGTCGTTCATGGAACGGAAACTCGTTGGTTGTATATGCGATATTTTTTGGAATTGTATCATATACGAAAATGTTGTTGGTAATAAGATATTATATTCCTGTTTAAAATACATACAAAGTATCCGAAAAGTGTTTTGAAAATCGGTTGTATCTGTATAGTATGTATCAATTAAATTTGTCAGATCAAATATATTCATTTTATCTTCAGAAGCTATTAATAATTCAAACATGAAGTGTAGAAAGTTCAGGAGATGGTGTTTTCTAGTAGGAACATCTTTATAATAGTCTGATCGTATGTACAAATGGTTATAATTTTTATATATAAATTTGCTATCTATACTTTGAATATATGTTTCTTGTATTTTCGTAGTTTTATCAGTATTATTTGCAAAAGCATCGTATTCTACATGTATGAAAGATGGATTGTCCCAATACCGATCCGACACTGCAACACGTTCAACGAATTGTTGTAGATCATGTTCACTTGAATTTAAAGTGTTTAAAAGATTGCGAAGATCTTTTTCAAACAATATGGACGAATCAATCGTTTTCAATAGGATGTATTTGATCTGAAAGTTGAATAAATCAGAATCTGTAGGATTTATTTTATTAACCACTAAATTAACAAGATCAGGAGGAAGATACGGTAATAATTTTTCTGGTCGAGAATCCAAATAGGATTTAAGTAAAAACCGCATATGTGAACCAGAGTACATTTTTAGGAATTAATTAGTGTATTGTGTTTTCTTTTTTTTTTAATAACTATTATATTAAATGTTTTATGTTAATCAATCCGTATAATTTTGTACAATGGATTTTGTATATGTTGTCATAGAATGATTTTTTGTAATCCGAAAACGATATGTTTGTGTTACAACATGGATTGATTTTCCAACATGATAATATCCAAAATATGGTAGATGAGTAACCATATCCCATTTATTATGGTAACGTTCAATATGAAGATTATGTGTGTTGATACACCACGATTTAAAAGCGTAATTCCCAACACGTGGTCCTCCAAAGGTCGTGACATAGATACGAAGACCCGGATTTTCTTGTGCTGTTTTAGCACCAAAAAGTACCGACACAGCACCACCCAAGGAGTGTCCAGTCACATAGATATTCTGTATCATGTGTACATCATTTCCATAAAGTTGTCTTATTCCATCCTGAATTTCACTGTAAACATCGGTCATATGGTTTAAAAATCCAGTGTGTACAGAAATATCCTTTTGTAAAAATGTTGAACTCCACCTGGAAAGGTTGTACATCCAATCGTAGAGACTGTCTGTTCCACGGAAAGAAACAATAACGGAAGTTGCACTATAATATTCTAATCTAACAAAGATGTCACCTTTTTCAATACATTTTGTACGTTTTTTTGATATAATATTTTTATCATAATATGCATTCTTTGCACAATTGATAAGTTCTATAATATTCAATGTCATACCTTTTTTACATTAATTTAATAATCGACAATATAATTGTAAAATATTGGAATGTTCTTATGATAATTCTTTAAAACCTCATGTACAATCAATAAATAAGGAAGCTAATGTAATTCCAATAGCATCGGAAATATCCTGGTGTGGATTAAAAACTTTCTTTTCACTACATGTTGTAAACGTACCAAAAACAGTTTGTACATCTAGTATAGGTTTTATATGACACATTGTATCAAATTTGGACGCTTTTACACCCACATTGTAGGCTTTCCATTGTGTCGAATAAATTGTTCGAATGGAGGGTGGTAAAATTCCATTTTTATACAGTGCATAACGTAATACACCACCTAGTTCGTGTAATTTAAACGATGATCCAGAACCAGTTGCTTTAAAGGCATAACCCTCAATAAATATATTAATATTTTCTATCGATATATTGTGTATAGATCGTTGTGTATTAATGTAAGAAATGATTGTGTCCGTAATATATACATAACGGGCAATATCATGATCATCACATTTTTGTTTGGGTTTTATAGAAATTCGATCATCTTGTGCAGTACAAAAAATATCTGATCGACGTTGTGAAAATGCCATAAAAGACCATTTTACCGTAGAAGGAGGAGAAGAATTGTTAATATCAGTATTGTTTACATACGTTTCATTTCTTTTTCTTTTTTTTAAAAAATGTCTCATATTTAAATATTTATACTGTTGTTGTACAGCAGAATAATTTGAAAAGGTACAAATAGCTATGCCCGGTGACACCAATGACATATCAAGTCCAACATGCATAAATTTTAACTGTGACATTTTGAAAAGAAACAAAAAAATATACCGTAAAAATATGTCTAAAAACTTGTCAAAAAAAAAATAATACTTTTCATATCTATATAAAAAACGGATCATCCCGAAAAATAATAATAAGTAATTATAATATATATATATATATTATATATATATATATAGATTACATATAGAGAGATATATATATATATATATATACATATGTACACAAAAACACTTTCTTTTGTAACGCCAAATCAATCATATGTTGAATATACAATGAACATTCCGAGTTGTATAGATCCTACATATTGGCATTTTCACGAACTTTCTAAAACCGATATACGGCAAATAATAACGCATGTACCAAGTTGGTTAATGTGGATAACTGCAGTCATGTATGAAAAAATAGTAACTTGGGCCATGGTAAAATACTCATTCAGTGATATTTTTGGTATTATGGTTAACAATAAAGTGTTAGCCATGCAACATTTACTAATGTACATACCTTCCAATCCGACAAATCGTACAATTAATAGGATAAATATATTATCCCACACTCAATATAAACATACACCACCAATACCAACATACACTGTTGATGTTCAAACGTATGATTTTTTAGTGACAAAAATTGTACCAAATTTGCAACCATTAATACTTCAAAAAGACCCGACCATTATTCCATATTGTCATGAATTTAAAGGCAAATTATGGGTTCCTACAGTTTGTGAGGGTTCCACCTTTCTTTGTATGGTAGCAATATATAATAAAAATACACATGTTACAGAATTTGGATCTGGTTACACTCATATGTCAAAGGTTGGAATATTTAACAATAATATAGTAACATTATCAGATGAAACAATTTGGTTGTGCAAATGAAAAAATTCTACAGAAATAAATTTATCAAAGAATTAAGTTGAGGAGTAAAGATTTGTTTTCCATATGAATCAGTACAATATTAAAAAGAAGAGGATAATTAATAAAGATGTCATTATCGGCCAAGGATCATCATGTTCAATTTTATGTTCGGGATATAAAAACATTTTTACAATGTGTACAATTGTTTAAAAGTGAATCTGCGGTTCAAATTACACTTTCGGTGAGAGAAAAATCCATTACAGTGTTTAGTTTGATACAATCAAACATTGCCGTTTTACAAATTGTTTTCGTTCAAGGAAAACCAGATGTTTCGATATTGATTGATATTCGTAATCCTCAAAACCAAGCAACTGTTCAACAGGAAGATATCATATTACATCTGGATACTAAGACATTTATTAAAGCATTGTCTGAAATAGTTCGGTTTGAATCAGCCTATTGTATTATACAACCATCAAAAAATCGTGAACTTGTTATATGTACAGCAATGGATAAAAACAATCGTGAGGTTGTATGTCATCGTATACATTGTATTAATCATGTGGTCTCTAGTGAGAATAGTATCAATTCTATCGACAGACCAGATTGTAAGAATTCTGTTACTATATATTCGACCGGAAAACAATTGTCTGAATATTTTGCTACTGGAGAAGACACTACAATATCCACTGAGCCAAACCATCGACGTCTAGTGTGGACGGTGAATGATACATTGTTAAACACTCGTAGATTTCACTATTTGACCACACAAGATTGTATGCCATCACATATAACACAATTTCAACAAACCTATATAAAATCTATTATGCTCCTAATACGACATATTTTTTCGTTTATGTCTACAAAGATATGTGCTGTTGCATTATTAACAGATACACCTATACATATATTCAACACTAACATTACTGGTGTACAACTTGACTTTTTAGCAGGATTTAAAGACGATGATGTTATAGACAATTTAAATTAAGAATTAAATTGAATAGAAATTATAAACCCTTTTCCTAGATGAATTACAAACACAAACATAATATAGCTACCATTATTTATTTAGTAGAATAAGTAAAATGAATGTACAACAACAAAAAAACAACAATAATGAAAAAATTATCATGTGTGTTGATGTAGAAGTATTCCAACACCAACCAAAGTGGACCACTATCGGTATATTGATTTCAAAGTGGCCGTGCGGTTCGATATTGGACACATTTGAAACGGGGTGTATGCGTGGTAATAATACTGTTTCGGCAGACAAAATTGAATTTTGGAACAAACATCAAAAAGCGTACACATACAATTGTAAATTGTGTAAAAACAAAAAAGTTTACGAAGAAGAAGAACGTATCAGTAGATTTGTATCTTTGTGGTTAAAACGATATCCCAATATATACATTATAAGCGATAATCCATCATTTGACGTGTCTATTTTACAAAATATTTATCAAACTAACGCACTTAGACAACAGAAGTCTCACGATAAACCATTACCATCAATTACGGTTCGATCTGGAAAATACTTTCAACCAATATGTACATGGTCGACGAAGAGAACAATTCAATTAATGTCTGGAATTAATTTCAAACATATTACGAGAGCACTATACAGAGATGTATCACAAATGGCAAATGATAAAACTTCGAATATATTACATACACCATTGTATGATTGTTCTAAAATAGTTTCAGAATATTTTCTGATTTTAGATTATTTGAATTATATGGTGGTATATTAAACAACGGTCAAAAAAAAAAAATATTTACACTTTATTCCCTTTGGATTAAATTAACTGTTAATTGTATAAAAAACAATAATCCGTCTCTTGTTCGTTCTTTGGGTTTTCCAACAGACTAATTATTTTGCAAATATAGGATTTGTTATCTTTTTTACAAGTACCTTTCTTAAATTTTGTTGATTTAGAACAATTTGTTGCACGCAAGGCTTCATATTTTGTTATTATATTCTCTATTCTTTCACAATGGCCCAATGTTTGAATATTATACATATACAATACATTTAATACAAAAGAAACAAAATGATCCCGTGTTTCACACATATACAAAGAATGACCAATGTTATGTTCAACAATAGCAATACAGTCTAGTAATAATGATTTTGTTTTAGAAAACATATCGGGCAACGCGTAAATAGAATACATGAACCATCTTTTATACCACAATATACGAACATTATCATGTTTTGTAGTATTTGATAGTGGAAAATTAAGTGTACAAACTAATATCATAAACCACCACGGTTTCATTAAGTGTGGTGTTTGTGATGATTTTGTATACGGGGTCACTAAAGGTATGTCCGAAAGAGATATCCCAGTAGGTATAATATTATTATTATTCTTATTATTACATATAATACGTATATGCCTTGGTTTGTACAAAAATACGGGATCTGTATACAATGTTTTAATATTAGTATAAGAAGGATATGGTTTCGTTTTGTTCAGACAATCATTAACAACATTATGAAAGTTGTAAATAAAGAATGTTAAATTATCACGATTACTATATATATTGTTGTGATTATTTGTACACTGTTTTAAATTAGACAAAAAGTTGTCGCGACAAGCTCCACATGGTAATACATACTGTAGTGTTTTAAACCAACTTTTAAAGATTTTAATATTTGATTTGAAAGAAAATGTATGTATAAGAAACCATAAAACAGGTCCCCATACAGAACTTATAAATCCGTTTGAACTGTGTATGCACGTAGGTGTATTTTGACTTTGTATACTATCTGTCATATTCTCTTTTTCTATTAAAATATTTTATCAATATACATTAAAAAAAAAATGATATATATGATATGGTCAACGTAGAATATTTTGAACGGATAATTTAATAACATGTCTTATATTACAGAATACGCATCCTTTGATCGTGATGTTACATTTTCAAATTACATCATCCCATTTTGTTTTCAATGTATAGTATACAGAAAAGTATAAAATAAATTTTAACCGTTTAATGATTTTGATTTATCATTAATTATATCGGTATACATAATGTAAATTTTTTGTTCTATCAGATTATATTTTGTATTAATGTTCATCAATCTATCACCTATAGATATGTCATGGCTGTACATAGATAATAGAATTGTAATATTTTGTTTTAACTTTCCGATGTGTAAATATAAGTCGTGTATATTTTTTGTGTACATCTGACCTTCGACTGGTAGTATTCCAAACACTTTAAAATTTCCGACGATGTACGGTTTTTGAAAAAATGTATGACATTTGTTGATCACGTGAATTAAGTGCTGTATTAGACGTTCGTAAAACGATACAATATCATGTCGATTGTATCCTGTTTTTAAAGTGTTCATAATTGTTCTACCAACACGTCCCAGTATAAAGTACGTATAATCTTTCACAACCCGACCCTCGTGGTTAAGATACAGACGATCAGAATCTATTAGTGTTGGTAGTTCCATTAACGCATTAATAGCAAACTCATCGGTCATCATAATGAATTGTTTTAAGTGATTACCTTACAATGAATATACATAAAAAACATCATAAGAAATTTGAAGTAATTATTTTAGTTAGTGTATTTTTAATTAGATACTTTCTTTTTATACAACGTTCACTCAAACATGATTATGAATAAATATGATCGATCTATTTCATTATGAATATTATATAGTAGGTTTTACATCATTGTGGGATGTGTGGGCAAACCTAACTGGTTAACGAATGGACAAATTACGTATACCAACATATTTCAAATTGATCAATCTGGTAAAATTAGGATTCACCAATGCTGAACATCCAAGAACAACCTAGGAAAATCAGGATTCACCAATGCCCTGACATCCAAGCATAACCAACACTTTGTAAATTGTTCAACCCGGAAAAATCAGGAATACTGTACGTACATTCGTTCGTCCATCCAAGAAAATTCAACTTTTTTCAAGCTGTCCAACCCGGTAAAATCAGGATCCACCAATGCTGACATCCAATAATTACCAAGTGTTTGTAAACTAGAGTCTGAGAGAGAGAGAGTCTGAGAAAGAGAGAGAGTCTGAGAAAGAGAGAGAGTCTGAGAAAGAGAGAGAGTCTGAGAAAGAGAGAGAGTCTGAGAAAGAGAGAGAGTCTGAGAAA
>Ga0233426_10002515_pt1 | contig 15244 bp, 17 predicted proteins | sample SI_118_April2016_6_FD_179875 | JGI IMG/M metagenome (GOLD analysis project Ga0233426, IMG submission 179875) | Seawater microbial communities from Saanich Inlet, British Columbia, Canada - SI_118_April2016_10_MG | ecosystem: Environmental > Aquatic > Marine > Inlet | place: Canada: British...
TCATTGCCCGTGACGCAAGTGGTAACTTTGCGGGTGGTACATTCACTGGTGAAGTCAACCGTGATGCACAAACTACGGTAACTGCGGGAACATACGGTTCTGCCACTGCAATACCTGTACTGACAATTGACGCAAATGGTTTCATTGATAGTGCGGGGACAATCGGTGTATCGGGTATTACTGGTGTAAACTTTGATAGTTCAAACGGAACACTTACTATCGCAACAAGTGGAGATGACTTCACTGATGTGATTACTCTTGACCCATTCACTACTGCGAACTTGAGTGAGAACACCAACCTCTACTATACAGATGCAAGAGCAAGAGCATCTATCAGTGGTAACAAGGGACTTGCATATAATAGTGGCACTGGTGTAATGGACTTAGATTCGGCAAATGTCCGAGGAATGTTTAGTGCAAGTGGTCAACTGGCATATAACTCAGGAACAGGTGCATTTACATTCACGAATAGATCAAATGCTGATACATTGACTGCCATTAAAGCAGTAGATGGTGCTTCAAGTGGATTGGATGCTGACTTACTTGATGGTCAGGAAGGTTCACACTACAGAATTAATGTGTACAACAACGCAGGTACACTGCTAAACTAAGGATAAATAGATAGTATGTCAAACTATAGTAGAATAACAAGCAGGTCTAAATTTCTAGATTATTGTCTAAGAAGATTAGGTCATCCTGTGATTGAAATAAATGTGGATGACGAACAACTAGAAGATCGTCTGAATGATGCGGTACAATTATTTAACGAATATATTGGTGAAGGTAGTACCAAAGTTTATGCGGGTATGACTATCACACAAGCAATGATTGACCGAGGATTTATTGACTTTGATTTAGATACCAGTGTTATTTCAAATCCAGATAATATACTAAGTGTTGTCCGTGTCCTTCCTATCAATGACAGCACTGGTAGTGCAAACTTTATGGATGTCAAATACCAGATGCGTCTCAATGATATGTGGGATTTGCAGAACTCAGGTTCTGGTATTGCCTACTATGAACAAATGCAACAACATCTATCACTTATTGATATGAAACTAACTGGACACCCACAGATTCAGTTCACCAGAGCAGGTAACACACTTAATATTTGGGGTGATATCGCAGGTGCAAAGGGTGACCTAAAAGTTGGTGACAAGATTATGATTGAACTGTTTCTTGCACTTGACGCAAACGCGAATGGTAAAATCTACGACAATATGTTTCTGAAAGAATATGCTACTGCACTTATCAAAGAACAATGGGGTCAGAACCTTATTAAGTTTGAAGGGATGGTACTTCCTGGCGGTGTACAGTTAAATGGTAGACAGATACTAGAAGACGCAAAACAAGAAATTGAGTCAGTTAGACAAAGAATATATAATGAGTATGACACCCCACCAGACTTCTTTGTAGGATAACATAATGGCAACGAACCCATACTTCAAACAAGGTGTTCGTTCTGAACAAAACGTCTATGAGGATATCATAATTGAAGCACTCAAGATGTATGGACAGGATGTATATTACCTCCCTCGTGAGATTGTCAATAAAGACACCATCTTTCTTGATGACGTACCTTCACGATTTGGTTCTGCCTATAAGGTAGAGATGTACATTGAGAATACCGAAGCATTTGATGGTGAGGGAGACCTATTCACTAAATTTGGTATTGAACTACGCGATCAAGCAAACTTTATTGTTTCAAGAAAAAGATGGAAACAACTTGTAGGTAATCGTCTCTCTGAAAACAACTTCCGTCCTCGCGAGGGTGACCTGATTTATCTAACACTATCTCAGTCTATATTTGAGATTCGTAAGGTAGAGACCGAGACACCGTTCTATGCGATGAGTCAACTACCCACGTTCCGTATGCAGTGTGAATTGTTTGAATATAATGATGAAGACTTTGATACCGACATTACAGATATAGATACTGTTGAAAGTGAGGGAGCATATCAGTATTCATTGACACTAGACTCTGGTGGTGTGTTGAGTAACCTCGCAGGAACAAATGGCAAACCTTGGATAGTCGGTGAGACAGTTACCCAAGGGTTTGATACTTACACTATGAAAGGTGAAATTACCAAATGGGATGCTGATACACTGACATTGCAAATTGCACACGCAGGTGCTACCGATGGTAAATTCCATACCTTTACAACAAATACTGCTATTTACGGGGGAAGTTCTGGTAGGGTATCCACACCCACACTAGTATCAGAACTACAAGAGATTCAGAAAGACTCACAGAATAAGATATTTAATGACTTTGAAGCAGACTTCCTTGACTTCTCAGAGTCCAATCCGTTTGGGGATTTATAATGTTTGGAACTTGGTTTTATCATAAGAGAATAAGAACTGCGGTATCCGTATTCGGGTCACTGTTCAACAACTTGCATGTCCTCCGTCACAATAATGCGGGAGAGACCATTTCTCAGGTTAAAGTTCCTCTGTCATATGCACCCAAGAGAAACTTCATCTCCCGACTAGAAGAGATGTCTAAGGGTGAGGATGCCGAACGTAGGGTGGCAATCAAGTTGCCTCGTATGTCGTTTGAGATTACGAACATGCAGTATGACCCAACCCGACAGTTACCCAAGGTAAACAAAATCTCCAAGGCAAGTAACGAGATAACCAAACGACAGAAGATTTACACGTCTACTCCGTATACAGTATCGTTTCAGTTGAATATCTATGCGAAGTCACAGGATGATGCACTACAGATCGTAGAACAGGTTCTTCCGTATTTTGCACCACAGTATACTGCGACAATCAAACCTTTCTCTGATATACCAAGTCTGACCGAAGATGTTCCGATTTCTTTGTCTGGTATAACCTTCTCGGATGACTATGATGGTGCAGTTGAACAACGTAGGACAATCATATATACATTAGACTTTGAGATGAAAATATCATTATATGGTCCCGAAGGTACGGGTAGTATTATCCGTGATGTGCGAAACAACTTCTTTTTACAAGAAACTGGGTTGGCAGATAGTGATGTCTATCTCAAGACACAGAAGATTACACCAAATCCGAGTAGCGTCACGGCAGATAGTGACTACGGATTTACCACCATTGACTTGGATAGTGCATAATGAGTGATAATAGTAATGATAAAAATATCAGAGATGACTACACCACCTCCCGTGATACCTATCACGACATAATTGAGAAGGGCAGGGAGAGTATGGATTTGATGATTGAAGTCGCACGAGAGAGTGAACACCCCCGTGCCTTTGAGGTCTTATCTGGTATGATGAAGAACATGGCAGATGTCACCGACAAACTGATGGACTTGAATAAGAAGCATAAAGAAATCAAGCAGACAGATGAACCAAAACAAGTTGGTAATACCACCAACAATCTGTTCGTAGGAACTACTACAGACCTACAGAGACTAATACAGAATGAGAAAGTGGAAAAAATAATAGATGTTGACCCCGAACAAGAATGAGACTTATCTTGGCAATATAAATGTCAAGAGAGACGGAGTTCAACACAACTTTACCGAAGAAGAGATTAAGGAATACATCAAGTGTTCCAATGATCCCGTATACTTCTGTCAAACTTATCTAAAAGTAATCTCTCTTGATCATGGTCTAGTGCCATTTAACTTGTATCCATACCAAGAGAAGATGTTTGATCACTTCAACAATAACCGATTCTCTATCGTACTTGCGTGTAGACAGTCTGGTAAATCTATTAGTTCGGTAGGATACATAATCTGGTTTGCGGTCTTTCATAGTGAGAAGGTGATTGCCGTACTTGCTAACAAAGGTTCTACCGCAAGAGAGATGTTGGGTCGTGTCACGTTGATGTTAGAGAATCTTCCGTTCTTTCTTCAGCCAGGAACTAAGGCACTCAACAAAGGTTCTATAGAATTCAGTAACAACTCCCGTATCATTGCCGCATCTACCTCTGGTAGTTCTATTCGTGGTATGTCGGTCAACTTATTATTCCTAGACGAGTTTGCGTTTGTTGAAAGAGCAAATGAGTTTTACACTTCCACCTATCCAGTAATCTCTGCGGGTAAAGATACCAAGGTAATTATTACATCTACCGCAAATGGTATCGGTAATACTTTTCATAAGATATGGGAAGGTGCGGTACAGAAGGTAAATGACTTCGTTCCGTTTACAGTGAACTGGTATGATGTTCCTGGCCGAGATGAGGAATGGAAAAAACAAACAATAGGTAATACTTCCCAGTTGCAGTTTGACCAAGAGTTTGGCAATACTTTCTTTGGGACAGGTGATACTCTAATCAATGCCGAGACATTATTAGGGTTTCGTGCATCACAACCTTCATCTCATCGTGAAGGGGGTGACTTATTAATATATGACAATCCAGACAAAGATCACGAATATGTGATGTGTGTGGACGTATCAAAAGGAAGAGGACAGGATTATTCTACGTTTAACGTAATTGACATTAGCACGAGACCTTTTAAACAGGTTGCCGTCTATCGCAATAATACTATATCTCCATTACTCTTTCCTAATATTATATATAAGTACGCTAATTTCTACAATGAAGCATATGTTGTTGTTGAATCAAATGATCAAGGTACAGTTGTGTGTAATGGACTGTATCAAGACCTAGAGTATGAGAACCTTCATATGGAATCTGCGATCAAGGCAGACCGAATTGGCATAGAAATAAATAGGAAGACCAAGAGACTTGGTTGTTCTTCTATTAAGGATATATTGGAAGAGAAGAAGTTGGAAATCCGTGATGAGAATACTATCATGGAGATATCAACTTTCACATCAAGAGGTCAGTCATACGAAGCATCAGATGGTAACCATGATGACTTGATGATGAATCTAGTTATGTTCGGATACTTTGTTACATCTCAATTCTTTGCTGACATGACAGACATTAATCTTAAAGAGATGATGTTTGCCAGAAAGATGAAAGAGATAGATGACGATGTACCTCCAGTTGGTTTCATTGATAATGGATTAGATGATATAGAAGTAGAAAATGATAATAGAGGATGGCATACCTTTGACGGTGGTACCGAATGGTAGTATTCAACCCTCCCCAAACACTAAGTTAATTATACACTGAGATGCAGAAAAAGTCAAGCGGTTTCTTTAAATAGTCATTCTTATAAATAAATGTATTGAAACTACCGTTAATAATGACGGTGTTCGCACCGTATTATGTTAACTTATAATTAGAAAAACGAAAGGATAAAGTTATGGCACTTTTTACACCCTCTGCTTCTCCTGCGGTAACAGTAAAAGAAATTGATCTGACGGGTGTAGTCCCTAATGTTCAAACTTCTACTGGTGCATTCGTAGGGAACTTTGGTTGGGGTCCGGTTGGGGAAGCAACACTAATCTCAGATGAGAATGGTCTTGTCAGTACTTTCTCGGCACCAATCAGTACAAACACGGTAGATTTTCATACTGCCGCATATTTTTTAAGATACTCAAGTTCAATGCATGTTGTTCGGGTACAGGACTCTGATGCAAAGAACTCTGTTGCGAATCATACCTCATTGGGATCATTGACTGCACAAACAATCAACACACTTGATGCGTTTGAAGACCTTGCACTAGATAGTTCTGACGGAGCATTCCTTGCTAAGTACCCTGGCGTACTAGGTGATGCACTAGAAGTTTCTATAGTAGGCACACCAACTGATGCGGCAAGCGCGACAACAATGTTTGATGCGTGGGCATACAAAGGTTCATTTGATGGACCGACTGGAACATCCTCATCTGTCGCTGAATTAGATGGTTCTAACGATGAAATCCATGTTGCGGTTGTTGATCGTACTGGTGGAATTACTGGTGTGGCAGGAACTGTACTAGAAACATTCCCATACCTCTCTGTTGCGTCTAACGCAAAGGGAAGTGACGGTACTTCAAACTTCTACAAAGATGTATTGAAGAATAAATCTTCTTGGATTTATGCAGGTGGATTCCACTTAGGTGATTCTGCCGCTGTATCTGACTTCCATCACGCTACTACTTGGGATACTCCCGCAACAAAAGGTACTGCTGTAAACTATGCCACAGGAAATACAACTTCGCAACGTACTTGGACGTTTGCAGGTGGTGTAACCACTGTTGACATCAGTACGGCAAATATCACAGCCGGATTTGACAAGTTCAATGATACGGACAACATAGAAGTTGACTTCTTAATACCGCCTGCTTTGGCAGATAATACTGCGGCAACTACTGTAGTAAATGACCTAGTTGCTATTGCTGAAGTACGCAAAGATTGTGTTGCAGTCGCATCACCTTCTATAGCAGCGGCAATTACTACTGGTACTAATGCGGCAGTCATCACTTGTGGTAACACATACACCAAGTCATCTTACTTGGTACAGGACAACAACTTCTTGAAAGTGTTTGATAAGTATAACGACAAGTATATTAATATACCTGCCTGTTCATCCACTGCGGGTCTCATGGCGGCAACCGATTTGGTTGCGGCACCTTGGTTCTCACCTGCGGGTGCAAGACGTGGTCGTTACCTCGGTATTACCGACATCGTTCTTTCTCCAACTAAGGCAGAAAGAGATGCGTTATACAAAGTTGGTATTAATCCAGTTGCCAATATTCCTGGCGATGGTGTAGTACTCTTTGGTGACAAGACTAACCTGTCTCGTCCTAGTGCGTTTGACCGCATTAATGTTCGTAGGTTGTTCTTGGCAATTGAACGTGCAATCGGCATCGCGGGTCGCAACGTAATGTTTGAATTCAATGACGAGTTTACTCGTGCAGAGTTCGTAAACATTGTTGAACCTTTCCTACGAGAGATTCAAGGCAGACGTGGTATTACTGATTTCAAAGTTCAGTGTGACGCAACAAACAACACGCCAGCAGTCGTTGACCGTAATGAATTCATTGCAAGCATCTTCATCAAACCCGCTCGTTCTATTAACTACGTAACATTGAATTTTGTTGCAGTTAGAACTGGTGTTGAGTTTGAAGAAGTTGTTGGCACAGTATAAGGAGTATTGAGAAATGGCAATTTTAGGCGTAGATGATTTTAAATCAAAACTCAGAGGGGGCGGTGCACGTCCCAATCTGTTCAAGGCAACAGTTAACTTTCCTGCTTATGCAGGTGGTGATGTAGAACTTACATCCTTCCTATGTAAAGCAGCGCAACTTCCTGCTTCCATAATGGCATCCTTTGATGTACCATTCCGTGGCAGACAGTTGAAGGTAGCAGGAGATCGTACATTTGAACCTTGGACAGTAACCATCATCAACGATACCGATTTCGGTACTCGTAATGCAATGGAACGATGGATGAACGGTATCAACGGTCATCAAGCAAATACTGGTCTGGTCAATCCTGCTGATTATCAAGCAGATTTGATTGTTGAGCAGTTAGATCGTGACGGTACTTCAATCAAAACTTACAATTTCAGAGGATGTTTCCCGACTAACGTTAGTGCAATTGACGTTAACTACGAAACCAATGATGCAATTGAAGAGTTTACGGTTGAATTCCAAGTACAGTATTGGGAAAGTAACACAACATCCTAGAGTTAATCTAGTTATAGATAAGGAGGTAGGGGAATAATCCCTTACCTCTTTATTATAAAAGAAGGTATGTACATGGCAGAACAAGACAACAGTGTTCTCAAACTGTTTGGTTTTGAATTAAAAAGACAAGACAAACCAGTAAAAGAGAAAGATAAGTTAAAATCTATTGTTGCTCCCACCGATGATGACGGTGCGGGTTATGTCACTGCGTCTGGTAGTCACTATGGTCAGTACATTGACATGGAAGGCAACAAGGCAAAGGACAACCAACAACTTATTATTAAGTATCGCGGAGTTGCTACCCACCCAGAAGTAGATGCCGCAATTGAAGACATCGTAAACGAATCCATTGTGGGTTCAGAACAGGACATGTCTTGCGAACTTAATCTGGACAAAGTAGAAGCACCCAACAATATCAAAAAACAGATGACCGAAGAGTTCAACAACATCTATGGTATGTTGAAGTTTGGTGAACTAGGTCACGACATATTCCGTTCATTCTATGTAGATGGTCGTATTTATCACCACCTCGTAGTGAATGAATCAAATCTTAAAGCAGGTATTCAAGAAATTAGAACGATTGATGCCGCAAAGATTCGTAAAGTAAAAGAAGTAAAACACGATAAAGACCAAGCAACTGGCGCAAAGGTTGTCAAAGAAGTCAACGAGTTTTACATTTATCAAGAGAAAGCAGGAACCAATCAGGGCATAAGACTTTCTCCAGATAGCATCTCATATGTTTCCAGTGGTCTGTTAGACCCTACTAAGAAACAGGTTGTGTCCTATCTACATAAGGCACTAAAACCAATTAATCAATTACGCATGATGGAAGATTCACTTGTAATCTACCGTCTTGCTCGTGCGCCTGAACGTAGAATATTCTACATAGACGTGGGTAATATGCCACGCAATAAGTCAGAAGCGTACATGAAGGACATCATGTCTCGTTATCGTAATAAGATTGTCTACGATTCCAATACGGGACAACTTAAAGATGACCGTAAGCACATGTCTATGTTAGAGGATTTCTGGTTACCTCGTAGAGAGGGTGGTCGTGGTACAGAGATTAGTACACTTCCTGGCGGAGAAAACCTCGGACAGATTGATGACATTATCTACTTTCAGAAGAGACTGTATCGTTCATTGAATGTACCAGTATCTCGTCTGGAACAGGAAGCACAGTTTACACTAGGTCGTTCAACAGAAATCGGACGGGACGAAGTTAAGTTCCAGAAGTTTATTGACCGTCTACGTAAACGTTTCTCTGCATTGTTTACTGTAATACTCAAGAAACAACTCATACTGAAAGGTGTCATCACTGAACAGGATTGGGATGAGTGGAAGAGTTTTATCACAGTAGACTTCCAGAGAGACAACCACTTTACTGAATTGAAAGATGCAGAACTGTTACAGAACAGACTACAGACTCTTGATCAAGTATCTCAGTATGTGGGTGAGTACTTCTCCCGTGAGTGGGCAATGAAGAACGTAATGATGATGTCTGATGAGGACATTGAAGAAATGAAACAACAAGTTGAAGGTGAAAATTCCACCGTAGACGAAGATGAGGAAGTATAATGAGTGAAGTAGAAGCAGTAGAAGCAGAAGTATCGGCAGTAGAGCAATTAATCAATCAGATCACTGATGGTGATTTGAATAATGCAGAGGGTTCGTTCCAGAGTCTTGTCCAAGACAAGATGGCAGACGCACTAGAAGCACAACGCATTGCGGTTGCACAGGCAATCTTCAATGACCAAGACGGTGATCTTGAAGATGATTCCGATATCTCGGACGAAGAGATTGAGTTGGAAGATGGTGTTGAAGACGAGATCGTAGGAGACACCGAAGATAGTCTCCCCGAAGTAGAGGAAGAGGAAACCGATGATTAGTTTCAAGACATTCACAGAAGAATTTGATTTGATTCAAGTTCTAACTGATGAAGACATTGATGAAGCAATCACGGAATCTATTGTAATTCCAACTGACATCGCAGTGAAAATTCCTGGCGTAAAGGGTATGCTATATAAGAAAGCAGTCCGTCACTACCTTGATTGGAGAAAGAAGAATCCAAATAAAGGTACCGCAGGATTAGCAAAGATTGCTAGAGAAGTTGGAATAGACGCACACGAACTTAGTAAAGTTTTACACAAGTTGATAAAGCAGGGTAAGTTACCAAGTCATCTAGCAACTAATCCAAATATGCTAAAGGGTAAAAAACCAGTAGCAAAGATGTTAGCGAAAGGCGGGTTTTTACAGAAATAATTACTTTTGTAAATATTAATTTGTATAAATAATACTATGAAATCTTATAAACAACTTATTTCTGAATTAAAGTCAAAAGAACCCAAAGGTAAAGTTGTCTTAAATAAAAAAATAAATCGTATCCCCGTCAAGATAATTGAACTTGACAAGGGGAATTTGCCGTTTGTTGTATATATTGACGGTGATAAGTTAGATGAATTTAAATCACTGAAGGATGCAGAGAAGTCTGCTACCAAAGTAATCAAGGAACTAACATGAAACTTATTACTGAATTTAACGAAAACGAAACTCTACAGTGCATCGTAGAGAAGAAAGACAATGGCGAGAAGAAATATGTCATTGAAGGTGTTTTCGCACAGGCAGATAAGAAGAATCGTAACGGACGTGTCTACCCTAAAGCAATTATGCAAAGAGCGGTAGACAAGTACGTAACAGAACAAGTTGACAAGGGAAGAGCAGTAGGGGAACTAAACCACCCCGAAGGTCCTACCGTCAACTTGGATAAAGTTTCACATCTCATCACCTCTCTCAAGTTTGAGGGAAATGATGTGGTTGGAAAGGCACAAATATTGGATACTCCAATGGGTAAGATTGTTAAAGGTCTTCTTGAAGGTGGTGTACAATTAGGTGTGTCAACTCGTGGTATGGGTAGTCTTGTGAATCAAAATGGCGCGATGGTCGTTAAAGACGATTTTATTCTTAGTACGGTTGACATCGTACAAGACCCAAGTGCACCAGAAGCATTTGTTAATGGTATTATGGAAGGTGTTGACTGGGTCTGGAATAACGGTGTTTTGAAACCGCAAGTAATTGAAAAAATGGAGACTGAAATTAAAACTGCTCCGAATGCTGTCTTATATGAGACCAGTGTCCGAGAGTTCAAAAATTTCCTCTCGTTAATTAAATCTAGTATGTAAGGAGTCAATTATGACTGAAGAAACCAAAGTCGGAGTTGAACTTCACGATGAAGATATTAACGACATTGTGGAAGAAACTCTCGGAGAAAAGGCGGAAACCGCTCAACCTGTAAGTGAACCAGAAGCAATTGCATCTGTGGACAAAGCAGCGAAAGCAACAAAGAAATCTCCTGTTCCAAAAACAAAAGCGGGTATGATTAATGCAATGGCAGATAAATTGCACAGTATGAAGAAGGTAGACATTCAAGCTGCGTACTTTGACGTTGAAGAATCAGTAGATATGGATGAAGTTGACGCAATCGTGGAAACACAGATTGACACTGCTACTGAATTGGACGCATTAGTTGAGTCTGAAGCAACTCTCAGTGATGAGTTTAAAGCAAAAACCGCTATACTTTTTGAAACTGCTGTTAAATCTAAATTGTCAGAAGAAGTTGATCGTTTAGAAGCACAGTACAAGGAAGAATTGGCAGAAGAAGTATCTTCTACTAAGGCAGACCTTGTTGAGAAGGTAGACAGTTACCTGAACTATGTAGTTGAATCTTGGATGGAAGAAAATCAAGTTGCAATCCAGAACGGTCTCCGTACTGAAATTGCCGAGACTTTCATGGATAAGATGAAAGACCTGTTTACAGAGTCTTACATTGATGTTCCAGAATCTAAGGTAGACCTAGTTGATGAACTTGCTGAGTCTGTTGAAGAGTTAGAAACTAAACTCAACGAAAGCACTCAAAAAGTTATTGATACTACTGGTGAATTGGAAGCATACAAGCGTGATAGCATCATCCGTGAAGCATCTCGTGACCTTGCTGAAACCCAAGTAGTTAAACTGAAGTCACTCGTAGAAGACGTAGACTTTGAAGACGAAGATCAATTCGCTTCTAAAGTCAAGACCGTTGTAGAGTCGTACTTCACAAAAGAAATCGCAAGTAGCGAAGAAGTAGAACAAATTGTAGAAGATGCCGACAGTACTGTTGAAGTATCCTCTGTGATGGAAGGTTACCTCTCTGCTATTCGCAAAACAACACCTAAATATTAATCAAGGAAATTAAAATGCAATCTTACGATAGTTTAATGGAAAAGTGGGCACCAGTCCTGAACGAAGAGTCTGCCGGTAAAATCACCGACAATCACAGACGTTCTGTAACTGCCGCTATCCTAGAAAACCAAGAAAAAGCAATGATGGAGCAGTCTTCTGCTTCTCACGGTTTTATGACCGAAAATGCCGCTTCTGGCGCAAACAACACTGGTTCAGTAAACAACTTTGACCCAGTATTAATCTCACTAGTACGTAGAGCAATGCCTAACCTCATCGCTTATGACGTATGTGGTGTACAACCTATGAATGGTCCTACTGGTCTGATCTTCGCGATGAAGTCACGTTATCAGGGTGGTTCCACTTCTAACCGTGAAGCATTGTTCAACGAAGCAGAGACTCAGTTCTCTGGTGACAGTTCTGGTACTCACGATTCAGATAACGCTTCTGGTTGGAACGGTATTGACTCTGAAGGTGCTCGTCTGTCTTCACTTGCCGCTGGCGGAATGCCTACTGCTGATGCTGAAGCACTTGGTCGTACTGGTGGTTCTTCTTTCAACGAGATGGGTTTCACCATTGAACGTCAGACTGTTACTGCTAAGAGTCGTGCTCTTAAAGCAGAATACACTCTGGAACTTGCTCAAGACCTTAAAGCAATCCACGGTCTGGACGCAGAAACTGAGTTGGCAAACATTTTGTCTACTGAGATTCTTGCTGAAATCAACCGCGAAGTAATTCGTACTATCAACAGTCAAGCAAAGACTGGTGCTCAACAGGCAAACGTAACTGCCAAGGGTATCTTCAACATGTCTTCTGACACTGATGGTCGTTGGTCTGCTGAGAAGTTCAAAGGTCTTGGTGTACAGATTGATCGCGAATGTAACGTCATTGCCAAAGAGACTCGTCGTGGTAAAGGTAACGTAGTAATCTGTTCTTCAGATGTTGCTACTGCACTTGCCGCTGCTGGCACTTTGGACTATGCACCTGCTATCTCTAACAACCTTCAGGTTGATGACACTGGCAACACTTTCGCAGGTCTTCTGAATGGTCGTATCCGTGTATACATTGATCCCTATGCCAACACTGACTATGTAACTGTTGGTTATAAGGGTCAGAACCCATATGACAGTGGTGTATTCTACTGCCCATATGTACCATTACAGATGGTTAAAGCAGTTGGTGAAGATGACTTCCAACCACGCATCGGGTTTAAAACTCGTTACGGAATGGCATCAAACCCATTTGTTGGTTCTACACCTTCTGACGGTCTTGCTACTGCTAAGACTAACCAGTACTACCGTATCTTCAAGGTGACTAACATCTTGACCTAAGATTAGGTATAAAAATAAGAGTAGGGGAGTATATCTAACCTACCACTTTTTAAGGGACTCTTCGGAGTCCCTTTTTTTATTTGTATAAATAAGTGTGTTCACGGAAGATGTTCGGTGTATCAAGTGGTACACCCCGCCATTAGTGGGTAGGAAACCACCCTCGGAAGTACAAAACAGGAGAGTACTATGCGTATTATTGCAATTGCATTCGCATTAGTTTTGTCTGCATGTTCAACCATTGACGCAACTGTTGATGGGACTGGTGGTGTTATCAAAGGTGTCGGGTCTGATGTCTTTGGTGTAACCGCAGGTGTATTAGACGTAACATCTAATCTTATTAAAGATGTTGCGGATAAGACTGGAACTGCCGCAACAAAACCAGAGTAACAAAACTAGGGGACTACGTGTCCCCTCACCAATTTTTAGTTCATCTGCTTTAGGTGTTTGGATGGGATGTTGCACCACATGGTGTCTCTCACCATACTCTTCCACAATTCTGGTGGTAATTGTTTCTTGGTCGTGAGGACTTTATTGTAACACTCAATCTCTTTCTGATAGTCATAATCAGAAACTTTCCATTCTTGGATGATATTTTTATAAGGTTCAATACCCATCATCTGATAAAGACTTGCGGTGCCAGTTTCTTTCGCATGTCTATTTTCCCTAGACTCGTCAATATCACTCCATATGTAATCAAGATTAGACCACATGGTTTTACCTATGTACAATGCTAAGTCTTCAAACGGAATAACATAATCTATCTCACTCCAGTCAATATCTGTCAATATCGGAGCACCATGAAACACGGGTTCGTAACTTACACTAGAACCACTTTCTGCCCTTTCTAGGGGATCACGTATTACCATAATGCGTGGGTTGGTGTCATTGCACAGTGCATTACAACCATTGAAGTCATCCACAGATATCCAAGAGTAAGGATGGTGTGATGGGAACTTAGGATCAACTAACTCCACACCCAACTGGATATTACGATGCTGTTCCCAAGCATAGTCAAAATAGTATCGCGTGATGTAGTTAACTATACTACGTGAACCAGAACGTCCAAGTATTCCTAATGAGTATGTGTTGGTTTCAATATAATCAATCATGCGAAAAAATCCTCTAGTGTAGATTGGGATGGTGTGTCATAGTTTAGTAACAACAGTTCCTTTCGGTTGTGTTGGTCTTCCAAATAGGATTTAACAGAAGACATGCTATAGGTTAAGTCCCATATCTTCTGGTTCCAATTAGAATATGCCTTGGCAAGTTCGTCATTAGAATTGTAGGTAATCATTACCTTATTCTTAGATGAATCCGCACAGTCGTGGAATTCTTTGTGATTAAAGGTATCGTGCATGTCACCCATGTTACCATAGATGAATGAAGTGATGTCGTATGGTGGGTCTGCGAATACGAAGGTGTCCTCGTCATCATCAAAAAGTTCACTATAGTCCAGATTGGTTATCTTCCAGTTCTTCATCAACTGTCCGAATTTAGGTAACTTGGATATAAATGAGTGACGGAACAAAAGCAAACAAGCATCCTTACTGAAAGAACCAGTGGATTCACCGAGTCCTGAGAAAGAACAACGGTTCATCACATAGAATCTCCATGCAATCTCAAAGGGGTCTGTCGCAGTAGCAAGACCTTCTCGCATAACTGGATAGTAGTCTATGTGTGCCTGTAGGGAATCAGGTGCATCTAGGAGAGACTGTTTGACCTCGTGTAGTTTATCTGCAAGACGATGACCCTCTTTCTGTAGGGTAGTCCAGAAGCAATATAGATTATAGTACTTGTCGTTGACCCACACGGGAACATCTGGATGGTTCTTGGCAAACCAAAATGCACAACTACCACCCCCAAGGAAGGGTTCACGGTACGACTTAACAGTCCCTTGGGGTAGGTTATTACCTTCAAATAGGTACTTGAGTGCCTTGCTCTTACCGCCAGGATATCTCAGAGGTGATTTGAGGTCTTTGTAGTTCATATAGTATATATTCCTATCATTAAGTACACATTCTACACTACACCACAGAATAAGTCAAGTGCTAATTTATTTCACTTATTTTGATAATAATGCTTGACAAAAGATGTACCAGAATGGTATAATACTTGTATTGAGAATGAGAACTGAGAGAGTAAATTATGATTGTATTTGAAAATGACTATGTAAGA
>Ga0233426_10002520_pt1 | contig 15222 bp, 40 predicted proteins | sample SI_118_April2016_6_FD_179875 | JGI IMG/M metagenome (GOLD analysis project Ga0233426, IMG submission 179875) | Seawater microbial communities from Saanich Inlet, British Columbia, Canada - SI_118_April2016_10_MG | ecosystem: Environmental > Aquatic > Marine > Inlet | place: Canada: British...
TGTAATTACCAATGATATCTATAATACATACATATATAATAACTATACAATATAATATACAATGAATATAATACTAATTACTTATAAATTGATTGAAATTAAATTTAGAGAAAATTCAAGGAATCCTCTAGAAATAAAGGGTTTAACACAATAATATGAAAAATGGGTGGAAGTGGGTCAAAATGGTTTGCATTGGTGCGCGACTTAGATATAATCAAATTCAATTCAAATTAAAATCGATCAAAAAACAATTAAAATTTAATTCAAATCAAAACAAACAAAAATTAAAAGAACCCGAACAAAACAAATCCAATCGAAATAAATTTGGATTCCCAATAATAAAGCCTTAATAAATTTAACTTCATTTGACATAATCTAATAAAATTTAAGACAAAGTAAACTAATTAAAACTAATTAAAATTAAATTGAATTAATCGTGGATGACCCGGTTTTTGAGAAAAAAGTTAAATAAAGAAGCCCGGCGAATGACAGAGGATCAAATAAGCGAATATATAGAGTATTGGATGGAGGGTGACAAAAACTTCTCAAAGGTCTTGAGCGACCCGAATGAGTTAGTGGGTGAGGTTGAGCATTATAATGACAATGATATGCCAAGAGTATGCGTATTTATGAATACAAATTTAATTTTACTTTTTCCTCCATTCCAAATAGGATTCAATTATAGCGAAATAGAATATTAATTAATTCAAATTTTTTTTAATTAGTTTTAAATAAAGGGCATATCTTTGATCATCAGATAGTTGTTCGTACATATCAATTGCCCACGCCTTGCGATATAATTTGCTTATCACAGGTTGTTCTTTGTATAGCATAAAATCTAAATAGAATTTTTCTAAATAAGACATAACTTCTTTTCTTATTACTGCTCTCTTCACAAGGTGCTAATACACATCAAATATGAATGAAATTAAGTTAAATAAAAATAAATTAGAAATTTTAATTGACTTGCTCGAAATAAAGGCTTATAGTGTTTATATATTATGAATCTAGCCAAACAAATAAACGAACGATTGGATGAAATGCTAACTATTCGCGCCGAAATAAAAAGAATGCGCGCCGACATTTCTGACGACCAAGTATTGAATAACGTCACGACAGGTGAGAAAACTGACAAGGAGGGGGCGCTAAAAGTAGTTGGCGCGATGATAGATCAAATCAAATCTGATTTAAATACAATTACTAACGATGGAAAAAATGTAGTTGACATATTCACCAATCAGTATTATGTTAATGATTCACTACAAGATAAAGAACTACTAAGACGAGAAAATAATTTATGACAAAAAAAATTCTAATACTTTTAACTTTGATTCAAATTAATTTTGCTGATGGGGCTTGCAAGAAGATGCGAAAAACACCAACTAGAGAACCTTCTCCAGCCACACCTGAATTTAATTTAAATTATAATTCTTCTTCTTATGACTACAACTCTTCTAGTTCTTTTTCTTATGCGAAAAGACCAAAGTCTTTTTATGAAGATGATAACAAAACATTTCTTAACTTTTGGGATATGAGGTTGTATGTGGCAGAAGTAAGAAAAGAAAGAAGCAAGCAATATTACACACTAGAACTTAGAATGCAGAGCGAGTACCATTATTCTCTGCATTGGCTAAAAAAGAAAAATTAAAACTTGACACGCCAAACATATTAGCTTATATTAATATTATCACAAGAAATTATCACACAAACAAAAGAAAAAAAATGGATCACGAAAGAAAATCACAAATCGCCCGAAACGTTGCTAGCGGAGTGTATGCTAAAATTAAAAAGTTTGCCAACTATGGCTCAGTAGTAGAGGATTCTATTAAAGCCCAACAGAGGCAAGCGGATCGGAGACTACTAGAGATCCAAGCTAAGAAAGTTAAGGCAGGTTGCAATATAATCAATGGTCTTAGGTATCAAGAGATGAGAGATATACAGGGTCATCTTCAAACAGCTCAAACTTCATCTAAACTTGCAGATAGAGCATTCTCTTGCTCTGCTTACAACATAAAGGGAGGGTGACATGGACGCATCAATCAAACCAATCAGCGACAAAGTTAGTATGTTTGCAACCAACGAAGAGTTAGAGGAACAATTAACTCCAAAAGAATTTTCTTTAATTAAATTAGTTAAAGTAGAAGAATTCTTAGAAGATTTATATGGATCAACAATCTATCCACAAGTAAATGATATGTTCCCACCTAAAGATAGTTATAATAAAATAAAACTATTATTAAAAGAACTTCGCCAATTAAATAAATAGTATGAGTTGGGACGAACTAATGAATGCGGTTATCTTGATAGAGAGTCATGGTTTTGAGTTCTTCATTGTCGAGAAAAGGGTCAAAGTCCGCCACAATACAGATCATTGCATTGATTTAGTATTTGAAATAGAGATAGGCACTAACAAGAAAGATGCGATCCATCAAGGCATCGTTAAGTTTGAGAGAATAACAGGCATAAATATACTAAATTAATAATGAACAAATTTAATTACAATAAAAACTTTAAATACAAAGGACAATCAATTAATATCCTAGTATGGAATAAAGATTACAAATATCCAAAACAATAAATTATGATTATAACTAAAATATATTTAATTACATTACTTTTAATGTTCAGTAATTGTGCAGTAAAGGACAGGCAATGTGTCTTTGTGAAAGAAATAGATGGTTTCGACCACTCATGCCCGACTAAAGGTCATGGCGATTGTTTTCTCTGCGATTCAAAAGAATTCCAAATAAATAAAAACAATTCAAAAAAGAACTTGACTTTTAACAAATAATAGAGTATACTATATAAATCATTGAGAAAGCTAAACTCAATTAAATCAAATAAGTTTGATCTTTAACATTTTAATTCCCGTAAGTAGCAATTATTAATCAAATGGTTTGGCTTGAAAAAACTATTTGCGGGAATAACTTTGGAAGGGCTTATAATCCTTCCTGTGGGTGACTGAATAAGCCTGTGATGAGCGGGCTAAAGTATGCAAATTCTCTGTGGTGGAGCGATAGAGTCCAATCGGATGAGTCGATGACAAATACCAAGTCTAATTTGTAGTGCGAAGTAGGTACACCAATGAACTGATGTTCATCCCGAAAAGTCGAGGGTATACAGTAATCCCTCCCCACACCATTTTCTTATCTATTATCCCCCTTACTAGTTTGTTTGTTTATCTAGTAAGGGGGTTTTTTATTTGTTGACAAGCGTTATATTTCTGTCATACTCATATACATGATACCAATAATAAACAATGGATACAGAAGAAGAATTAGCTCGCCACCATCACCATCGAGTATAAAATTCATACAAGGGCACATGGATAATGCGTTCAAAGACATAATGCGCACTTATGAATTGAAAGATTTATATTGGATTGACGATGAGCCAAACAACATTAGAGCAACAGGAGTTTTAACTCACCCAAAGGGCGGCAGGAAGGACAATTTAATTTTATTATTTCCACCATACGTCAGTTAACTTATTAATTTGACACAACAACCATTAACCACTATATTATACTTATGATTAAAACATTACTAAAAGTTATATCTAAAGAGCAATTTTGCTTTATATATGCCAACGACCTATCTATCTTGGAGGCAGAAATGCCCAACCTTCCGGTTTTGCTTCGCTTTGGTAGCTGCAGAAAGGAAGTGGATGCTTATAGAGCTAAGGTAGAGATAGAGAACCAAGAAGCTTACGGTACGCATCTTCGGGATGTGTCCATCAGTAGCCAAGTGCTTACCGAGATGGCTCAGTCTCCATTCGTTCCCCTCTCAGTGAAGGAAGCGATTGAATCTATCCGTGCATAAACTACATGGAAATCATATCAATACTCTTTGTGGGGCTCGTTTTCTTTTTCCATGTCCTTATCCAAGATATAACGGACGATGAAAACTAATTCAAATACAATTTAAATACAGTACAGAACAAATACAATATAGAACAAATATGAGTTAGCAATATAATAAAAATTAAATCAAATTAAAATTCAGTAAAATTAATTAAAATTTCATAAACCGTTGATAGTCAAGGACTTAGGCGGGCCTGGCTTTCGTAAATGCTTGATAGTCAAGAAGTTACAACTATTTGCATTTAATTGATCTTTTTTCTTGCCTTAATCATAAAAGTGCCTTACTATGTATATATGATTAAGAGAAACCAACACGACCCACGATACATCATCAAGTCAAACCGACCTGTTTATGTATACAAGAATCTTCACAAAGACTGCTGGTCAGTAAAGCAACACGGATTAGTTAAAGCTCACATCCCAAAGGATCATTCAATTGGAATGTGGGATTGTTATTTTCATGTTGATGTTAAGGGTAGAGAAAAGGTTCTTCGTGAGAAGCGGAAGAATGTTCATGCGTTTGTCAAGGGTTATCTTCAAGATGCAGAGAATGTAGACACCGATCTTCCCGCGACAGAGGTAACATATAATCCATATAAGTATGAGACTTTTGTTGACAAGAAGGACGAAAGTTTTGTATACTATGCAGACCAAGTTTTATTACAACACAACCAAGTAACCGCGTATAATAGATAATTATGACACAAGCAAAGATAAGAGAAACCATTCTAGACATAGTCAGAGGAGAAATGGCATATGCAGATCCGATGTCCAAAGTATGCCTAGATCGACACGAACAACACCCCGACAAGTTTCCACTTGGTGCGACTATTCAGTCCGCCGAAGAAATCTTAGAGGATATTGTTTTGAGCTTGACCTCATTACAAAATGAACTTAGAATAGAATCATCATTCCAATCAGCACAACTATGAAAAGAATAAAATTAAAAGAAAAAACAACAACAATAGATGTCACACCAAAATGGGTGGCAGTAGTTAGGATCTTAACTGAGGTACTAAAGAGTCCAACGGCAGGAAATGCAGATAAACAAAATGCTACTAATGAATTACTCAACCTTGCAAAGATATTAGATGACCAAAATGAGAAAGCGAGAGTACAAAAAGAAATATTAAAAGAGTTGACACACGACTCTTAATTTGAGAGAATAAAACCATGAAAGAAATACAAGACATCATCAACGATCTTCAAGCAAGGCTCACGAATTGCGGTGGAGGAAAAATCACAATAACAAGCAACGATGCATCAATTAGATTAGGATCAGAACATGAATAAAGCGCAAATAGAATCAAGAGTAGAAGGTTGGAATTGGAACATGAACATCTTTGAGATATATGACGAACTCAGAGATGGGCATACAGGAGAAGAGCAAGAGCAACTTTTAACTCATGCATATAATTATTTCAATAACGATGTAATGATTAAAGAGCTTGCATCTCATTTTTGCATAACTATTGAAACAGACGAAGACTCACCAATTCCTTGTTAATTAAGGGTTGACACTAAGAACTAAGTAATCTATTATCATAATCATGAACAATTATATAGAAGCAGTATGTGAAGGCAGACCCCTTGACCTTCCTAATTACAACGAAGACACGGAGCAATGGGAATTGTTCTTTGAAGAATCAGAAACACCTTGGTTCTGCCACGACATCCAAAAAGATTTAATCGCAGTAAGTTTTGAATCGGCCGATGAGGCTTGCGAGACTTACAACCACTACAACACAAAAACGGAGGAAAAAGCATCATGCTAAAACTAATCAACGCAATCAAAAGAATCTTCAACCCACTTTATAGCGTAGTCTATACGACTAAAGACGGAAGAACTGAAATGTACACCATCGAAAAACCACAACACAGAAATGAATTTGGGAATACTGCCCAAGCAGTCAAAGTTGCGGGCTTCAGAAGTTTCTGCCATAACAAGGGAGGAGTTCGTTCCTTCCGTTATGATCGCATCGTATCACTAACCAAAGGAGTATAATATTATGTCACTACAAGAACAAGTTAGAGAATTAGGTTATAAATTAGCAGTCAGGGAGATTTATGGAGAAAACACTCCCGAATACTTCAGAATGAAAAACGAGCATTACAGGTTGCTTAATAAGTTATACGTCAGAGAGAAAAGATTTTTTTAAAATTTCTGTTATACGTTAATTAAACCCCTAAGTCGTTGTTATTCAACGGCTTAGGCGGGCCAGGCCCCCGCAAGTACTTGGTATTCAACAACTTACAACAATATCAATTTTAATTCATTTTTTTCTTGCTATTAATTAAGAAATCCCTTACTATGTATATATGAAAGTGAGAGAGATAAAGATAAGACAAAAAATCCTTTTTACTAAGGCTCGCCCATTTAAGATGAGGAATAAAATCTTAGATAGAAAACTAAAACATAAAACAAAATTAGCATGAATATATATCAATTAATGGCAAACACATCTTCAGGAGCTTGGGTGGAGATCGCAAGAACTAAAGCTTATACATTAGAGCAAGCAGAGTTAGGTTTAAAAAACTTTGCATCTATGGTGCTTAAAGATGGCGAACATTACGACATACAACTAAAGGAGGATCAAGCATGAATATTAATAACGACTACGATCACTCATTCTTTCGCAACCCCTCTGAAGAAATGGATCGTATACAATCTATAATTTACAATATGCTTATTAAGCCAAATCTAAAAAAACTTAACCTTGAAGAGGCAGAAACTCTTAGCGAGGTGGGAAGTGCATTGCAAATCATAGCTAAAAAAGCCACTGCATATGAATGTCTAAGTCAAAAAGACTCATATCAATACTATAGAAATTAATTCTTGACAAAACTATAACCATATACTATATTATACTTATGAATAACACAGAAAACACCGCCACGCCTCGAAAAGTCGATCTTAGAATTTGCGGAGGTCAACATAACTTAGTAGACATTGAAGATGTAATTCAAGTTTCTACTCCTTCGGTTGAATACAGGGAAAAGCTTAATCGTAATGGTGAGCGCTCTATTTCCTACCAACCAATCTCCCACGAGTACTTAATTAAAGAAACTCGTTCTCGTTTAGAAAATCAAGGTTTTGAGATTCAAGATGAAGTTCACTCTTTAGCTCGCAAGAATCAGCATTATTTTGGATTATTTGCGGTAGATCACCCTAATAGAAAAGCTTCTGATAGAGGTTGCGTTGTAGGGCTACGTAACTCTCACGACAAAACTTTTCCTGCGGGATTGTGTGCAGGCGATGCCCCATTTGTGTGTGATAACTTAATATTCACTAATACAATTAAATTAGCTCGACGCCATACTCGAAACATTTTCAGTGATCTTGATTTCACTATTAACAGGGCTTTGGGTAAGTTGTTTGGTTTTTGGAATAGTCAAGATGCGAGGGTTGAGGCTTATAAAAATATGTCAATCGGCAACGTTCTAGCTAATGATCTTATTATTAAGGCGGTACAGGCAAAAGCTTTACCTAAGACAAGAATTCTTGATGTGTTGAATCAATGGGAATCATCTGACCATGTTGAATTTCATGATCGCAATGTTCATTCTTTATATAATGCTTTCACTGAAGTTTATAAAGGAAACCTTGTGCAATTGCCTCACAGGTCAGATGCTTTGCATTCATTGCTTGACAATTATGTTGACTTTAAAGATGCTGAACTAGTAGCTTCTTAATATACTAATCTGGTGATTGTTTTCCCCTCTCCCCTAGCGGGAGGGGGTTTTTTGTTTTCGCCCGTTTTCTAAAAGTGAAACAAATAGGGGCTAAATAGGGATTGCCCTCGACCCAAATAAGGAGAAACAAAAAGCCAACCCGCTGGTGGTCAACGACTTACAAAACTTTCCTAAGTGCTTGATATTCAACGACTTAGGAAAGCCTGGCCCGCGTAAGTGCTTGGTATTCAACAACTTAGAACTATTTTCATTTAATTGAAGTTTTTTCTTGTGTTAATTGAAAAAGTGCCTTAGTATGTAGTTATGATTAAAACAACACTTCTCACATCAGGTAACCAAAAGATTCTCAAAGGCGAGAAATTAGGCTACATCACAAAAGGCATTCACCTTGCCCCAGCAAATCTTTCAGGTTACGAAACTTGCCAATGGCGTTCCAAAGGTTGCACAATGTCTTGTTTGAATACGGCAGGTCGTGGTCAAATGGGATCTGTTCAAGATTCACGCATCAACAAGACAAAGTTATTCTTTGAGAAGAAAATGGAGTTTTTTGAAAAACTATCCAAGGAAATTACTTCTTCAATTAAGTCGGCACAAAAGAAAAGCATGAAAGCTGTATTTCGTCCTAATCTTACAAGTGACATCATGTGGGAAAATGAGATCAATGAAGATGGTGCAACTATTCTCGAAAAGCATTCATCAACTCAATTTTATGATTATACAAAATCATTCAAGAGAATGTGCTCTTTTCTCGGTAAACCTTTTATTAAGGGCGAGGCAAAATTTCCCTCTAATTATCATTTGACTTTTTCTCGTTCAGAGAATAATGACAAGAAGTGCGAAATGGTTCTTTTAATGGGTGGCAATGTAGCCGTTGTATTTCGCAATCAATTACCCAAGACATGGAAAGGTTTTGAGGTCGTCAATGGTGATGAAACTGACTTGCGTTTTCTTGACAAGAAAGGTGTTGTCGTTGGCTTAATTGAGAAAGGGATGGCTAAGAAAGATGAAACAGGATTTGTAGTAGAAGGGACAAACTCATGAATAAATGGACAAAAGAAAAAGTACTAAACATATTCGATAATAATTTATCAATAACACTCCGAGAGCTTTCTCAGCTTTCGGGGTGGTCAGTCACGGAGTTGAAAAAAGTTCTCCTAAGTGATTGGTAGTCAACGACTTAGGCGGGCCGGGCCGCCATAAGTGCTTTATACTCAACGACTTAGAACAATATGCAAAATTAATTCATTTTTTTCTTGTGTTAATTAGGTTTATGCCTTAGTGTATTGGTATGACAACAAAAGAACTAATCGAACTTATCAATTCAACGCAGGACGGAGAGATTTGGCTCTACAGTAGCAAAATTAAAGATCATCTTGGCACAGTCGAGCAAGCATTGGACGAGGATTTAATTCATTTCGTCCGCGCTGATGTGGGTAACAGCACCACAGAATTCATTCGTGTTTCTGTTTGACACAGAGCAAAAATTAAACTACTTTATATATATGACATTAAAAGACAAAACAAACGGAAAAGAACTAACATTTGAACTCTTGCCAAACGGCATCCTAAAAGCATATGATTATCATTGTGGTTGGGATGTTTCATTTAAGAAAGTAGGCAACACTTGGCAGGGTCACATGAATGGTGGGTATGTTGGTTATAAAGGCATACTTGCACAACTTAACTTGCTTCAAAGAAATTTAGACGAAGTAAAACAATTAATGAAAATGGTTGAAGAAATCGTTTAACACATAAAGATATGAAAATACAAATTGAAGACTACCGAGGAAATGATTTATGCTCTTTCGCTATTGACAATTTTAGCGAAGGCGACATTAAAGATTTTAAAGATTGCAATTATGCCGACATGGACGAAGACGAGAATGGCGACCTATACATCAGAGTACAATTAGAAAAAGAAGACTTGACACTATACTCAAACTAAACTATATTAAAGATATGATATTAACAGAACCAACACAAATTGAAGCATTCAGATATAAAACATTACTTCGGGGGCTAAGGCTTGAGCTTAACGGCTTGAAGATGTCAAGGGGTAGAAGTTGCTACTCTATCGTCAAGGAAGAGTTTGAGCTAAAAGGTAGCAAGCAAAAAGTTTACGATCAATTCAAACAATTAATAGAAGGGTAAGACTATGGAAGGATATAACGGATGGAAGAATTGGGCGACTTGGAATGTGGCTCTGTGGCTAGGTAATGACGAAGGGCTTTATAAAATAGCTCGTCGGTTCGTTCATTATAAAGATCTAGCCAATGAGCTAGAGAATTGTGGCGCAACAGAAACGCCCGACGGGGCGAGTTATAAGGATGAGGATTTAGACACCTATGCCCTTGACGAGTGGATGATGGATGAAATGGAAGAATAATTCCATAACTCGCTTATAGTCAACGACTTAGGCGGGCCGGGCCGGCGCAAGTGCCTGATATTCAACGAGTTACAACTATATGCATTTAATTGAAGTTTTTTCTTGCTATAATTAGAAAACTGGCTTACTATGTACTTATGATTAATTACGAAGTACCAAACTCAGTCTCACAATTTCAATCTTCAGCTTTAAGACTTTTGTCTTTTGATGATCTTGAATTCAAGCCACATAGTAGCGCTTTGGACAATGCAGTCCATGCAAGGCTTGACTTCGACAATGGCTTTTCAATTTCAGTTATTGCAAGTGATATGCCCGAAGGACAAAGAGGATCATTCTACGGAAATGTTGCAGACAACGAATACGAAATTGCTATCTATGATGACAATGGCGATTATGTTCCTCTTCAGTTGTCTGGCGATGTTCTCGGTTGGCAGTCTCCTTTGTCAGTAAGTAACCATATGAGAGATGCACAGATCAATGGCAAGTCATGGGTCAGACTCTTGCAAAAGTTAAGAGATGATTTCAGAAAAGAATTGCTTGACTAATCAACAAAACTAAACTAGATTATATATTATGGAAGAACAAGAAAGAATTAACCTTATTAAAAACGCAGTCCTTGCAAGCCAAGGTTTTACCAACAAAGCAGTCGAGAGTTTTATCGAAGAAGTCAAGACCGAGGAAGTCATCGGTGAGAATGGATTATTTGGCATTTCAAAATTGGATATTCAAGACGAAGTCCAATTCCTTGGCACAGATGTTGCCGAAGAGATTGACGAAGAAGATCAAGACATCGGAGTGTCTGACCAAATGAAAGGAGTTTATAAATGAGTTACGATATACTTTTATTCTTGCCTTGGGCTATAGTGTTTTATATGATGCATAAAGATATAACCTCAAACAACTAAACAAAATGATAAGTATTAAACAAAACGAAAATTTTTCTAATTGGTATCAAGTTTTCTCCTTCGGGAAGTTAATTGATGAGCTAAACAAAAAATCTAAAGCACTCAGACTTGCAGAGGGCATAGCTAGAAATCAAAACTTTAATTACATTAATGTGCAAGGGGAAGTCGTTGCAATTAAAAAGCCCGTTTTCCAAAAGTGAAACAAATAGAGGCTAAATAGCCCGTTTTCCAAAAGTGAAACAAATAGAGGCTAAATAGCCCGTTTTCCAACCCGTTGGCGACCAACGACTTACAGAAATTCCCTAAGTGCTTGGTATTCAACGACTTACAGAAATTCCCTAAGTGCTTGGTATTCAACGACTTATGGAAGCCAGGCTTTCGTAAGTGCCTGATAGTCAACGAGTTACGACAATATCATTATGCACAAAAAAAGCCCACATAGTGGGCTGCTGTATAGGTTAACTTTATAATGCAATTTAAAGACTATCTAAAAGAAGCACTAAGAGATAGGGAGCTATAGCGATATAAGATATCAAGGATGTTAGAATTAGAATTTCCATATTATTTTTAGTTTTTTTTCGTATTCGTTATAATTACTTATTTAACGAAGATCTGATTGATGTATTTTGTGGCTTGCTTGTCGTGTCCGAGCGTTACCTTAGATTGAAGATTTTCGGCAATCTTGTTTATCTTTGTTCTTGCTTCGTTCTTGTCCTCGGCTTGAACTTCGATTACATTATTAGTCATTACTGAATTTATAAATGTATTAGTGTTAGTGTTAAACAAAGGAAGCTTTGAATCATCATTAGATGAGATGTGAACGTTACCTGTGAAAGTTTTAGTGTTATTCTTTATCATATATACAATGTAAGGGTAAAAAGGGTAAAAGTCAAGTTATTTATTAATTATTTTATTGAAAGACAACATTAAAACGGAACTGATTTAAGCCTTCGTCTTTCATGATCTTATTAAGATGAGATTGACTCGATGCAGTCCGAACCCTTGGGCGATCATTGCCGTTTGAGTCGATGCCTTGATCGAAGATCTTTACTGATGTATGGGTTGACCATTCTTTTATTCTTACTTGTATTTTATTCATATATGTAATGTAAGGGGTTTTTTAATTAATTGCAAACTTTATTTTGATTTATTTTGTTTTATTTCTTGAAAGGCTTTTCTAGCTTTTTGTACTGCGTTCAATGCATCAAGGATAGTCATTCCTTGCGTAATCGTGCCTTGCCAATCGGATGAATTCGATTCTCGAGCTAAGTGATTCAAGTTGCCTTCGGCTTCAGCCAATGCCAAGCCAAGATCGAGATTTAAATCTAATTCGTATTTTGTTTGTTCTACTATGTTCATAATTATAAGGTAATAGAGTTTTTAACTAAAGTCAAACTTTTATTGTTTAATTTTGTTTTTATTTTAGCTACGGCTAAAGCTTGGACGTTCATTTGTTTTAGGAATTCTTTAATCTTCATATATACAACATAAGGGGAAAATTAACTAAAGTCAAACTTTTTATTAATTACCTTTCTGCTATGTTTTTGCACAATCCTACTGTGATTTTGTTGTGAAGTTGGCACGGAATCTGTATTGATTCTGTTGTAAGTTGTTGTTAGTCAACGACTTACGAGGGCCTGGCTGCCATAACCCGTTGACTAACAACGACTTAGGAGGCTTAGCAGATATCAAGCACCACCCACTGCATGGCTACCTCCACTACAGAGCTACCATCCCATAGGTGTACCTCTAGCTGAAACTCGGGGGCATCCCTTAGGGGTGTGTCTCTAGGAGCATTGCCATTCATGCACATATTGGCTAGAGTATGCAGGGAGTCAAGCCCTGCCCTAGAGTTGGGTGCTGAGCATACGACGTCTCCATCTCGTACTAATTGGTATATAGATGCCATTGTATTAGTCTACTAGTATAAGGGGGGTAGGTAGTGGAGTGTGGGCTATGTAAGCCTCTAGCTCATTAGCCTCTGCCTGTGCTATCCTGTCAAGGTCTGCTTGCGCGGCTACGCACTGCATCATGGCTGCGCCTGATCCGTTATTAGCTGCGTCGAGGTTATTGTCGAGGATTTTCTGTAGTCTTTGTTTTTCGTTCATATATATAACATAAGGGCATACGTGCCTAATGTCAAGCTATTTGGCGATTTATTTTCATTTATTTCGTTTATTACATAAGTCCTTGTATATCAACGACTTACGAGGGCCAGGCCGCCGTAAGTGCCTGATAGTCAACGACTTAGCTCGATAACATTGTGCACAAAAAAGCCCACTATGTGGGCTGTTGTATAGGTCAACCATGTAAGGGCTTAGAACACTAGAGGATCGGGCAACTTATTAGGTGATGCGAACCAATCGGATGAGTCAATTACTTGACCATTTAGTACGGGCTTGGATTTAAATTGACAAACATCTGCATTAGCTATGCCGTTGACCCGTTCACGTGTGGTGGGTGTGTTCCACCCTGCAAGCGACCATCTGACCAAGCCGTCAGGGTCACGCTTGACAATCGCGTTGCCATGTAGCCAAACGGTCTGCCCGTCTGTGCGTGTGTTGCCCACCTTTAAAGATGTGCCTTGATTGAATGCTTGCTTAATTTGTCCTGTTACTTTTCTCATTATTTTATTTATTTAATTAATTATACTGATTCAGCAAGACCCTCAAAATGATCTTGAAAAAATTCTGTCATTTCATTTTCAACAAAGTTTTCGATTTCCTCGTTAGTTATGGTCAATTCAGTAGGTTGGTCGTTATTATCATATTGTTGAGCCGATAAAACAACAGCATGGACATCAAAGTCTGAGTTGCCTAAAAAATCTTTAAGGCATGGATCAAAAACCCAATCGGTACTGATTTGAGCTATTACCATATCGTCGCCATAGTGAAAAGTGCCCTCAAAGGTGTCGTTATTGTTTAAGTCTTCGTAGTCTTCTAGTATTAATTTCATAAGTATAATGTAAGGGTATTTTTAATTAATTGCAAACTTTATTTCAATTATTTTAATTAGAATCATCAGACAAAATATAAATCTTACCATCCCAATCAACTTTGTCAGATATGTCAATGAAATTACCCGAATTTAAATTGCATTCTAAAGTCGCCTGACTTATGAAGTATTCTTTGCGCTCGTCTGCTTTGTGGGATTGGCTCACTTCAGCAATTATGACGTCATTATCTGCCGAAGTCGTCAAGAGTAGTTTTGTCTTTTTGGTCTTAATCATATATATAACATAACGCATTGCGTGATTTTGTCAAGTAAACCCCCCCCATTTCTTGAAAAAAAAAGGTTGCACGATCCAACTAATAGCTTGGGGGGTGGTATATATCAATATCCCCTGAGGTTCAAAACTAGGTAATTATCGCTTGGTCAAAAAAAACCAGGCCGCTCTAAAAAATACAGAATCAAATTAACTTTGGCTAACCAGGCGGTTAAAAAGGGTGTATACAAAAGTATAATGAATAGAATATTATCAGTGTGTTCTGAGTATAGTGACAATGTCTGGTACTCAGGCTTGGAGTCAGGAACCATGCCTATGTCAATAGCTATAGAAATCGAAAGGGAATACAAGTTTGCTTTCTTAAAAACGATGCTAAGGCTAGGCTATGAGCTTGAATCATTAAGACGTGGAGATGATAGAGTGTCCATATTGACATTAACTAAAATTCAATCACAAAAATCTATGTTAATTTAAATTATAATTAATTATTAAATAAATTAAAAAATGAATTCAAAAAAACCCCCGCATCAGGACTGCTGGGTTCAAACGAAATGGGGGCGACATAAAGCTTTCGCGCTCAAAGAGTATATGCAGGTCGGCGGCATTCATGATGGGCACATATATGTAGAGGTCAAAATAGACAACCCCTGCTCATCTAAGTGCCCTAAGCCTAAAGTATTTTCAATCGAACATATTGAATATATAATAGAATAAACATATAATAAATTATATGCCAAGTGAATACAAAACAAAACAATATTATAAATTAAGAAGACAATGGAAAGAATGTAAAACAGAATATAGTGATTTAAAATTTATATTTGATAAAATTTGCATTGAATTTGGCAGTCAGCTCTCTGCCTACTGTGTCAGGAACGATCTTGGCGATCCATTTGCAAAAACTAACAAATCATCTCAAAATGTCCGGGGCGAGAAGTTCACAACTTCTTCTTCAAAATCTTTCTTTAGGAAGATTGTTACAAGCACTCATCCAGATAAAGGATTAAAAGATGCAGAAAAAAAAGAAAAAATTTACCACCAAGCGACAGCAGCCAAAAAAGATGGCAACTTGCAGGGGTTATATGATTTAGGTAAAGCGGTGTCCATTAGCCCGGACCTTGATGCCATAACCCTCAAAGACTTGGATCTA
>Ga0233426_10002521_pt1 | contig 15219 bp, 13 predicted proteins | sample SI_118_April2016_6_FD_179875 | JGI IMG/M metagenome (GOLD analysis project Ga0233426, IMG submission 179875) | Seawater microbial communities from Saanich Inlet, British Columbia, Canada - SI_118_April2016_10_MG | ecosystem: Environmental > Aquatic > Marine > Inlet | place: Canada: British...
GAATTTCTTGACCCTGATTTAGATTTGGAACGAGATTTAACCATTATGTAAATTATAATATATAATGTATAATGTATAGTTAGAAAATAATAATAAATACTAAAAATTAAATAAATTAAATTAAATAAATTAAATAAATTAAATTAAATAAATTAAATAAATTAAATAAAATAAATACTAAAAATTAAATAAATTAAATTAAATAAAATAAATAAAATAAATTAAATAAATTATGCACTAGCATATTTTAAAGTATATACTTGAGCCATTTTAAAATATTCTTCTTTATCTTTAATGTAAAGATCAGCAGCCTTAATATCAAGTGGATCATCTGGATTTGGATCACTTAAAAGAGAACAAATGCTTAATAGTAATTTAGCAACAGTTAATGCAGGACTCCAATTTGTATTTAAAATATCAAGACAAATACTACCATGTTTATTTATATTAGGGTGAAATATCCTTGTATTAAATTTAACACTAGGAGGTTTAAACGGATAATTATCAGGAAAATTTATAGATAGTTTAAAAATGCCACTTTCATAAGGTGTCTTTTCTGGTCCAATAATAGTAGCATCCCAAGTATTGATATCATCATTTATAATACCTGCACTACAATTTACTGGAGGATCTTTTTGTAATTCTTCTAATTCCTTTTGTAATCTCCTAATACTCATTATAATTAAATAATTAAAATAGGTGTCTTATTATTTTATAAGTGAAAAATATCTTAATTGTTTTATAATATTGTTTTATTTGTTGTATTAAACTATTTTTTATTTTATAAATAGTAATTATACATAATTTTTTTAAATTTTTAAATTTGTTAATTTAGTTTATTATAATGAGTTGTGCAAATAAAAATCATTCTACATATCAAAAAAAAAAAATTCCAAAAAAAGTAAAAGAAGAAGTTTGGGTATCAAATTTTGGATATATATATGAATCTAAATGTTTTATATATTGGTGTTCTAATAAAGTAAATGTTTTTAATTTTCATGTAGGACATGATATACCAGAATCAAAAGGAGGAACCAATAATATATTAAACTTAAAACCAATTTGCGATAGATGTAATTTAAGTATGGGAAGTCATACTACAATAACAACATGGAATAAATCCTGGTCTAATAATTTAAATGGTAATCTAAATGGTAATTTAAATGACAAAGAATATTACCATTATAAATATTATAATTTAATTTATATTATAATAATTATTGTGTTAATTTATAATAATTATTTAATTAAATATAAACTATTAAATATAGAAGATACGTCAAATATATCTGATATACCTACTATATCAGATATAAACGTTTTTGATTATAATAGAAATGATACTATAAATATTAAATATAAAGGATTATATAATAATTCTACATTTGGTACATGCATTTATAATTCAACACATTGTATACTCTCATCTTTATGTAATTATTCATATAATATTATAAACAATTATCTTTGAATTAAACCTAAAAAAATAAATAATTGTATATAAAATATAATAATATTTATAATATAATTAAAATTTATAAGTTACTCTATATAATATAATTAAAATTTATAAATTACTTTTGTTGTTCTTGGTTTTTTTCTTAATCGTCTATCTTGATAGTCAGTTGAAGTTCGTTTGTTTGTATTAATTTCACTTTCAATACATTCTAAATTATATTTTGTGGATATTTCATTATCTGATAATAATCTTTCTTCCAATATTCTCGTCCATAACGATGTTGAATATTTTAAAAGTTCTTCCCATTCTTCATTATCAAAAAGACATTCTTTAATTGAATATACATTAACATTCCAATATAAAACATCATTAACATCATATTCCGTACTATGTTCTTTTGTTTTTAATGCAATCCATTCATCTATACTACTTTTATTATAATGTAATCGCAAGTCGAATAATTCGCTAATATATTTATGTTCAGATTTATGTTTCAATTTTAAAAGAACACCCTTTTCATTACCTTCCATATTAATATTCTCCAATGGTATATAATGATTTTTTATATATTTGTCTTGTTCTTTTACTGATAATAAATTAAGTTTATTATTGTCATAATCAAATTTATCATTTAAAAAATCTTCTTGTGAATTATAATAATTATATTTATTTTCCAGAAAATCACATCTATATAAGCCGCATACTTCTTGTTGTGCTGTAATTTGTTTTTTGTATTCTTTTTTAATATCATTATTAATTGTTCTAGAATATGGATTTTTAATTTCTAATAAATTACCAAACAATGCTATTGAATTGATACTTAAATGAGATGGTATATCATTAGGATGTAAATCATCATAATTTATATTATACATATCAAACCCAATTATATTATAAACAACTCCATCTGGACTAGCTCCTATAAATGAATAATCTTTATGTGGAATACATCCATATTCTTTAATAATTATATTATTTCGTGTTTCATATAAAGATTGTGATATTATTTCAGAAATTGTACCATGTACAATAGCATCGCCACTAATAAAAGGGCATTCAACTCCTATTTTTTCTAATATTAATTCTTTTTTTGATGATTCTGTACCTAATACTTTATAAATACTACTTGCTGATATTTTATCTTTTCTATCAATATACCATTGTGGAGAACGTTGTTCAACATTTGGAATACTATCTAAATATTGGATATTCTTAATTACGCACTCGTTATAATCTTTCATATATCGCAAATATTCATTAATATATAATTTTTCTAAAAATATTTCTTTATCATTATCAATATCAAATGATATCGTTTCAAAATTATAATCACGAAACCTTGATAATATTAATACTCTTATTATATCAAGGTTACATGTTAATTTTAATTTATCTTTTGTTAAATTCTCTTTTTTAATATATTCATTTAAAATATCAGATATAATTACGCTTTCTTTTTCATACATATTATATTATAAATATAATATAATCAATATTTAAATTTATATATGTATAAGTATATGTTTATTTGTAGTATATAATTAAATATCAATTTTAAATTTAAATTATATTAATTTTATTATTAAATATATATTATTTAAAGTAAATAATATATATTTAATTATATACTACAAATAAACATATACTTATACGTATACAGTATAATGAATTTTTTATTTGAATTAGATAATAATGATAATAATGATAATAATGATAATAATCAAATAATATATAATTATCAAAATAATGATATAGAAATTAAAAATATAAAAGACAGTATTGAAACTTCTTATAATAAAATTAAAAATAGTATGGTTTCTACTAAAAAATGTCATAAATTATGTAATGCTTTCGTAAATGGTAATGATTGTAAATGGTATAATAATAATAAATGTCGATTTGCACACTCTATCGAAGAACTTACTGATTTAGAAAAAAAAAAAATATTAGAATTCGGTATGCAATCTCATTATTATTTTTTTAATCAAAATAATGAACCTGATATGGATATTTTCGAATTAATTAAAATCTTTAAAAATGCGGAAGTTTTATATCAAAAAGAAACATTAGACCTAAATAAAATGAAAAATCAGTACAATGATTTACATAAATATTTATTTAAAATAAAAAAACAATTTGACAACAATAACAATATATGTAGTTTTGATATGGTAAAACATTTATATGACTTAAAAAAGTCCCGCAATTTTCAGATTTCTAAAACGGCAATTGAATTAAAAGAATTATTTAATTCAACAATCGGATGTAGTATTTGTTATAAAAATATGATAGAATTGAATGATTTTGATAATGTTGATAATGTTGATAATGTTGATAATGTTGAATATAAAAAAAAAAAAGAACTTCACTATAAAAACATGGATGAATCAACTGACTGCTTTAATAATTTAAATGTGATTAGTTTATCGTGCGGACATTCTATATGTGAAAATTGTCATATTGAACTAATCAATAATAAAAATAATATATTTATTAAATGTCCAATATGTAGAGAAATAAATGATATAACTAAAACTAATCCTAATTACGAATTAAATGATAAGATTTTTACAATAAAATTAATTTTATCTAAGTTAGCAACAATAAATACTAAAATAAAAACCGAGTATAATTTACTAAAATTTACAAATAAAGATTTATATACTAAAATTATTAAATCTAAAACAAATACATTAATTCCAAATCGCCATCATTCTAGAATAATAAAGCACCGAGTATCTAAAGAATCTCCTTGGTAACTAAATTAATAATTATGATTTACTTCTAATCTTGTAGGGTCAAATAGCCAATGATTATCTGTTTTATTAGATGATAATTTATGGATGGATGGATTAAATTGAGGTTGTTCAAGTAATGTTTCTTTTTCTTGTTTAAAGTTATTAATGGAACTACAGGAACAATATTTAGGATTTCTAGTTAATACACTAGAACAATCCCAACATTTTTTAGTTTTATTACAAAGTTTTTTTTTTTGTTCATTATGTTTTACTATTTTTTGATAAATTGTGTCTTTTTGTATCATTAAAGGAAGGATATCTTTATTAAATTCAGGAGGTGTTGGTATTTCTTTTGCATTTGTATTATTATATAAAGAATAATGCAAAGTTATATCATTAAAACCTTTAATATTTAGTTTTTCAGTTTGATTACCTTTATCTGTTATACATTTTTCAAAAGGAATATCTGTATTTTCTATACTTGAAAAATTATAGTAATTAGCATTACTTTTATTTATTGTATTTACAATAACATTATTATTTTTATCAATTGTAAAATCAATTATAATTCTAATTGTAAAGTCTTCTGTTTTTTCAAATAAGAATAAATCTATTAAATAATGTGTAGTGTTATCTTCTAGTTTATTTTTAGTAATATTATCAATATTACCAATAAAGAAGTGTTTTTGGGTTTCTTTATTTATTAATTTAATTATTTCTAATAAAATATATTCTATTTCATCCATTGTTTCTGTAGTTTGTATCCAAGGAGGACCACTATTACTAACAAAATCTTTATAATTATTATGTATTGATGTGTTTACGTTTTTAAAGGATTCTCCCTGTTTCTTATCTAGTATAATATATATTATTAAAACTACAAACATCGCTATTAATAACAAATTTTCCATTTTAAATTAGATACTATTATCATATACTATTATCATATACTAATATATTAAATTTTATTAAATTTTATTAAATTTTATTAAATTTTATTAAATTTTATTAAATTTTATTAAATTTTATTAAATTTTATTAAATTTTATTAAATTTTATTAAATAATTATTATTGTTTTGATTTTAGAATTGTTTATATATTATATATTATAACTTATCAATTAAAATAAACTATAACATGGGAGAATTTAATACTCTTATTTATGATAAATCCCATTATCTTAATAAATATAAACCTACTGAAAATATTGAATCTATTATTAATACATTAAACAAGCCTACTACTTATTCAGATAAGAAAGGTTATAAAATATGTTGGAATTTTTTTAATTTTACAACTTCATCACCTATTGACACTAAAAATAATAAGATTATATTCAAACAAAATAATTCTAATGTAAGACATAATTATATTAATAATAAAATAGTCAGTTGCACAGAGCTGACAGAAGATACTACAAATTATAAAAACATATTATTAAATTTTATTCATTATAAATATACATTAACTAAAAATTATAAAAAACCCCCGAATCTATCTAGTGAGTCTTTTACACTCATTGCAAATTCTGAATTTAATAATATTGTAAATTATGAACATAAAACAATACCATTATTAATATTCAAAAATTTTGCTATTGTTGGATTATTTTTTTTAAATGAACAAAAATTAGAAATTAATAATATTAATTTTAAAGATATTTATATAAAACATTTTTTTTTAATAGAAAAAAATAATTGTATAACTAAATTCAATAACTATAATTTAATTAAAGGCATACTAAATACAAAGTTTAATAATAAATCTATAGAAACACCTATTCTAATTAATAATAAAATTAAATTACACTGTACTCTTAAACATATTTTAAGTATGGTAGAGAATTATTTTTGGATTTTAACATTTTAAACTATTTAAACTATTTAAATCTTTTGATGTTTAATTATTTAAATAATTATATTTATTACTATTTAAAAATATAATATGGATAATACAGACATTCCAGTTTTTAAAAACTGGTCTATAAAAAGACCAGATTGTAGTTTTTTTATAGCACCAGAATGTATTAAACCGTTAATTACGGGATCTATCTTCAATCATCCAAACTATAAAGATGGTACAACTATAACTAGTAGTTCTATAGTTGAAGTTAATGGTAACAAAATAAAAACAATATCAGGAAGTTTTTATTTAATTGAAGGAGAACCATCTCTTGAATATAAGGAGTATTGCTATCAGAATAATATTATGATTGATTTGAATAATCCTATTTTAACTATAAAATTATAAATCTAATGTATTTTGAAAATCTGAAATATCAAAGTCCATATCACTTCCAGATTCAGATGCGTTATCTTTGAACAAATTGTCATTAATACATTCGATTTCTTCATTTATATGTTCTGTATTCAAATCGTCAGTATTAATTTCGTTTTGAGCAGTTATATTTTCTTTATTATGATTTATTTGTAATATGGGTTCTTCATTACTTATATTACTTATATTACTTATATTACTTATATTATTTATTGTATTTCTTGTATTTCTTAATTTATTTAATGGTGTAGATTGTTGTTTAGATATATCAGAAGTTAATAAATTAATTTTATTTATTTTTTCAATTGGTTCATATGTTATGTTTTCATTATGCAATTTCAAATGTTCAGATTGTTCTGGTTGTTGTTTATTATTATTAATATTTTGTGAAGAAGTTAACGTCTCTTTTAATAATTTAATAATTTCATTTTTTTCATTAATAATATCATTGTTTACTTCATTATCAGTGTCATTATTATTATTATTATTTAAAAATAGATTTGTAATAGAATTTTTAATAGAAAATAATTTATCTACAAAATTATGTTCATAACTATTATTTTGATTAGTTTGTGCGGATTCAGATATTATAGTATTCTTATTAGTTTTAATGCCTGCATATGTTATTATAATGTCTAATATGATTATAATCCAAAAATAAGTTTTTATCTTTAATAATAAATCAGATTTATTAAAAGACAAAAAAGCATGAATTACTAAATATATCAATGAAGCAAATAATAATATGGATAGATTTTTGGCTTTTTCATTTTGTGTTTTAATTAAAGTTGAATTGCTCAATAAATAATAAAACATATTTAATTTATTAAAATATATATAAAAATAATAAATTTTAATATTATTTTAAACACAATAAAATTATTAGTTAAAATCAGATGTAATATGAATTCTGATTTTTAAATTTAAACCATCCATTTATGGTTTTAAATTGCAATTATATGAAATTTTCTTTGTTATTATACTATATGATTAGTAAAGTATGATATAGTTATGCACATTATTCATATATTCAATTATAGTATATGAAATATAAAAAAAAAAGTTTTGTTTTTCACGTTTTTTTTGTGTTTTTGTTTTTCACGTTTTTTTTGTGTTTTTGTTTTTCACGTTTTTTTTGTGTTTTTGTTTTTCACGTTTTTTTGTGTTTTTGTTTTTCACGTTTTTTTTGTGTTTTGCGTTTTTGTACGATGTTATCTTATCCTACTTACTCATCAATTTACAAATCATACCTACGGTATGTTTAAGAATATCAAGTTCTCCTTGAACAGAATGTGATTCTTTTTGACGGATGTGGGTTTCTTTTCGAAGAATATCAAGTTCTTCTCGAAGAGCATGGACTTCTCCTTGAAGAACATTGAATTCTCCGTTATAGAACTGACTAAATTCATGTTGGTATACAGCATATATTTGCTGGTTAAGCATATCACCATCCAATATTTTAGTCATCGTAGCATTTTGAGCATAATGTAGCTCATTTTCAAGCCTAAACAATTCTTCTTCGTCTTCGAATTCATCCTGTTCATCCTGTTCATCCTGTTCATCCTGTTCATCCTGTTCATCCGGTACATTTTGTTCTGGATCACAAACAGCAACAGCAACAGCAACAGCACCAGCATCAACATCAGCATCAGCATCAGCAACAGCAACAGCATCAGCACCAGCACCAGACACAGCATGAGCATAACCAGTACCAGCACCAGCACCAGCACCAGACACAGCATGAGCATAACCATCACCATCACCAGCACCAGCACCAGCACCAGCACCAATAGGCAAAAACGTATTAGCACTGCCAATTGGGAGAGTGTTTAATTGTGTTGGAAAGATAGGGTTTGTTGCAGGTGTGATTTCAACTACATCAGAATTCCCGAGTCTATAAGACGCGAATATGTCTGCTCTTGATTCCATCATTTTACAGACGTCATCAACAAATTCTGCTTTAATTTTCACGGAAATCACACGCGCACCATTAGGATCCGTTATAATTTCATATTTGTTTTTTCCTTTTCCCCACACCCAGGTTTTACATTGGTAACCAACTAGTGACATTGCCGCACTCGCGCTCCCAATGTTTTTGTTGACAGTACCAATTCTGACTTCAGTATCATTTTCGAATGTAGCCATTGTGTATGAAGGTTGTAATTTACTAAATTTATATAAAAAATTCAATTTTTTGTCAAAAACTTACTATTTTGTCAAAAAAAAAATTATTTTAACTTTTTTAATTATAATTACTTTATACTGTTTATAATACTATAGACAATAATATTATATTTTAATTTTAGTATTATTTAGCAGTAGTTATTTTATGCCATTTATATGATTATTTAAATAATATATTTTTTCTTTTCTAGGAAAAATGGACAGGTTTGAATTATTATTAAATTTAATAATATTATATAAAGAGTAAATAAGTTTATAAAACCTTTTATGTGTGAGTTTTAATTTAGTATTTTCTCGCTGTAGTTGTTTAATAATTATATCTTTTTCATCATTAGTATCCTTCATAATATCAAAAAATGTCCCATTTTGGATTTCATGTTGAATGTCTTGATTATGTGATATTCCGTCAAACTGCGTCCATATATTAGTTTCGTGGGGCTGTTCTAATGTTGGTTTAATTGGTTTTCTAATAGGGGTTGGTGTATAAGATCCAGTGTCAGATTTAACCGATGCCGTAACACACGCATATGTAGAATTATGAGAACTTGTAGAAATGTGTGAGGTATTTGAGCGTATTGCGTCAGAATAAGTACTATTATGCGATGATGATATATGAGTTAACTCAGCCTCCTTTATAGAATCTAATGATTTATGTATTTCAAATTGTAAAGTATAATCTTCTATATTACTATTAAAATTTTGAGTAGGAAGTTTATCTTTAAAATAATTGATATCTAATATTTCAACAAAATAATATTTTCCTTCCTTTTTGCTTGTAACTTTGAAGGTCTTCCTTTTCCATGAATATTTATCAATTAAAATTTGTTTAATTTTATCACTATAGTCAAGGGGTGTATTTGGTTTACAATTGTTGTTTCTATGTGTTTTAACAATAAATAAATTTTGAGTTTTGCTAGGCATTCTATATTATAATAACTAAATTGTATCAATAATTATGTGTTTATTTTGTTTTAGTAATTTATAAAATAAATTTCAATTTTATAACCAGTTTGTATTCATAATAATTTATATTATTTTAAAATTATTTAACACATTTATAATAACATTAAATATATAGAATTATACTATTAAGTTTGGATACAATGACTACTCCAGAACATAAAGCACAGATTACAGAATTATTAAAATGTGATACTTTCAAAACAAGAATCATTAATGGCTCTGAACAATGCGAGGTAGAATATATAACATATACTATTTCTAATAATCCAATATTTGATTTAAAAAATACAAATGATAATATTTCAATTATGCAATTTGATAATTCTGATACTATTGATAATATTCTAGATGAAAGAAACGTTCGTGAAATTGATAAAGATACAGTTACATTATCAACTAACAAAAAACAGAAATTGAAAATTAATTATAAATTATCTCCAGATACCCTTTATAAAATACAATATAATGGTAATGATTATGTGTTTTATATTAATAAAGAAGGTTTGCTTCCTATTAAAATAAAATATAAGGTTGACTTCTATATGTCATTACATATATATTATACGTGTGATAATAAAGAATTTGAAGATTTATGTATAATGTGTAATGATTATTATGAGGAATATTTTTTAAAATATAAAAATACAAATGATCATATTGGAATCTATTTAAAATGTGATTATGGGTTTGAAAAAATAAATAAGCAAAAAACAAAACAAGTTGATACTCTGTATCTTCCAAAAAAACAAATAACTAATTTATTAAATGATGTTGATATGTTTTTTAAAAGTGAAGAACTTTATAATTATTTGGATATTAATTATAAAAGATGTTATCTTTTTGAAGGAGTATGGGGAAGTGGTAAGACTTCCACAATTAGAACAATCGCTTCTAAATATAATCATAACATTTCTATTATTGCATTTGATGCTGAATTAACAGATTCAAAATTATTTGAATGTTTACAACATTTACCAAGTAAAACACTATTAGTTCTTGAAGACATCGATTGTTTATTTAAAGAACGAAAAGAAAACGATGCTACTAAAAATATGGTTACATTTAGCAGTTTATTAAATATTTTAGATGGTATGATGAGTAAACACGGTTTAATAACAATAATGACAACCAATTACAAACTTAATTTAGATAAAGCACTTATTAGACCAGGACGAGTTGATTATATTCTTCACTTCGATTTTATGAAAAAATCAGAGATAAAAAATATGTTTAATAGGTTCATGTTTTTAGATGAATATAAAGGAATGTTACTAGGTAAAACAATCACTATTATTAATAAAGAAAAACAAAAAGAATATTTTGAATTATTTTACGAATCTTATAAAAAATTAAACATTCAAATTACAGCAAGTCTATTACAACAATTTTTTTTTAAATACATCAATAATCCTATAAATATTATTGATAATATTAACGAATTAAAAGAATTATATGATACTATAACAGACGAAAAAAAAGACTTATATACTTAAATATAAATAATACTATATTATACTATTTTAACATAATTTATAAGTATAAAATTAATTTAATTAAAACAATATAAGGGTTTTTTATTTAACTATAATTATAATATTATTAGTTTTATTTTATATAATATTATCAACGACCCTGTAGCTTAGATGGTTAGAGCATCCGACTGTTAATCGGGAGGTCGTAGGTTCAATTCCTACCAGGGTCGAATTTAGTTTTATACTAAATGTTTTTTAACTATTTTATTTTTTAACCATAAACATTTTAATAAAAATGGAATTAACAAATTATGAGTTTATTGATTAATACAATGAATAATTACACAATCGTGTATATTTTTTAATATGTTTTAATGTGTTTTAATGTAGTTTATTTTTTTATTATATTTATTAAAGAATCATGGAATAGAACAAAACACACAAGAATCTCCTAGTAATGTGTATGATAAATTTACATGTGTTGTAGGTGTTATACAATAAATTCTCAATAATAATTTGTAATTTGTATCTTGATTTTTAAATAAAATTAAATCCCCAATATTAGCATTTTGAGGTAAAAACCAGCAAACACGGTTTATTGTAAATATATTGTTTGTTTCAATGTTAAAGACTTCTTTGTATTGAGAATTTAAAGTAGAATAATCAACAGTATGATAATTATTTGGTATAAAACCAATTTCATGATTAGCTAGTTTAAATATTTTTGGTTGTTTTGATAATTGTTCTTTTTCAATCATTAACAGGTGTTTTTCTTTTTCTAAATCATTTTGTTCTTGTAAAAGCATATCTTTATCTAAACAATATTGTATTTTTAATGTATTAAATTCGTTTACTTTTTTATATAATATCTCTCTTTCATTTTTAATATGTGATTCAATACCTTTATATTGTTCTTGTTGTAATTTAAATCCAATTCTTGTATTTTCAAATTCTTTTATTTGACCTTTTAAATTAGATTCTAAATTATAAACTCTCTCAAAAATACTATTTGTTGTATCTTTAATACGTTTAAATTCAATTGATATATTATCCATTTCTATGTACTCAGGAATAGGATTTGGTTCTTCTACTGTTGGTTCTTCTGATGGTAGTTCTTCTGATGGTAGTTCTTCTGATGGTAGTTCTTCCGATGGTGGTTTTTCTACTGTTGGTTCTTCCGATGGTGGTTCTTCTAGTATGTGTTCTGTTATAACAGGGTGTTCTATTTTACACCCTTCCTCTTCTTTGTATTCATATGATTTGTCTTCTTTTTCATCTTTTTCATTAATAAGAGGTTGTCGCTTTCTTTGTCGTTTTATTTGTCGCTTTCTTTGTTTCTTCGTAAGAGTATCATTTATATTAGTTAGTGTAGGTATGCTTGTTATATCTTTGTCTAATAATTGCGAATTCAATGGTTGTAATGTTACAATATGTGATGTGTTTGCTCTTACAATTTTAGAATATAATTGCAGAGACATATTTATATTTTGTCTTGTTTGTATAAACTTATATTTATTAATTCAATTTTTATTATTATAAAAATATTTTAAATTAAGGATTTCATATTAAACATAATTTAATAAAGAGGTAATATAAATTCAATAAATCAATATGGTTTTCATAGTAAAAGCATTATTTTTATCATTAATTATCAAGTGTTTAACTTATTCAACTGTTGTAGATGGAAAACAAACATATAACGAAGATATTGATTACTTTTTAATATATAAAAGTCATATAATAAGTAACAACAATATTTCAAGTAATACTTCAAGTACTATTACAACCGATATTTTAAATACAAATAATTTAGGATTTTCAAATGGATTAAATAATTACTCATTACTACCAAATATGTTTAATACAAGTTTATATGTATGTCAAAATGAATGTTCTTTAGTAGATAAATGTCAAGGTATTTTTATTTATACAGATATTAATACTAAATATAATACAACAAATTGTCGCTATTTACCAGAAATATTAGAACCCTCTATTTTAAATATGTCATCTAGTAGTTATTTAAAAGTTAAACACCATACATATAATAATACTCATGATATAGAAGGTAAAATTTATGATACATATAGTTATAAGGACAAAAATGAAAATATAACAACAATTATAAATTCAACCGTATATATAGATGAAAACCACAATGGTATTTTAGATAATAATGAACAATATATTAATACAAATAATAATGAAAATTTTAAATTTAAAAATGTAAATACGGGGTCTTATTTAATAAGACAAATTATTCCAGAAGGATGTTATCAATTTTACCCTGGATTATATGGGAATTATTTAGATAAGATATCTTATTCAGATACTTATGTAGATGATGTAATATATTATTATGAAATACCACATGCATCAAAAATATTAAAACACGGTGGTAATATAAAAACAAATAAGCCATTAACAACAATAGACTATTCTTATATTGTAGGAAATAATCCCGATTTATATTTTACATTTTATCCAAAAAATATAATTACGTTTTCATTCATAGATGAAAGTATTATTGATACAGAGGGTGATGATATATTTATTAAATTATATAAATCTACTAATATAAAAGCAAATGTATATATTAGTCATAATAATATAAACTATTATAAAATAGGAATACTTTCAAATGAAAAACACTCATTTGATATTAAATCTACAACTGAAAAAATACCAATATCATTTATTAAATTAGAATTTGATGTTAATGATTATAATTATGATACTATGTATGAATCTATGAATATAATTAGTATAAATGGAGAATTAAATAGTGTATATAATCCATCCTATAGTTATTATATAACAATTCCCGGATATCATACGGTATTGTTTTATAATGATTGTCATTATAAGTTTTCTTGTACTTATTATTGTATTTTTAATACAATAAGTGATAATGATTATTATTCATGTTTATACGGATGTAATGTATTTAAAATACGTAATGTATGTGATTGTAATATTAATTCTTTCCAAAATAAAAATATTAAATTTGAAGGAACCGCATTTAATTATAAATCTTGTTTATTGGCTTGTTCAATAGCAATTAAAAAATATATATATCCAGATTATACACTTCTTGAACGATATACTGGTTATGATAATTATGAAATATCGAATGATATAAATCATAATAATCACACAGAAGAATGTTTAGATACAATGATTACAGATTGTAATAACAATAATTGTTCATCGTTTAGTTTTTTAAATAATATGAATGCGAATAACAATATGAATGCTACATTTTATAATTTACCTTATTATAAAGAAAGTTATAATCATAATTTAATTATTAATACTAAATATAGCGAGTCTTTATCCTATTATACACCTACGATAACATCAACCACTACAACAGATACATCAACCACTACAACAGATACATCAACCACTACAACAGATACATCAACCACTACAACAGATACATCAACCACTACAACAGATACATCAACCACTACAACAGATACATCAACGACTACAACAGATACATCAACCACTACAACAGATACATCAACCACTACAACAGATACATCAACCACTATAACAGATACATCAACCACTACAACAGATACATCAACCACTACAACAGATACATCAACCACTACAACATATACATCAATTGACACTATTACTCCTATAATACAATTAAGTTCTAATAATAATAACGATTATCTTTATTATACTATTCCTATTATAATAATGATATCTATGTCAATATTTATTATTATAATTTTAAGTATAATAAAATGTAAAAATGTAAATCAGGTTACACACAGAGGAATTGATTATAGTTTTGCGAACCCTTTATATAATTCATCCAATACTGATACTTTCCCTAATAATTCGGATGAAGAATATAATTATCAAGATTTCACTGAAAATCACGAATATAATGAAAATAATGAAAAGAATGAAAATAATGAAAACTATATAAATGTTCTTCCCACGATAAATACAGAATCTATTTCTAGCGATTTATAAAAATATTTTTAACTTTTTAATTTATTAATGTGTTTCATTTTTAATAATTTAAATATATTAATATATTAATATATAAATATATAAATTAAAATGAACGATGGTGTTTTAATTAATCCATTTGATTTA
>Ga0233426_10002522_pt1 | contig 15216 bp, 16 predicted proteins | sample SI_118_April2016_6_FD_179875 | JGI IMG/M metagenome (GOLD analysis project Ga0233426, IMG submission 179875) | Seawater microbial communities from Saanich Inlet, British Columbia, Canada - SI_118_April2016_10_MG | ecosystem: Environmental > Aquatic > Marine > Inlet | place: Canada: British...
TGGCTCGCGTTACAGTAGAAGATTGCGTCGACAAGGTCCCAAACCGTTTTGATTTGGTCATGCTCGCAGCACATCGTGCCCGCGAAATTGCAGCCGGTGGTGCAATCACAGTTGACCGCGACAACGATAAGAACCCCGTTGTTTCCCTGCGCGAAATCGCAGACGAAACACAACTGGCCGATGATCTGCGTGAGCGCTTGATCGAGTCTAACCAGACCCAGATCGAAGTCGATGAGCCAGAAGAAGATGCGATGGCACTTCTTATGGGTGCAGAAGCAGACAAGCCTGCGGAAGATGATATGTCCGAGGAAAAGCTGCTTCGTGCATTGATGGAAGCTCAAGGACAGGGCTAACCCCCTCGCCTTGACGGCACGTTGGGCCCGAAATGGATGATGTCACAAACGATCTGATGTCCCCCGATGCGCTGCTTGCAACAGTTGGCAGGTACAACCCGCAAACCAATGAGACGCTGATCCGCGCTGCGTTCGCTTATGGCGAGCGTATGCATGACGGGCAGTTTCGTCACTCGGGCGAGCCGTATTTTACGCACCCCATTGCTGTCGCGGGTATTTTAGCAGAACAATTGCTGGACGATGCAACGCTGATCACAGCACTTTTGCACGACACCATTGAAGATACGAAATCGACTTACGGCGAAGTAGCGACGCTGTTCGGCGACGATATCGCGAAATTGGTGGACGGTGTTACAAAGCTGACAAATCTTCAATTGAGTTCTAGCGAAACCAAACAGGCCGAGAACTTTCGCAAACTGTTTATGGCAATGGCCAAAGACATGCGTGTTATCTTGGTCAAATTGGCAGATCGCTTGCACAACATGCGCACGATCAAGGCCATGCGCCCTGACAAGCAAATCCAGAAGGCGCGCGAGACGATGGATATCTACGCCCCGCTTGCAGGTCGTATGGGTATGCAATGGATGCGCGAAGAACTTGAGGATCTGGCGTTTCGCGTTTTGAACCCTGATGGACGCGCGTCAATCATTCGTCGTTTCATTCGCCTGCAAAAAGAAACGGGCGATGTGATTGAGCAAATCACGGGTGACATGCGCGCTGAACTGGCTGAGAATAATATCCAAGCTCAGATCATCGGACGTGCGAAAAAGCCCTATTCGATCTGGCGTAAGATGGAAGAGAAAGAGCAAGGCTTTTCGCGGCTTTCTGACATCTTCGGGTTTCGTGTTATCACCAATTCGGAAGAAGATTGTTATCGTGCGCTGGGCGTTATCCACCGACGTTGGTTCGCGGTTCCAGGTCGCTTTAAGGACTACATCAGTCAGCCAAAAACCAATGGTTACCGCTCGATCCATACGACTGTTTCTGGACGCGATGGCAAACGTGTCGAGGTTCAAATTCGCACGCAGCAGATGCATGACGTGGCCGAATCGGGTGTTGCCGCGCATTGGTCTTATCGCGATGGCATAAGATCGAAAAACCCGTTTGCCGTTGATCCGGTGAAATGGGTCGCCAGTCTGAACGAACAGTTCGGTGCAGAAGATGATCATGTAGATTTTCTTGAGGCCGTTCGCCTTGAGATGTATTCGGACCAAGTATTCTGCTTCACCCCAAAAGGTGAGGTTGTGAAACTGCCGCGTGGTGCGACGCCTTTGGACTTTGCGTATGCGATCCATACGCGGATTGGCAGTGCATGTGTTGGCGCAAAGGTTGACGGGTTGCGCGTGCCACTTTGGACGCGCTTGAAGAACGGTCAATCCGTCGAAATTGTGACCGCCGAAGCGCAGCAACCGCAGTTCACGTGGCTTGATATTGCGGCAACAGGAAAAGCCAAAAGCGCTATTCGGCGTGCCTTGCGCGAACAAGACAGAGAGAAATTTATCAAACTCGGCGCTGAACTTGCGCGATCAGCCTTTGAAAATGTGGGTCGAAAAGCGACTGACAAAGCGCTGGAAACTGCCGCGAAGACATTGCGAATGGACGGTGGTAATTCGGTTTTGGCAAACCTCGGTTCAAGCGTTTTGACAGCATCCGAAGTTGTGCGTGCTGTGTATCCTGAGCTTGTTAAAAATGCCGATACGACCATCGATGTGGCGCGCGCTGTTGTTGGCATGGGGCAAGGCCAAGCCCATGAGCGGGCTTTATGTTGCCAGCCGCTGCCGGGCGAACGGATTGTCGGGATCACCCAGCGTGGACGCGGAGTGATTGTACATGCCATTGATTGCCAAGCGCTCAGCAAGTTTGAGGAGTCACCGCAACGTTGGATTGATTTGCGTTGGCAAGCCGGGATCCATCCGCCCATCCACTCAGCGCGGCTCTACGTAACGATCGGCAACGATGCGGGCGTGTTGGGTCGGATCTGCACATTGATTGGTGAGCAAGGTGCCAATATCTCTGACCTATCCTTTACCGATCGTAAGCCCGATTTTTATCGTCTCCTTTTAAGCGTGGAACTTCGTGATGCAGAGCACTTGCATTCGATTATTTCTGTTTTGACAGCCGAAGGCGATGTGGCCGAGGTTGCACGATATCAAAATCCGAAGGATGCTGATGAAAGCGTCACCGAAATAGGACCTGAACTTGGTATTTAAGCGCCGAGATAAACGAAGCTGGCTGCGTGCAACGTGGGAAGCTATCTATCCCAAGGGTGGATGGGCGCGTGCGTTTCACTACGTCAAACATCGTGTGCGCCGCTTACCAGATTCCCCTGAGCGTATTGCGCGTGGTATTTTTGTTGGTGTTTTCACGTCGTTCACCCCCTTTTTCGGTCTGCATTTCGTTGTTGCGTTGCTGCTGGGGCGACTGATGAATGGCAATCTATTTGCCTCGGTTCTTGCGACTTTCTTTGGCAATCCGTTGACTTTTGTTCCGATAGGCTACGCGTCTTTAAAGACGGGCTATTTTCTAGCGGGCATTAGTGAAGATACGACGCACATACGTCATGGATTTGGCGAGATGTTTGTTGGCGCAAGCCGCGATTTATGGGTCAATCTTAAAGCTCTGTTCACAGGCCAAGCCGCAGACTGGCGCGGGCTTATCGAATTTTATGACGACGTGTTTTATCCGTATATGGTTGGCGCGCTGATCCCGGGTGTGATCACAGGTCTAATTTGCTATTACCTGTCAGTGCCCGTGATCCGTGCCTATCAAAAACGCCGCAACAAGGGCGTGTTGAAAGCGCGTTTGGCGCGCTTGAAGCAGAAGGCGGTTGAAAAAACCGCCAAGAAAGAACCCAAGCAGGGATAGTTCGGGCTGGCCTTCATGGCGCAGAGGGCTAATCTGAAGGGAAATCATTCTCGGAGCAGCACGCATGTCTGAAAAGCTTCCTTTGCGCTTAGGCGTAAATATCGATCACGTTGCAACCTTGCGAAATGCGCGTGGTGGTGCCTTGCCCGATCCTGTTTGCGCGGCCTTGGTGGCGCAAGACGCAGGTGCGGACGGTATTACAGCGCATTTGCGCGAAGATCGCCGTCACATTCGCGACGCTGATATTGATGCGCTGATGGACGCTTTGAAAATCCCGCTGAATTTCGAAATGGCCGCGACGGATGAAATGCAAACGATTGCGCTGCGCCATAAACCCCACGCGGTATGTCTGGTTCCCGAAAAGCGCGAAGAGCGCACGACAGAGGGCGGTTTGAACGTCGCCCAAGACGAAAACAAACTAGCCCACTTTATCGCGCCCTTGCGCGAAGCGGGGTCACGCGTGTCGATCTTTATTGCAGCTGATAAACACCAGATTGATTCAGCGCACCGTATTGGTGCAGAGGTGATTGAGCTGCACACGGGCGCGTATTGCGATGCACATGCTGAGGGTGATTTTGTGACCCGCGACGCGGAATTGGCCGCGATGACCGAAATGGCAGCCTACGCGCATGATCTGGGTCTTGAGGTCCATGCGGGTCATGGTCTGACCTATGATGACGTGACACCTGTTGCCGCCCTTGCGCAGGTGCAAGAGGTCAACATCGGCCATTTTATCATCGGTGAAGCGGTGTTTCGCGGTCTAGGCCCAGCGATCCAAGAGATGCGCCGCATTTTGGATGTGGTACGCGCGTGACTGGGTTTGAACTTGGCGCGCTTTTGCTGGCTTGGGGGCTTGGCGGTGGATCGCCGGGACCTGCGACACTGACCATCAGCGCAACCGCAATGGCGCGGGGGCGTGTGGCTGGCGTTGTGTCGGGCTTTGGAGTTCTGTCTGGCTCTGCGTTTTGGGGGTTGGCATCAACGCTGGGCATGGGAGCTATTATGATGACCAACGTGTGGATATTCACCACGATGAAATATGTTGGCGCGTTGTATCTCGGCTACCTTGCTTTCAAATCATTCCGTTCTGCGATGAAATCTGGCGCGACGACGGAGCAAAACGCATTGAAAGGCGGGCTTGGGAAAGTCTATGCAAAAAGCCTTGCCATTCACCTGACCAATCCGAAAGCGGTGCTTGGCTGGGGCGCAATCTTTGCGATTGCTTTGCCTGCAAGCGCGCCACCATCTGCAGTTTTTGTTCTGTATTCGCAATTGCTGTGTGTTTCGGCCCTGGTTTTCGTCGGATACGGAATCCTGTTTTCCAGCCCTTGGATTGTTGAGCGCTACCGCCGCGCGCGCCGTGGTTTCGAGATCGGGTTTGGGGTTCTATTCGGGGCTGCAAGTTTCAAAATTCTGACAGCACCCGCGTTGAACCAATGATCTTGGGTATTGGCACGGATCTCGCAAACATCGAACGGATCGCGGGCACGCTAGATCGCTTTGGCGAACGTTTCAAAAACCGTGTGTTCACGGACGTCGAGCAAGCCAAATCCGAACGCCGCAAAGACGTGGCAGGTACCTATGCAAAACGTTGGGCGGCGAAGGAAGCGTGCTCTAAAGCGCTGGGAACTGGCCTGGCGATGGGTATTGCATGGAAAGACATGTCTGTGAGCAATTTACGCAGTGGTCAGCCCGTGATGCATGTAACGGGATGGGCGCAAAAACGGCTGCACTCGATGACGCCAGCAGGTCATGTGGCGACGATCCATGTGACGCTCACGGATGATCACCCTTGGGCGCAGGCGTTTGTTGTGATCGAAGCGCAGCCTATTCTAAAGGCGTCTGGCTAACCTTAACGTCAATCCGCGCGGTTGACATAACGCACAACCGCCCTCATGTAGCGCCTAACCACCACCGGAGAAATGTACATGGCCGAAGACACTAAAACCGGCAATCCAATCCTTGAGACGATCAAAACCGTCGTCTACGCATTGTTGATTGCGGGCGTGTTTCGCACGTTGTTTTTCCAGCCGTTTTGGATTCCGTCGGGTTCCATGAAAGATACGCTGCTGATTGGCGATTTTCTCTTCGTGAACAAGATGGCGTACGGCTATTCCTATTCGTCCTGCCCCTCTATCGTGATCCCGCGTTTTGGCGTCAATCTGGATGCGGAAAAGTTCTGTGGCTTTGCGGATGGTGACAACACGCGCCTGTTTGGCGGTGAGCCTGAGCAAGGTGATGTCGTCGTGTTTCGCCACCCTGTGTCTGGTCGCGATTTCGTCAAGCGCTTGATCGGCATGCCAGGTGACAAGGTTCAGGTTAAAAATGGTGTCGTTTTCATCAACGGCGAAGCGGCCCCGCAAGAACCTAACGGTGTGTTTGAAGAAGTTGCAGCCGCGCAAGGCCCGCATCGTTTGCGGCCCCGTTGTGCCAATGGTCCTGTGGGCGAGGGTGGTTCGTGTAACAAAGAACGCTTTACGGAGACGCTACCGAATGGCGTGATGCATGATGTTTTGAATATCGGCAATCAATCGTCTGACAACACACCGGTCTATTCTGTGCCTGAAGGTCACTATTTCTTCATGGGCGACAACCGCGATAATTCCTCAGACAGCCGCGTTCCAAACGCCGCAGGTGGTGTCGGGTTTGTTCCCTACGAAAACCTGATCGGGCGCGCGGACCGTGTGATGTTCTCGTCTGCGGGTCGTTCGATGTTGTTCTTCTGGACATGGCGTTCTGATCGCTTCTTCAAGGCGGTCAATTGAGCCGATGAAACTTTCGGCTGATCTTGTCGCGCTGCAAAAGCGCATTGGCTACCGCTTTGAACAGGGCCAATTGCTGACAGAAGCCGTGACACATTCTTCGATGTCCTCCGCATCGCGCTCTGATAACCAACGCCTTGAATTTCTGGGGGATCGCGTTCTGGGCTTGGTGATGGCCGAGGCGCTTTTGGGCGCGGATGTGAAAGCATCCGAGGGCCAGCTTGCCCCGCGCTACAACGCATTGGTACGCAAAGAAACCTGCGCCGATGTGGCCCGCGAAATTGAGCTGGGCGAAGTTCTGCGCCTTGGCCGTTCCGAAATGAAAAGTGGGGGGCGTCGCAAATTGGCGCTGCTCGGCGATGCAATGGAAGCGTTGATTGCAGCGGTCTACGTGGATGGTGGTTTCGATGCAGCCCAAGCGCTTATTCTGCGCTTGTGGGGGGATCGTATCAACGCAGTCGAAGATGATGCACGTGATCCGAAAACTAGCCTTCAGGAATGGGCGCAATCGCGCGGATTGCCCCCCCCTAATTACGTCGAGGTCGCACGATCCGGCCCAGATCACGCCCCTCTCTTCACAATCGAGGCCCGTCTCGACAATGGCGAGACAGAGACCGCACAAGCCGGTTCCAAACGTCTCGCAGAACAAGCGGTCGCCAAAGCGCTGCTGACAAGGATTACAGCAGATGACTGATACACAAAAACGCGCGGGCTTTGTCGCTTTGATCGGTGAACCCAACGCAGGTAAATCGACGCTGACCAACCGTATGGTGGGGGCCAAGGTTTCCATCGTGACCCACAAAGTGCAGACCACGCGCGCGCGTATTCGCGGCGTCGCGATTGAAGGTGATGCGCAGTTGGTTTTCGTAGACACGCCAGGCCTGTTCACACCGCGCCGTCGTTTGGACCGCGCGATGGTTGCTGCCGCTTGGGGTGGTGCAACCGATGCGGATGTGGTCGTTCTTATGATCGAAGCAAATCGCGGTATTTCTGAGGGTGTCAAAACCATTCTTGAGGGTCTTGAAGGTATTGGCAAAGGTCGCAAAATCGCGCTGGCGATCAACAAAATTGACCGCGTGCAGGCCGAAGTTTTGTTGGCGCTGTCCGAGGCGATGAACGAGGCCTATCCGTTCGTTGCGACCTTTATGATTTCTGCAGAACGTGGGCACGGTGTTGATGCATTGAAAGAATGGCTGACGGGCGAAGTGCCAGCAGGTCCATGGCTCTATCCAGAGGATCAGATTGCGGATCTGCCTTTGCGCATGATCGCGGCGGAAATGACCCGTGAAAAACTGACCCTGCGTTTGCATCAAGAATTACCTTACCAATTGACCGTGGAGACGGAAAACTGGGAAGAGCGCAAAGACGGGTCGTGCAAGATTGACCAACTGGTTTACGTCATGCGCGATGGTCACAAGGGTATCGTTTTGGGTAACAAGGGCGAAACGATCAAAGCCGTTGGCAAGGCATCGCGCGAAGAGCTCGAAGAATTCTTGGGCCGCCGTGTGCACCTGTTCTTGCAGGTCAAAGTTCGCGCCAACTGGCTTGAAGACAGCGAGCGTTACGAGAACATGGGCCTGAATTTCAAAGACGGGAACGCATGATCCGGCTAAGCGCACGGTTCTGGGTCGATGCCTATCTCGCGCGGTTGCGGGTGCATGATATTGCTGCGTTCGTAGTCGCACACGGCGATGATACGGCGGGCGCGGTTCTTGTGAAATCCGCGACGCTGGACGGCAAGGCCAAGCTATATCAACGCAGCTACGACTTGCTTGAGGATACCCGCAAATGGGACGTTCTTAGCGAAGGCGACGAACGCAAAGTAGATGCCTCTATAGCCAAGCAACGCCAGTTTGACAGTGACCTCTGGGTGATCGAGGTCGAGGATCGGGCAGGGCGCACGTTGCTGGATCAACAGGGGCTGGAATAGATGGAATGGCGCGACGAGGGAATTCTGCTCTCTGTGCGCCGCCACGGAGAGACCAGTGCGATTATTGATGTTTTCACGGTTGAGCATGGCCGTCATTCGGGGATCGTGCGCGGTGGCGTATCGCGCAAAATAGCTCCCATCTTGCAGCCCGGTGCACAGCTAGACGTCAGTTGGCGCGCACGGCTTGAAGACCATCTGGGAACATACACCGTCGAACTCCTGCGCAGTCGCGCGGCCGCGGCGTTAGCCGATCGCATGTCATTGGCGGGTTTGAACGCGGTGACGGCGCTGCTTGGCTTTGCTTTGCCCGAACGTGAACCAGACTCCAAGCTATACAAACAATGCGAACAATTACTTGATCTAATGGGGCAGCATGACGTCTGGCCGTTGGCTTACCTGCGTTTTGAAATTGCGCTGCTTGAGGCCTGTGGCATGGGTCTTGATCTATCCGCCTGCGCTGTAACAGGCACCAATCGAGATCTGCGCTATATCTCTCCGCGCACAGGGCGCGCGGTCAGCGAACATGGGGCGGGCGAATGGGCGGACAAGTTGCTGCCGCTGCCGCCAATCTTGAAAGGCGATGGCACAGGCGCGGATGCAGAAATTGCGCAAGCCTTTCAGACGACAGGCTATTTCCTTAGTGAAAAGCTTGCACATAGTTTGGGAAATCGCGCCTTGCCAGAAGCGCGTGCACGGTATGTGGACCTATTCAATCGCGCTATCACTCAGCCTTAAACGTCATCGTACGGCCCGCGTCATTGCTCAAAAGCAGTGTCGTTTTTGTAACTTCTGACAAACTCATCTGGCTCAACGCCATGAAAAACTCGTTCTCACTTTGCAAATCTGGACACGCCATTTTTGTCGCCATTGTCGGGCCAACGTTGAACCACGGGTAGGGCAATGTTTGGCGTACGGAAAACCGGTTGCAGGGTGCTTGCCCTTTGATCCAGCCTGCTTTGTCAAATTCCATCGCCGTGCGCGCCGTGAAAGGCGTGCCGTCGATTTCTATCAAACGCCAGACTTTTCCCGCGGCTCCATATTTGGCGACGCTTTCGTCGCCTACGCAGGCTGTCGCAAAGAAAAGCGCACAAATTGCGAGGGGTCGTATCATGCAATACTGTCTTTGATTGCACGGATGTTTTCACCGTAAGGCGTAGGGTTGCTGACGGTGCCGCCCTTGAACACAGCCGATCCAGCGACCAGTACGTCCGCACCTGCCTCGACACATCCCTTAGCAGTGTCACGCGTCACGCCTCCGTCGATTTCGATGTGGATCGGACGATCACCGATCATCGCACGCAGCTCTGCAATCTTGGAATGAAGGGGGATGAATTTCTGACCGCCAAAACCGGGGTTCACGGTCATTACACAAACCAGATCGCAAACATCTAGCAAATCCTTAACCGCGCTTGCGGGCGTGCCGGGGTTCAACGCAACACCCGACTTTGCACCCGCGCCACGAATAGCCTGCAAGGTGCGATGTATGTGTGGGCCTGCCTCGACATGGGCCGTGATGAAATCCGCACCCGCCTGTGCAAAGCCGTCGATATAGGCATCCACGGGCGAGATCATCAAATGCACGTCCATCACTGTTTTGATGTGTGGACGGATCGCCGCGCATGTGGTTGCACCAAAGCTTAGGTTGGGCACAAAATGGCCATCCATTACGTCGACGTGAATCCAGTCGGCGCCTTGGGCCTCGACGGCTTGGATTTCAGCGCCAAAGTTGGCGAAATCAGCAGACAGGATAGACGGGGCGATTTTGACGGAACGATCAAAGGTCATGGGGCAGCTTTCTGGCAGGATTCTGGTTGCGCCGCTTCATACCGCGCGCCGCCCTCTTGCGATAGGGGGTTTTCGAAAGCGGGAATACCTGCTTACCTGAGCGTATTCATTTTAAGATTTAAGAGAATTCCAATGCGCTTTTTGCTTTTCCTTTGCTTATTTACATTTCCACTTACCCTTGTGGCACAGTCTGAAAACCAACCTGCAGGCAAAATTGCGGTTGAGGATAGCGCGACACAAGACGCGGCCATGGCGGTAAGAGTTCGCGATATTTTAACGGAGCTTGATGGCTATGAGGACGTCACGGTAACCGTCACGTCAGGCATTATAACCCTTCGCGGGACAACGCTGGATAGCGAAAAAATTAGCCGTTTGAATGAACTGACAGGCCGTCTGGACGGTGTCGTTGCTATCGAAAATGAAGTGACGGAGACCACGGATGTTGTGAAGCGGCTTAACCCTGCCGTGGAACGCTTTCGCGCACGCATGGCGCAAGCCATCGCGTTCATCCCGCTTGCATCGGTTGCGTTGCTTGCCTTCTTTCTTATCGTGTTGCTGGGGTTTTTCATTGCGCGCTTGCGTCAGCCTTGGACCCGACTCGCACCAAATGCGTTCATCGCAGATATCTATCGCCAAATCCTACGACTGGGTTTTATGGTTGGGGGCCTTGTTGTTGCGCTTGATATCATGGGGGCGACTGCGCTGTTGTCTACAATTCTCGGGGCCGCAGGGATCATCGGCCTGGCGATTGGTTTCGCGGTCAAGGACACGGTGGAAAACTTCATTGCGTCGATCATGTTGTCTATTCGCCAGCCCTTTCGTCCAAATGATACGATCGAAATCGGCGGTGATACAGGCAAGGTGATCCGACTTACATCGCGTGCGACGATCCTTCTAAGTTTTGACGGCAATCACATTCGCATTCCTAACGCCACGGTTTTCAAAAGCCGGATTGTGAATTTTTCGCGCAATGACGAGCGCCGGTTCAAGTTTTCACTGGGCTTGGTTCCCGAAACGGATTTCGTTGATGCACAGCGCATAGCTTTGGAAAAACTACAAGAATTGCCGTTTATTTTAACGTCGCCTGCGCCGGCTGTTTGGATTGACGAAATCGGCGACAGCACGATTTCGATCACGCTGACAGGTTGGATTGAGCAGCACAAATCATCTCTGGCCGCGGCGCGTGGAGAATCGATTCGTCTCGTAAAGCTTGCTTTGGAGAAAGCGGGTGTGCAGATGCCAGAACCAACTTACCGTGTTCTGTCACCATCTTTGGCAAAGCTCGCTTCTGGCGAGGAAAGCACGACTGATGGCATGTACAGAGAGCTTGCGCGCAACGCTGATATTCGCGAGGAAAGCCAAGTGGCTATGGCTGTTGATGCCGTCACGGATGCGGCGTTAGAGCAAATCGTAGATGCCGAAAGTAAAGTCACAGAAGACGGAGATTTGCTACGTCGCGAAGCACCCGAAGAATAACGCATTTTTTTGAAATATGCACTTGATCGCAACCAATCTCCCGCGTAAATACGCGACAACTGATGGGGTGTAGCCAAGCGGTAAGGCAATGCTTTTTGGTAGCATGTACCGTAGGTTCGAATCCTACCACCCCAGCCAGTACCTTCCTTTGACATACTTAAAATTTGAATAATTGATCGAATTGACGCGATGTTTCTGGCCATTTCAATTTTATCTCGCCCCATACTGAAGATGCCCTCATTTCCCGTAGAATCTATGGAAGGTCTGGAAACGCTATGGTAGCTCACATATCTTCGTCACCGATAGATTGCGTTCGTAGAGCGCGGCGATGAAGGAGATCGACAACGCTGATCGACAAGAAACCGGCCGCTGGAAAACAACAGGGCCGAGAATTCAGGCAAGCCATTTCGAAGGCGAGAACGGGTTATGCTTCGCTTTAGCCCGATGCGAACTCTATAGAAATTTGTCATTGTCCACGGCTCAGTTCGCAACCATTTCAACCAGGAAAGAAATCTTCTCACGTGCAAATTTAACCGTGCCAATGCTCTTACCGAGTGGCGTGGTCTCTGTGCAGCCTAACAGGTCGAGGGTGCTGGAGAACTGAGACTGGTTTGCATTCGTCTGACAGTATCGTTGCAAGATTTGCAGTAAACCGACTTTGACTGCACTGATCGGTCGCGCAACAGATGTATTGTCCGTCAAGCATTGTCCCGTTGCATTCGTCCAGTGTGCCGGACCCTGCTACGTATTCGCAATTCTGCCCGAAATTTTAAACCTAAAGCTTTTTGTTGACAGACTCACTTGATCGCTGTCTATTTTACTAAACCGGTTAGTAAAGTGGGACGTTATGTTGCAAGAAAGACCCGAAGGAAAATGGATCGCGAGCTTTCGTCGTGTCCTCAAGCTGAACGGCATCGGAGAGGGGACGCTTGTTGCTATCGTTGCTGAAAGCCAATCCCGCCCGATCCTGCGCGAGCTGAGCGAGATCGCGCTCTACGATCTTGGGGCGAGGTTCTTTACCGTCGACTTGCCGACCCCCGAACAGTCAGCAATGGTCCCTGTTAAATCGACTGGTGCATCCAACGCGATCGCAGGGATGCGTCCTGTTATTGAAGCGTTGAAGAACGTTGAGGTCATTGTCGATGTGACCGTCGAAGGGTTGCTGCATGCAGAGGAATGGCCCGAGATTGAAGCGGCTGGCACGCGGCTGTTTGTGATCTGCAATGAACACCCAGAAATTCTGGAACGTACCGAACCGCGTGCAGACCTGGGGCCAAAGGTGAACCGTGGGATCGAGATGCTGCGCGATGCATCCGAGATGCGCGTCACATCTGAGGCTGGCACGGATCTGGTGATCGATATCCGCGATGCGCCGTCAGGCGGCACGCCCGGTTTCACGACGGCGAAGGGCGGCGTCGCCCATTGGCCGGGTGGGCTGTGCCTATGTTTTCCAGGTGAAAACACAATTAATGGGCGCATCGTTATGGCGCCGGGTGATATGAACCTTACGTTCAAAAGCTACCTCGCGAACCCTATCGATTTCCAGATTGAGGATGATTTCGTCCGTAGTATCGGCGGCGACAGTGTCGATGCGGACCTGTTTCGTGAATATCTCGCGGCATGGGATGACCCGATTGCCTACGGGCTCAGCCATGTCGGTTGGGGCATGAATCCGCGCGCGCGTTGGGAGAGCATGGCGCTTTATGACAAGCGTGATGTTCAAGGAACCGAATTTCGCGCTTGGTCCGGTAATTTCCTATGGTCCACGGGATCAAATCAATACGCAAACCGCTTTACGCTGGGGCACTTCGACCTGCCTATGCGCGGCTGCACCATCATGCTCGACGGCATACCTGTGGTGGTCGACGGAAAGCTCCAAGGAGAATTGGCATGACCTTTGCAGACTATTACGATCTATCACGGTTCCGCCCTGAAGTTGTGGACATGCTCCACAAGATCAACGAATTGGGTCCTAAATTTGCAGAACGTGCGCCACAGCATGATCGCGAGGCGAGCTTCCCAACCGAAAACTATAACGATCTTCGCAAGGCCGGTTTTCTGAAACTGGTGATCCCGACTGAATTTGGTGGGCACGGTTTTACCCTTGGTGAATATGCGACCATCGGTGCCGAAATCGGCAAATACTGCGGCGCGACCGCGCTGACGTTCAACATGCACACATCGTCGATGATGTGGCTGCGGTTCATGTATGAAATGGACAATCTGACACCAGAGGAGCGCACAGCATTCAAAAAGATGCGTGAAATTCAGTTCGCGAAAGTTGTGAATGACGGCGCAATCTTCAGCCAACCGATTTCTGAGGGCGGGGCAAACTGGACGTCCGAGCCGATCAAAACCAATTGCCGCCGCGTCGAAGGCGGCTGGGTCATCAACGGGTTCAAGAAATTCGCATCTCTCGCGGGCAATTGCGATTATTATTCCATTGTTTGCACCGAGCATTTTGAAGGCAAAGACCCCGCACACGAAGACACCATGGATTTCGCTGTGCATAAGGACTGCCAAGGCTTGTCCATCGTAGGCGAGTGGGACCCAATTGGAATGCGCGGCACCGTCAGCCGTGATCTGATCCTCAAAGACGTGTTTGTGTCCGAGGATGATCTGATGATGCCGGCTGGCGTGTTTGGCAAAACCCTGTCGCAATGGCCCCATATGATGGCCACGCTGACGCCCGCCTATATGGGCGTTGCGCAATCGGCGTATGATTTCACAGTGGAGTATCTACGCGGAGAAACACCCGGGTTGCACCCGATTGATCGCCGCATTTATCCGACCAAACGCGCAGCTGTTGGGCGAATGTATCAAAAACTGACCGAGATGCGCAGCATTTGGACGAACGCATTCCTTGAAGCCAAGCCTTTTCCATCCAAGGCAGAAGTCATGCGGATCTATGCCGCGCAGTATTGTGTGATGGAAGGCGTGCAAGAGTTGGCAGCGCTTGCCATTCGGACCTGTGGTGGCCAGTCGATGCTGAAAACCCTGCCACTGGAACGCATTTACCGCGACAGCCGCTGTGGTGCGCTGATGTTGCCCTACACGACTGAAATCATGGAAGACTACCTGTCCATGATGAGCGTCTATGACATGGACGAGGTCGATAAGGTGAACACGGATAATGCGTCGGCCCGTATTTCCATGTGGCGTCCCGCAGATGAAACCGTCTGATCCATGTCGAAAGCCACCGTTCATTGTTTGCGCAAAATTCTGATCAATCCTGATCGGCTTTGGGGGGTGATCGGGACGTTCGATTTGTCTTGGCATCCTTTTGTTGCAAGCTGTGATCTGGTGCGATCGCCGCAAGGGGCGTTGCTGCGCAGTTTCAAAGACAGTGATGGACAGGTTTACGAGGAACGCCGCACTTACCTGAGCGATACGGATCGCGTGCTGAATTACGAACTCGATAGCGGTATCGAGGGCATCCAAAGCTATGCGGCCCGTGTCGAAGTCACGTCGGACGGAGGTGGCAGCCTCATCACCTGGCATGCTGACATTGCAGCGGGTGCTGCGCGGATTGACGTGATTGCGGAGGGAACTCGCGCGATATTTGAGGCTGCGTTCGACGCATTAGAGGCTGAGGTATCCAGTACTCCGATCAATCGCCGATCGCTAAGTGACGGCGCAAGTGAGCCGGTTCAATTCACTATGGACGGGGTCCCAACCTTGGGTGTTCGGGGATCGTCTGTTGCAGATGATGCAGCGGATACATTGGTCCTGTTTCTGCACGGCATTGGCGGGAATGCGACTAATTGGGACAGCCAACTGCGCGCCCTTGGGGCGGATTACCATGTCGCGGCGCTCGATTTGCGCGGCTACGGGCAAAGTACGCTGGGGTTTGAGCAATCCACTATCGATGATTACTGCGCAGATATATTGCGTGTGATGGAGGTGCAGGGTGCAAGCCGATTGGTTCTGGCTGGCCTGAGTTATGGCAGTTGGATCGCGACAAGTTTTGCAATGCGCCATAGCGATATTTTGACGGGGCTGATCCTTGCTGGCGGTTGTACGGGCATGTCCGAAGCCGACCCGC
>Ga0233426_10002523_pt1 | contig 15212 bp, 9 predicted proteins | sample SI_118_April2016_6_FD_179875 | JGI IMG/M metagenome (GOLD analysis project Ga0233426, IMG submission 179875) | Seawater microbial communities from Saanich Inlet, British Columbia, Canada - SI_118_April2016_10_MG | ecosystem: Environmental > Aquatic > Marine > Inlet | place: Canada: British...
TGATTATTGCCCCCTCTAGACTGTCATCAATGGCAGACAACTCTTTGTTAAAATGATGCCCATATCCCCCTTTGTTTTTTTCGGGCCAAGCCATTGATTTTTTCTTGTCCCACACAGAACCATCAATCCAATTTCCATTTGGCCAACGCGCAGCTGTCATCCCAACATTATCTACATACAGTTGCCAAACAGGTGTTTTCAATTTGGCTTTGTATATATTTCCTTTATGCACAGACCATTTTAGATCCAATTCTATAGAGCCATCCAATACCACCTTTTCGTGATCGTATGCTTTAAACACCATAGGCTTAGAAGCATTCCCATTGACTCCATTTATTTTTATTACTTCATAATAAACACCTCCTCTAATATAGCAAGTGTCTCCTCCTAGCATTTTACTAGCAGCTTTTTTAATTGTTCTGAAAGGCTTATCAAGAGTTCCTTTGTTGGAATCTTTTCCGTCAATTGCAACATAATAATCAGCAGCAAATGCTTGTGTAACCCCCAAGAGAAATATATATACGATACTTAGATACTTCATTTTATAAATTTTATTGGACATGAAACAAATTTTATGAGAGCATGAAATTTACGTCCCATCCTAGAATGGGACATAACAAATAATTATTTATTCAAAGTTGGATCTAAAGCTCTAAACTTTTTTGGATACTGTTTGGTAACACCAAAATTTGTAATCGTTACATCAAAGGGTTTAAATCCAGTTGCCTTTATTAATTTCTTGTTGGTAACACGGTAGTCAAATTTTTCTAAATTTTTAAACTTAGGATCCATAACGACACCATGTGCCTCAATTCCGTTTTTACGTTTCAATTCTAAATCTTTTTTCGCTCCTGGCCACCAATACGCATTATAATCCATGTTGTATTCATATGGCATTGGCTTCGTACCTGCCACGTGTACAAACATCTTACCCCATTTAAAAATCGAATTCGGAACAAAATCTTTGTCTGAACTGTAAATAATATTGTTTGTAATGTCCGATTCAGGAATAAAAAATTGCTGCGGATACGCTCTAAAATGAATTCCTCTTGCACAATCAATAATGATATTGTTCTTAAATGTGTTAATTCCTTTGTGAATAAAAGCCGAACTTCCCGATTTATGAACAATATTATTCATTAAAGTTGTTCCTTCTTGCCAATCGTCTGTTCTAAAACCAACATGAGGAACATCATAAATGTAATTGTGACGCACCATATTTCCAGTTCCTGCACCGGAAATATTAATACTAGAACCATCACTCAATTTCAAAAGTGTACGTTCTGCTCGGTTGTATTCAATTGTATTATTTCTAGCATGTAGATAAGGTGCATACCTTCTTTGAGGCGTCAAAGTACTATCCACAGTTTTTTCTATTTCATTCCAACGAATTGTTCTAGTTGCTTCGTCAAAATTCTTTTCAGGTTTCATCAATATTTGACAACGCACTCCACACAATCCAATCGCCTTTCTTGGAACGTCATGAATGTAATTATTCGCAATAGTATTTTCTCCACTTTGCCAAGCAAAAATTGCATGACCATGCCATATTACTTGTCCTACATGGTGCAATATATTGTTTTTGATACTATTGTATTTGTTTACATCTTTCGTTCCTGGTCCGTAACCAACCAAAAGAATTCCCATATGCCCGACATAGTCGATATAGTTATTTTCAATTCTTATATTCTGTGCATGCAAATCTAAACGCATTGCAGAACCACCGCTATTGGTAAACCTACTTTCTGTAACGCTACAATCTTCTGCTCCCCTAAAACGCAACAATGCATTTCCATAATCAAAAGTATCCCAGTCGTGTTGTATCCCCCAACCTTTTCTGTTTTTAAACCATACAGAACGATCACCGTGTGTAAAGGTCAAGCCTTTAAAATGAATGTTTTTTACAGGAATGTCCTTTTCTAAATCATATTGAATCTTACCCTCTACCTTAAACAACTCCATTAACTTGGGTGCCACGATATTTTTAGAAGGCCTTCCACTTTTTGGCCAATAATAAATTTTCCTCGTTTGAGTATTCACACACCACTCACCGGGCTCGTCTAAATAATCAATTACATTTTCAACCCATGCAATAGAATGTTTAGAATTTGTAAACGGCATCGCATTCGCTTCAAAAGCCAAGTAGCCGACTTTATTTTTTACATCTACCGATTCTAACTGAATGATATTTAAATTCCAAGGAACAGGATTAAAAACAACTTCGACATCTGAAAGATTGGTCCAATCTTTAATTTCATCATTTGGATAAGGAACCATTCTTAAATGAATTCTATCTTTATGATAATAGGTGTTCTGGCTATCAGCTCTACGAATCTCTTTTTTCAATGGCATTTTAAAATCTGCACCTCTAGCACGTGTCAACATTTTAGACCCATCAAATAGTGTTCTAAACGTTGAAACATTGGCAGGCATATCAGCAACCCATACTTTCCCTTTTGCCACAGAGGGCATCCCTGCAACATTGCTAGCAATCTTCCAACCTAATACGGATTGTCCTGAACTAAATACTGGCTTTTCTTCTTTATACGCTTGATATGTTACTTTATATGCGTCTTTAGGACCATCTTTCAATCCAAAAACAACAGTTTCATCCAAAACATAAGTTCCTCCCATAATATTTACAACGATATCTTCGGTAAGCCCCTTTTGGATTTCATTTTGAACACGCAACTTAGCTTTCGTGATTGTTTTGTAAGGCGATTCTTTACTTCCGGAATTATCGTCACTCCCATTCGTGGAGACAAATATTTCTTTTGCAACCACTAACTGTATGCATAAAAAACACAGCACACTTGTAATACTCCTTTTAAAATTCATTTTATTTTTATTTCAATATTATTCTCTCAAAATTATAGAAAACCAAAACCTAAATACCTACCAAATCTACCAAAAACTAACATAGATACATCTGTATTTGACTTTCTGTCTAAAAAATACACACAGCAATTCAGGGTAAGAATAACAACCACAAAACCCAATAAAACATAGAACCCCCAACCCATCACTTTTCTTAAAAAAAACATAACATGTTATAAATGAACTAAAAAATGTAAATAAAGAGCTGCAACAAAAAACACACCCCTAGTAATTTTGTCGGAGAAATTATTAACATTTAAAATTCATTATCATGAAAAAAATTACACTTTTAGTTACAATTCTTTTGACAAGTCTTTCTTTTGGACAAATTAAATCAATCAAAACTGCTGCAAACAACTCAGTAGTCTGTACTCCAGGAGGAACCGAAGATGTGCTATATCCAGCTACTTTTGATGGTGCTCCTGGATGCGGTGGATGTACTGCTGGTAACTATATTGGCGACTCAGGAACAGCAGCTTGGACATACTCTAATGATTTAGAAGATGGAACGAACAGCATTCAAAGAGGCGAAATAATATTCCTAAATTCAATGGCTGCCGTATCAGTAAATAGCATCTTATCAATTAAATCCGTTACAGGTGGTGGTCTAAGCACCGCGAACTTCAGTCTAGTTATCGCGGGTAAAAATGGTGTAACCACTGATCAAGACGAAACTTTCTGTACTGCAGGAGATTCAGGAAGTGGAAAAAAGATACGTTTTAATTTAGTGAAAGATGCTGACTACGTTCTTGATGGAAATCCAGTCACAATAACATTAGAGGCAACCGACACAGGAGCAACACCTATTGTTACACAAGACATCGAAATGACAATAACTCCATTAGCTCCAACATTATCTACAAATAACGTGAACAACTTCAACTTCACTTACGGTCCAAACCCAACGAGTGATATCATTAACGTTAGTGCAGCGAAGACTATTGAGGTAATTGAAATATTTAATTTTTCAGGACAACAAGTAATCAGTCAAGCAGTAAATAAAACTAATGCAGCACTAAACATAGCAGATTTAGCAACAGGAATTTATTTAATGTCTGTTACCATTGATGGTGTAAAAGAAACACATAAAATCATCAAAGAGTAAGCAACAGAATCTACCCCAATTCATGCTTATAACAACCTCTATACTAGAATTAACTCTAGTATAGAGGTTGTTTTATTTGAACCTTGCCAAACCATTAGAAATCATACATATGACCTGTAACTAACATAAAATGTTACACACAAACAAATTTTTGTTACATACAAACTGATACATCACTAAGCACATATTTAACTTTGTGTCATAACCAATATAAAAATTCATGAAAAAAATTATCTTTTCCATTTTTGGAATACTAACAGCACTAACCTCTTTCGCGCAAAATATACTAACCACCGGTGGAGCTGAAAACATTAGCTCCATTGGTACGGATTACATTCAAGGTTGGTACCAAAAATCTGGTGGTAATATTTCCCTTTACACTGGAGGTGCAGACTATGCCATTGGAAGCAATAGTGTAAAACATGCACTTAATTCAGCAACTGCAAGCCACTATGGTCTTCCTGCACTTACTCATGGTGTTACTTACAACGCTAAAGTTAAAATTCGTAGAGATTCGGGTAGCGGTGGTAAAGCCCTAAACATATACTATAAAGAAGGTGTTGATGCTACCGTTGGCTCACCTGTTTTTACAATCACTCCGAACAAATACAAAGCAGATGCAGACCTCGGTTGGAAAACCGTTGGCGTTACGTTTGAGGCTGTTGTGGGAACAGCAGACCAATTTTTACAATTTAAAATTGGAGGAAGTAGCTCCTCAACATCCGCTGTCTATTTTGATGATGTGACATTGACGATCCTTGGTTGTAACGAAGAAAGCATCTCTTTCTTGGAAAACACAACTTCTTCTGTAGGAATTTACGATAGCGATGTTAACAACGGAAATGCCATAAACATTGGAATAACGGAAAATGTTTCAGAGGTGCAATTTTATGAAGCCGATGGTATTACAGCCGCCGACTCAAAATTTACTTTAGAGGCAAATGGAACCATTACGGCAGGTGCAGGTGCGGTTGAGGGCGACTACAAAATTTCATACAAACTCACAAGTACTTCAGACATAGATAACTCGGGAGAAAACGACTACGATAGTATTATTCAAACTTTTTCAATTATTGGTCAAACAAAAATATCTAATGCAATGTCTAAATTAGACGAAGGTGTGGATTGTATAGGTGAAGGTCTAGAAGCTAAGGAGTCTATAACTGGGCCAATTCCAGAGCTAACAAATAGTATTACCTATACCTATACGGTAACAGACACTGAACCGGCAAAATTCTACAACTTAAGATTATCAGTGAACAATTTAATTCCAGACGAAGATTTAACACAAGAATCTGACCTCATAAATATAGAATCAGGAACAAACTTCACTATTGTTGGGTCAGGAAAAGGAACCACAGAAACAAGTGTTTTCGGAGCTAGTTGTGTTCCTACCTCTGGGAATAAAGTTATATGGGCGGCAATTCAATATACTGGCGACTACACAGATGGAGAAGAATACACCGCTGTTTTCAATACCTACTCCTATAGCGGACTTACAAACAATGAAGTCACGTTAAAAATTATTGTTGACAATAATGTCGCAGGATTAGAAACGTTAACGAAATTTAATTTCAGCTACGGTCCAAATCCTTCTAAAGACAGCATCAAACTGACTGCTGCTTCAGACATAGATACTGTTGTCATCTTAAATCAATTAGGGCAACCATTGATTCAAACAACTACAAATACAAACCTTATTGACATTTCTAGTTTGACGCCTGGAATTTATCTTATGAATGTAAGTATTCAAGGATCGACAGGAACCTATAAAATAATTAAAGAATAGAAAATTTCTTGGGGCGTCCTTCTTATCTAAAGAGAATTTCTTCCACAAGACAACGCAACAACCAAAACAGGTTTGTTCATTTGCTTCAGCAAATAAACAAACCTGTTTTCTTTGCAAGATATATTGCAGACATTGTCACAAGACAACTATCTTACTGAATTACATAGCACTACCTTTGAAAGCAAACCAACCATTCAATGGAACCAACAAAGCCCAAAAACCACACCCCTAAAAAGATTTTATGCTTATTGTTATTTTTAACACTACAAGCATTCGTTGCACATGCAGCTTCCATCTATTACGTTTCTTCTTCAGGAAATGATCGTCATTCAGGAACAGAAACCATGCCTCTTTTAACCATCCAAGAAGCAATGATTCGCATTGGCTCCTCCGGAGGTACTTGTATCATTAAAGAAGGAACCTACCACGAAGAAATTAACTTAGAAGACAAAGAAAACATTACGATCAAAGCCTATCAAAACGATCATGTCATCATAGATGGCTCCATAGCACTTACCGCTACTTGGGCACCAAGCAATGAAAATCCAAATATTTTTGTCGCAACAATACCTAAGGATATATGGCAGTTATTTATCGACAACAAACAACAAGTAGCAGCACGTTGGCCAAATGCCCAATTTCATGATGGGAGTATCTACAGCAATCATTATTGGAGCACCGCAGATGCCTCACAAGAAAGAGGGAATACCCTTGACACGGGCAATCTTTCTGAGACAGGTATTCATGCTGAAGGTGCCATCGCGGTAGCTAATTTTGGTTCGTACAAAACTTCTGCTTTAAAAGTCTTGACACATTCGGGCAGCCAATTTACATACGACGCAGACGAATTAAATGGCTATGCAGACAAACATCATTACTATTACTTAGAAAATAAACTAGAATTACTGGACCAAGAAAATGAATGGTTTTACAATCCATCTAAAAAAAAACTGTATGTATGGGGGGACCCAACAGGGAAAAAAATACAAGGAAAAATTCAAAGCTATTTTTTAACAATGTCTGGTTGCAACAACATCACCATTGAACATCTTAACTTTTTTGCCACAACAATTTCGGCAACAAAATCAGTACAGATCACTATCAATAATTGTTCATTTGCCTACCCGAGCAGTTCAAAACGCATGTTAGGTATTCTATCTGCACCCAATGTTACCCACTTACAAGGGAGCAAAAATACAACAATAACCAATTTCAAATTTTACAAATGTTTATTTGAACACACAGAGGGAGAAGCACTTAAACTAAAAGGGACGAACAATATTATTGAAGATTGCTATTTCCAATACATCGATTTTAGTTGTGCCGCTTTATCTGGTTTGGGAGTCAGTATCTTAAATGGAGGTGCTAATATCAACTTCACAAAGAATACATTTCATAAATCAGGCGCCTCTGCTACACTAGACCTTGGTGAACAACAACAAGTTTCGTACAATCATATCTGGGATACAGGGACATTACAGAGTGACGGTTCGGTAATTCAAATTACAAGAGCCAATGTAGCGGGTTCCGAAATACACCATAATTGGATACACGACACCTTCAAATCTGGTATGAGATATGATGCTCCAGGGAGCGAACCTTGGAAAGCTGGAACACATGGTTTGGCACATCATAATGTCATGTGGCACATCAGTAAAGGCTTACAAATAAAAGGAAATCACCACCAAATTTACAACAACACATTTTTTGATAATGATGATTTTAAAATGGATGTCTCAATTTTAAATGAGGATTACACAAGTAGTAGCAAATGGGATAGTGACAATCCTGCAACCACATACGACTCATCAAATCTAGACACTAAAACACACAACAATGCCGCCGACAGAATATCGGGTCATAGAAAAAAAGCAGTAGATTTTCAAGAGGGAGGGGACTACGAATACCCTATTCCTGGAACAAAATCTCACAATACCTTTATCATTAGTAGTTCTAGCACAACCGACAATATCGTAGCGGATATGTTAGAAGATCCCTATAATTTTGATTTTAGACCTAAAATAGGATCTGCATTAATAGATGCTGGTATGTCTATACCAGGGATCACTGACGGATTTACAGGAGCTGCTCCAGACATAGGAGCCTACGAACGTAACGACACATGGAAAGCGGGAATTACGTGGAATCCTGATTTTTACCCATGGTCTTTCCTAACATTATCTACAGATACTCATTTATCAAATGCATTTAAATTTGATCTCTATCCAAATCCAACAAATAACACATTGCATATAACTAGTACTTCAAAAACAAATAAAATTTATATTTTTAATGCTCTTGGAGAAAAAATGATCACCTCAAAATCTACAACTATAGATGTGAGTGCACTTAAAAACGGCATCTATGTGTTGAAAATATTTTTTAAAAATGGACATATGTCTTCTAAAAATTTTATCAAAAACTGATCGAACGTTCACCCTAAATATTTAGCAATTATTCATTGAGAACGAACAACAAGTACCCAAAAGATGGCCAAATGCTCAGTTCAATGACATTCGTGTATTTGACAATAACGTTTGGAGCACATCCAAAGATAACGCCCCATGTATTACGATTACTGATAAAAGTCTTTGAGCAAGGCCTTGCATCAATATGAAAGACGTACTTGCTATCCTCAAATTCGGTCCTTGGAAGCTTTCTGTCTTGAATATCGTATCGCGTTCTGGAAGCGAAATAGCTTATGATACCCATAAATTGAATAGGGACTTCTATTTTAAATGAGCCCATCCTTAACCTTAAAAAAAAAATAGCATGATTGAGCGTCCGAAACCTAAGGTTCTTTGACATTGACACTAAAAAATTGTGAGTCTCAACAAATACCACGGGAACAAAGATTAAAGGCAAAAACACAAACCTGCGCATTTAGGCTATCAGATTCTTTTAAATTCTGTGTTCAGCCGATCAAACAATTCATTCTTCTTGCAGTAAATAATCTGTTGCGAAAAGAATAAGTTTTTGAAAATTTTTATCTGAAGTTACAGCAGGACTATGCCCTAATGCCGTATAAAACACCTTTCCTTTCCCATATGTTTTTACCCATGCCATAGGAGATTTTTCTTTGTTATGGCTTGACCAAAGTAGCACTTGATTTTCTGGTTCATAATTAGCATAATAGTACAACTCATCAAATACATCATATCCTGCATAAGACACGTCCAGTAACGAATTGTTCTTTTCTAAATGTACGGTAAATTCATGCATTTTAGGATGGTGGTCAAATTTAGCACCTATCATTTTGTAAAATTCTGAACGTTCAGCTTTGCTTGTATTTCTAAAAGAAGCCGAAGCCGCATGGATGCCCAAAACAGGCATGCCTTTTTTTACTGCACTCAGTAAAGCCTTGTACTGAGGTTCTGTAAGGTTATTAATTTTAGTATTGATAAGAATCAAGTCATAGTCAGACAAACTATGAACAAACACGCCGTAATCCTCTGTATAGGTGACAAAATAGTTGTGTTCTATCTCAAGCAACTTTCTCAGGATGGAGGCTTTCCTTAAATCATCATGGTAATCTCCCCCTCCAATATATAGAATGTGCTTTTTAGACACAGAAGAGCGCTTTTTATAAATCGAGGTATAAGGATCAAATTTCACCGCTTGAGAAAAGGAATTGATAGAAATTAACAAGATTCCTAAAACAAGCAACAGCCTCGTCGTATATGTAGTTCTTTTAATCATTTTAAAATTTCTTTAAATAGATGTCTCTGAATTGTATATAAACATCATGCTTTTTGTGGAGTTGAAAGGCTATTTTACCCGAAAGACCAACCCCTAATTTTTTATGAAGGGTATCATCTAAAACCCCTTTACCATCAAAATCCGCAATTGTTACATTATTTATTTTTGTCATAATTTTAGTCCCTTCACATTTGACATACATCTCATTCCAGCGAATACCATCCGTATACATTACAAAATCTTTTGGAGTATCATAAGATGCTAACTTCCAAGTGTCGGTTACCGGAAACAACCAATGATTTACGCCTGTAGTTTCCCCGTAAATTAATCCTGTTCGAAAAGGTTTTGGTGGATGAATATCAATTTGGGGGCCTTGCATCTTATTATTCTCGAGATCCAACCTACTACGTACTTGCAATCCGCTGTTACCACCTAAGTTTTTATCATACCTAAATTTAAACTTAAATTCAAAATCTCTAAGCTCCTTCTCTAACAAAAACCAGGATCCACTATGATCTCTATCTCCGGAGGTATTGCATGTCAAAACACCATTTTCAAAAACCCAAAAATCATTTAGTTTCTCTGTATTATTCCCATACCGAGACCAAAGACTTTGCCCCGTAACATTTGAAAGAGACACCCAAGATTGCTCCTTTTTATTGTTCTTAAAAAACATTCCCGAGCTACAAGAAATGAAAAGAGAAAAGAGAAGATATAGACTAATTTTATACATTATTTGCTGTTTATTTAACCATAACTAAAAATAACGATTCTCAAGTTTAAAAAACCCCTTAAAAATCACAAAAATTAGTCAATATCTTTCATTAAAAGAAAGCTTAGTATCCATACTCATTCGTTATTAAGATCTCTTTTATTAGAACAAAATCGTTCGACGCTATTTTCTACCAAAACTAATTTTTGACCACTTGAAACACCTCAGTTCCTTGAGAGGATTGGATTCTAACAACATAAGTACCACTGTTCAAATCGGAAAGCTGCATTTGATTTTTTTTGGAATCACATTGCTGCACTCTCAATCGTTGGCCAAACGTATCATAAAGTTCAATTAATTGAATCTTTTGTGTATTCTCTATAGTCAATACCTGTTGCATCGGATTCGGATACAAACGACTAGAAGTAATTTTAGTTTCGTTAACAGAAAGCTCCGGCTGATTCATGTTTACCAACATTTTTATTTTTTGAGGACAATACAATTCTCCGTTTTTTGAAACTAAATTGTTGTTAGGATTGAATGTCAATTCCAATTCATGTGTGGTATCATAATCCGTTCCTGTATAAGTCAAGTCAATATTGACTCTTCGATTCCAATTCCAGCAAGGTGCGGATATTTTATCCACCGAAGAAATTTCAAAACCTGCATGATCTCCTACAAATTCAATAATATCAGAATCTGCCATAGATGCTACAAGCGGATCAAAAGGTCCATTGGGCATGCCATTACTATCCCAATCCACCAAAAAGAACAACGAAAACACTAGGCTATCAGTACCTTCAGATACATCAATGGTATAATCGTCCGTTTCAGTATTCTTTGTTATAGTGGTATAACTTTCATTTTTTACTGCACCATCACACCCTGCTTCCTCTTGAAAACTAAAACTTTGTAACTCAATACCTGAACAAGCCATTATTGGACAATCTGAAAAAGAAACACTATTTGCATCTCCTCTAGACGACAAAGGCAATGATATTTGAGAGGCTAGCTTCGCACTCGAATGGGTAAACGTAGGATAAGTCGTCTCATTAATCGCACCGTCCACAATGAGATTAGGAAATAAATTAGACGTATCTGCATTGGATAATGCTTGATTGTCTTGCGCTATATGAAGTGAAATATAGTCCACTTTATTATTACTGCCATCATATTCAAAATATGGCGAATACTCCCAAAAAACTTCACTATCTCCTAAAGTAACGCCTCCCCAAGTTCCCGTTCCACCACTTGGTAATTTATCGATGTCGGTATTGAGACTTACATTATTTGTTATTGTAGAACTTTGGTAACGCACTCTAAAATAATTTCGCCATTGTAACCATTCCGAAAGACCCGATGTATTGCCTTCATCTTTCATCGCATTGTAACCTTTTAAATCCCAATCCTCTTTTACATCTTGCCAATCTGAAAGCGAACTTATGGTTGGTAGGTATGTTTCTACTTCTGCAGGAAGATCACTTAGATAGTCAATAAAAGTTTCCAAATCAGATGCTGCATATTCCGTTATAAAATCAGTATAATAAGCTCCTGAAGGTTTGTAAAACCCTTGCCCTGATTGTACCGAGTTAAACCACGGTTGTAGATACTTCCATGTATTTGCAGTATCTCCTTTGACAATATGACTCCCCGTTTTTATAAACACAGCACAATCTATGGCTACATTATCTTTGTACGTATTTTGGCCACCTCCATGATTATAAATAGCACCATAATTCGCCCCATCCGTGGAGTTCCCTATATTATACAACACATTCCCTTCTACAAAATTTCCGTTTGTATAATTATCTAAATAAATTCCATTCGTAGGAACATTAGAAATCGTGTTATTCTTGATTAGGTTTTCACGGTTCTGGAAATTAATTCCCAAACCTAAATACACAGCACCTCCATCAAAATGATGGTATTTGGGTAGGTCATGAATTTTATTGCCTTCCAACACACAACCTCTAGATTGTCTAAATTTAACTGCAAAATGGGGTGCATCAAAAATTTCGTTATTCATGGCTTTGTTCCCACAACCTGAAAGTGTAATCCCAGGTACTTGTGATTTTTGATCATAAGCAAAATTACGAATGACTGAGTGTTGCACCACATTATTTTCTTTCGAAAGGTGGAAGGTTTTATTTTCGAGTCCCAATTTCACACCACCTGCGCCTAAGTTATAGAGCTCACAATTATTTACCGTATTGTTTTCTCCTATGATACGAACGCCCCATTGATTAAAATTACGGATGATTGAATTATCAATTAAAATATCGCTTGAGTTCTCTATAATAATACCATTTTTTAAACCAGCTTGGAACGTGATATTTTCAAAGGTTATTCCCGATGCATTTTTAATAGACAGCATATCACTATTCAAAGTCGATAAGGTTATTTGCTTTGTTTCCCAATTTACTGGTGGATAAAAATACAACTTCATATTTCCACGATCAATAAAATATTCTCCTTCTGCATCCAGTTCTTCAGGAATATTTTCGAAATGAAAATGCGATACTTTTGTTGCGGAATTAATCATTTTTCCATCAACATTCGAAATCGTAAAAGGAGTATTGCTTCCATACTGCATTTTTATTTGAGAACTCTCAATACTCTGAACTTGATTATACTCCCATTCCCATGAAGAATGTAGCACACCATCCATCCAAATTTTCTCTTGAGATGTTTTGAAAAACTCCCAAGAAGCAATTTTCGCATTTCTTGCTGAATTCAATGTAAACTTAACACCATCAGACGAAGACTTTGCAGTTCCGGTTTCTAAAATGTTCTCATAAGAAACAGCTCCTGAAACTTCACTTCGTAAATCCTCCCAATTTGACGGAATTATCAAATCATCTGTAGACACTACCTCACCATCATTTGGCCATCTTGCCAAGTCCATCTTGTCTTCATCCAACCACAACATGGATGGCGTATCAAAATCATCTGAAAAACTAAAACCATGATGATTGAAACTCCCCAAGTCACTTGCAGAAATCCCTAAAGTGGTTAAATCATAAACTATAATATGAGCGGATGCATTGGAATCATTTGGTGTAAAACCAGCGGAACTCTCAGAAAAAGAAACAAAATTATCGTTATCTAAAACCACCCCTCCATTAATAAGTACGTTACCACAACCCGATATCGTTATATTATCATGTGCATCCGTTAGCGCAATCTCAGAGGTCAGGTTGTAGTTGTTTTCTTGCAGCACAATTTCAGTTGTAGAAGAGGTACCAAGACGAATATCTTCTAACTCATTTAAAAACTGGGTTACGTTCGAAACATTTTTAGTTTGACTATAGCAAAGAGATGCCATAAAAAAGAAAAATAGGGGTATGTGATTTTTGAAAGTCATTGGGTGTTTTTTGGTTGATTTAGTTGTTTGTTGGTTACAAAAAAGTGAAAATTATCCCTCCTTTTTGAATCTCAAATAAAAAGAGGTGAGCCTTTTTTTATTTTATCCGTTTAAAAGTACGTTTAATCTCAAAAATAAACGAACACTGATAGCACATTTAATAACAATAAGATTACGACACCTAGGATATAAACCCCTGTAATACTGGGTAATACACAAAAAAAACACGCAAAAGATACTTCCAATGCGTGTTAAATTTATTAAAGCTTTTCTAATTAAAGACCATTTGTTTGTACCTCAAAATATAAGTCTAAAAAAGAGACTTTTAAACCAAACCATTCCCTATGGCAATAATCACAATTCCTGTAACCATGCAAGTAAGCCCAACATACAAAAATGTTCTTGCCTTAGAAGACGCTTGTACCCATTCCTTGGTAATCAAACCACTCACAATAGCCGTTGCAACACAAGAAGTATTGAATATTGCATAGCCCACTGTATTACCCGAAGCCCCTAATTTAGAAGCAGCATAAGCAAAAAGTGCTGATGCAGCATAATGAAAGACTGCCATTATAGCAATAAGTCCTAGATTTTTTACAAAATTAGGAGACTTGAACGTTCCCCATGATTTTTTCTTTGTAATCTCGTAAGCAAAAAAGAAAGTCATGACAACACCACCACTAATAAATATAGGAAACATAACCCCCACAGCCGTCACCCATTCTGGATTTCCTGCAGCCTGACAAGCTTCGTGAATAATGGGTCTTCCAACTGCATTTGCATAGCTAAAACCTGTGGCGAGTAAACCACCAATAACCGCTATCAAAATACCTGTAATCATAGAACCTTTGCCCTCTTGTTCCAATTCACCCGCATCTTTTTGATCTTTTTCTCTTATCAATCCTGCTTTACCATTGGCAATAACACCAATTAAAACAATGGCCAAACCTACCAATATTGTGACAAAAGTATTTGTCGGTGGAATGGTATCTACCACGAAAGGTAACAACGATCCTATTAATATTACCGTTCCAATAAATAGTGAAAATCCTAATGACAACCCTATATGATTGATTGCTTTTCCCCACATCATCACACCAATCCCCCATAAAAAAGAGGCAAAGGCCATTTTATAAATGACTTCAGAAGGAATTGCTGCCACCACATCAGAAAATCCTTGAATCAAAAAAACTGATGCAAAAATTGGCACGACAAACATGGTAAGCATAAAGAAGAGCCCCCATGTATTTTCAAATTTAAAATCTTTTGTGAATTTTTCAGGCAATGCATACAGCCCTAACATCAATCCCGCAAAAATGGCTATTAATATTCCTTCAATCATAATTCTTAGTTTTAGTTATTTTTATCTACTTATTTTTTTGTTTTGATTCCAATAGTCAAAAAATCACCAAATGAGCTATTTTTTATTGGTATTTGCAACAGGTCTTTATCTGACAACACTAAAGATTTCTTTTTAAATCCGGGGTTTTTTTCTGCGTAATAGTTATCCTTTGCGATAACTTTATTCCGCTTATTACTAATTCCTTTTGGTTTATTGGCAGCTGCTTCAAGCGGAACCGTTGGATTGTAAAATAAATTACGATTTGCATAACTCAAGGGAAATTTAAATGCAGCGTAATCTCTTTCGGGAGAAAGCGCCAAAAAG